>Ga0213866_10001422_pt1 | contig 17779 bp, 39 predicted proteins | sample PICome_11_FD_160079 | JGI IMG/M metagenome (GOLD analysis project Ga0213866, IMG submission 160079) | Coastal seawater microbial communities near Pivers Island, North Carolina, United States - PICO284 | ecosystem: Environmental > Aquatic > Marine > Coastal | place: USA: North Carolina...
AGGGTTCGCAACTACGTCTGAAAAACGTTGAAGGAGGAGTGGCGATTGCTAGGTGGTCGGAACGAGGCGAGCTTGAACAACTGAGCTATGCCTTTGATTCAGCAGAACGTGCTAGGAAGTTCTTGGCCATTGCTAGTTACGAGCTTGGTTTCATTCCTAGTGCATTGCCTCACATAGCTAAGCGTTTGCAAGAAAAAAGGGCCTAACGGCCCTTTCGTTGTGTTCAGTTGTCTTCGTCTGGTGGAGGAGGATAGATGTCCATTGCGGCTTGATCAAACTCTGCTAGGCACTGTTGACGGCCAAGCCTGTACCCGTATTCTGCTGCTTTGGCGGCAACGTAACAAACCACGTCGCAATGAGCGTCAGGATCAGTGTCCCATTCCTTTTGCCACTTGCGAATGCGGTCAATGGGAGGAAAGCCCCAGAGGGAGACAATGGTTCCAGGATTAGTCATCGGGGAGTGCATCCAAGGCGCGGCGGATAACGTTATAGGTGTTCTGTTTGTCGCCGAAATCTGGATTGCCATAAACGTAGTCATCCAGGGCATCACGCGCTTGCTGTTTCAGGGTCGGGAGCTTGGGGCGACGAACGTCTTGGATTGTGCTAGCCATGGCCCTGTTTCCTAACCAAGAAACCTCCACTAAACACGCCTCAAGCTCCGCATCAGCACCTGCTGCATAGGCATTGATCAGCAGCACGTCAACGTTTTCGCGCCCGTTAAGCCAATCGTCTTCCCATTGCTTGAGCTGATCTTCTGGAGGCAACATTGGATGTGTCATTTGTCTAGCTCCTTGACGAGCTTTTTGATGGCCTTGAACTGTCCCCATGAAATGGAAAGATGCTGAGCGTCAACGCCGCTGATGTGGGCATCAAAGCCTTCACCATTGTTCCATAGCACCACTTCAATGAAGTCGTCGTCCTTTGCGAAAGGATCGAACTGTTTCAGCGAGGCAAAGGCTGCGTCTAGCTGATAGTGCTTGATGTCAACCACGCTCCACCTCCTCGCGGAGCCAACTGGCTGCCAGCATGGAGGCTTCGCCTCGTTCGTTTTCTAGCCATCTCGCCACAGCCAGGATCGCGGCCCGAGCTTCGGGCTCCCAGTTGATTGGCGTGCCGCCACGGCCATCAATTGGGCAGATGGCCGCACTGACCACCTGCATCAACTCACCGGCCGGCGAACTCCTAATTTGGCTTGGATTAGGAGTCGGCTTGGAGTTGGCAGCAGCCTCCAGCGCTTCGATGCGGTCGCGGAGTTCGAGGAGGCAGGAGTCGTAGCCGCAGTCCTCAACGAACCGCTCAACCTGTGCCCATTGCTCCGGCGTGGCCTTGTGGGTCATGGCTTCCTCCAACGCAGGGCGTCCATCGTGCGCTGAGCATGTGCAGTCTTGCCATAGAGCCAGGCTTCCATGGACTGGCCGTTCCTAGGGCCATTACGAGGCAGTTTGACGACCATGGGAGGAGAGGGCGGCAGTGGCCTGATGGTCTGCCTTGATCGGGACTGGGGCATGACGCTCCTTTGAGGGCTTTCGCACGATACCACCAATGCGCCCTTCCGTTTCCCCATTGTGCCAGTTCAACAAACCGCCACAAGACCCTCTTGATTTTTGCCGTTTCCCCCTTTACCCTCTGAACATACAGTTCTTTCGCGCACCATCAAACGCGCCTGGGACTGTTGAGCGTGGGCGTCCTGCGGCGCTCCTGAGCAAGAGAGCGATGGGGGAAGGCTAGTTGGGAAATGAATAACTGACCGTTATTCGCAAAACAACTAAGCACTCTCGCGAGGAAGCGGCACGCGCAAGGCGAGCCCCAAAGGCGAGCATTTCTCAAGCCGCTTCCTTCCATCACCTCCTGACTACTTTCTTTCTCCATCACTTCCGCAAGAGCGCCATACGCGCAGGCGAGCCCCAAGGCGAGCTTATTCACGGCGCTCTTTAATTATCCTCTGCTTTCTTCTTGTCAATTAACAATGGAGGAAGTAGAGTGCTAAGGCCTTAATGGTGCCAGCATGGCATTGTTTCCCCTTCCCCCTAAAGCTCCTGATCGTCTCCCTCTGCTGGAGCACAATGGCCTGTCCATCGAAGTGGTGCAGCATCATGGCTTCTCGCTTCCCCAGAAAGGCCCTGCGCCAAAGACGAGAATGCTCTATGCCGTAAGGAATCCTGCAGACGGTGAACGCCACTGGCGAGGATCGTATGAGCAGATTGTATCCCTCATTGACAACAACTTTCAGGAGAACAAAGCATGACTGGTAACGACGAACTCATTGAAAATGCAATGTACACGCTGGCTACAGTTAAAGCCAAGCAAAAGCTGCTCCTTACCACTGAAAAGCAAATCAAGGAAGAACTAGCAGAATTGCTAGAAGAAGAAGGTCTTGATAACATTGCCACTAATGATGGTAAGTTGCATTTTCAGACCAAGAAAGAAAAGCAATATGACCAAGCCATTATTGATGCTGAGCTAGATCTTAAAGAACGAAAGAAACTAGCTGATGACCTTGGTGACTATACCATCATTAGCGAAAAACGGTCCCTTGTCTTCACTCTTGCATCATGACAAAAGAAACAATGGAAACCATGGAAGATGATGGCATTACGCTACAGAAGAAAACACGCACTTCATCGTTGATGAGGTTTAAGGACGAAAATACATTGCTCAAATACGTGTTTAGGACGCTCACTAATGCTGGAATGACAGTAGAGCAAATTGAGCAACTGCGTCTTAAAAACAGCGAGCCTGGCTACATCTTCTCCAAGGAAGCCATTGGTCAAAGGCGTTATGCAACCAGTGAACTTCTTGCAGCAGGACTAAGCAACAAGCAAATTGCGGATGCCTTAAGGCTTTCCAAGGAAACTGTCAATTCCGACCGACAGTATATACGGCAGGTATATACAGAGAGTATCCTTCAGAATGCCGACAACTGGCGAGCCAAGCTCATTGAAGAGCAGAGTGAAATCAAGAAGAAGGCAATGGAGAGCTTTGAGAAAAGCAAAACCAAAACCATCGTCAGAGTGCAAGAACGCCATGGCGAAACCATCACCACCACTGAAAACCAAAATGGTGCTGGCGACCCATCGTTTTTGAACGTAGCCAAGGGCTGCTTGGAGCAGCAGGCGAAGATCCTCGGACTGTTCGACCGGCAAAGCAAGGCGGCAGACGGCGCTGAGAAGGGCTACAAGGCTTTCTTGGAGAGCCTGGGCAAGGAAGTGAAGAAGATCAGCGAAGCCGAGAGGAACGCCTCAGAACGTGCCTCTGCCATTGATGCCAGGGTCGTGGAGCCAGAGTTTGATGAGGACGGTGAGCCCGTTGGCAACAGCAGGCCCATCCTGCCAATGGAAAACAATGATGAAGACAGTTGACAATGGCACAATAGGCAGCGATACTGACGAGGCACTTTCCTATGTCCATGGACTTCCATTCAGTAGATAAGTTCCTTGAAGCAGCCCGCAAGGCAAAAGACGAGGATCGCAGTCGCATTCAGGACGTTCTCGCCTCTACGCTTGACGACCCCCATGCCTTTTCCGTGCCTCCTGCATTGGCTAAGGAGATTGGCAAACTTGTCGAGGACTATCAAGACGAAGCCCTGAAGAACATTGCCATGTATTGCCTTGGCATGTGGCACCAGGAGCATCAGGCCGCACTAACGGCCAATCTTGAACAGGGCGATGGGGAAGCAGCATTGTTTGTCATGAGCGACACTGCGCAGCTTTCCATGCTCATGCGCTGCATTGCAGACATTGGTACGTTCCATGGTCAAGAAGAATACAGAGAGATGATTCATAAAGAGCTGAGCCAAGCTGTCATTGAAATGCTGGAAGAGGAAGGGAAGCCGCTGTCTAGCTTTGGAGCAGAATCATGACTTGGAGCAGGCTTGCGGCTTTGTACAAGGCAAAGTGTAAAGACGGCAGTGAGTTCTTCTTCTCTGCTTGTAATGACGAACAGGCATGGGCACTGGCTGAGTACCATTCGCCTTCCCCCATCGTCGCCCTTTTCCGCCAATGACTGCTCAACAATGCTTGCCACCATTGGCCACCATCACCATTCCGCCAGCCATTAGAGAGGCTGCGCAGGCTCTCGCCAGGGAGCAAGTGCATCCTGCGTGGGGCAAAATGCGGCAGCGTGGCAACCATTTCATCGTGCAAACCAATAGTCTTGATGACATTTCGGAGATTGCCGATTGGGCGCAAGTGGCCTTGCGGGAGCCTGCAGCACCATTAAGCAAAGCCGAGCGTCAGGCCTATCAAAACCTTCTGGAGAGAGCAGGGCGATGGGCGGCACTAGAGCCGTTGGGGCCTCTCCATTGCCAAGCCTCTCGCTGGAAGCATAAGCGACGCTAATAGTGAAAAGGGTTGACGATGGCAGGGAGATGGTTCATTGTGGCCTTGTCCCTCACAGACGCCCCATGGAAAACGAAATCAGCTTCTACGAGCTTTCCGGCGGCAATGCCGTTACGTTGAACGGGAAAGCCGTCATGCAACACAGTGAGCCAGTGGTGGAATGGCCCGTGAAAGTGAGCCAAGTGGAGGAATGGGCCACCACCATTGAAGAGCTACTTGCTGGCACTCCTGCTTGGCACCACAAGAAGCATCTGCGCGAGATGCTCTTTGAGCTGCAATGTATGCTGCGTTACCACAAGCAACAACACGAGACAGTAGTCACTGAAGCTCCCACCATTGACGACCTCATTGCCTATTTGTCCTACTATTCCGCTTCTCGCCATGTTTGACCATTATTCCACTATTCAGGAGGACTAGAGGATGACCAAGAAGCTGTTTGCTGTCGAGATCGTCTACGAAGCCTATGTTTGGGCGGAAGACGAGGCGGAAGCGTGCGACATGCACAACAAAATTGCCGAAACTGAAGACTTCCCACGGGTTACTGCCGTTGAAGTCGAGTCGAACATTCTCGGCTGGGATCCGAAATGCTGCGTCTACCACAGCGATAGTGGCGACATTGAACTCCGCGACGTGCTGGTCAACACTCAAACCATCTACAAGTGAAGGAGACTAAGCGATGAGCCTTGACGTACACCTTGAAGACGAAGACGGTGATGACCTCTATTGGCGCAACATCACCCACAACCTCGGCAAAATGGCTGGCACCGCTGGCCTTTACGAATGCTTATGGCGCCCCGAGGAAATCGGAATCACGACCGCCCACCAGTTGATCGAGCCGATCTCAGAAGGCATTGCGTTTTTGGCGATGTACCGCACTGTCTGCGAACAGGACAACCCTCCCAACGGATGGGGCAACTGGCAGGGACTGTATGACTTTTGCTGTGACTACCTCAAGGCGTGCAGCGAGCACCCACTGGCAACAGTACGAGTATCTCGATGATCAACCACACTAGAGGAACACACTAATGGAACTCACAAAAGAGAATCTCGTTTGGGCACTTTGCTCGATCATGGATGGCATGAAAGAACATGAAATCCACGAGATCACTGGGCTACCTCAAGATGCCTGTGAGAAAGTCTGGGAGGTTTACCGACAGGCATTGAGTGAGCCATGCGCTCGTCCCCACTAGAGAGAACAACTAATGACTGACACCTTTCGCGCCCGCAAAGCCCTGGCCCAGCCGGAGCCGGTGGGGCCGACGGATGAGGAGCTGGACGAGCTGTTCACTGAGATCGACCAGAGCGGTGAGTCCCAGTCTTGGCGTGCCTACGCCCGCGCCGTCCTGCAGTGCTGGGGCCGTTCCGCCATCACCCCCATCCCGGTGAGCGAGCGGCTGCCGGGGGCGGAGGATTGCGATGCGGAGGGGAGGTGTTGGATGCTCGGCAAGATCGAGAGCGACTGGCGGTTGATCTGCGCCAGTAACTCCGGCGTTCCGAAGCTCAGCTACTGCTTCAGTCACTGGCTCCCCTTCTACGCACTGCCACTCCCCCCTAGTAACCACCGCTAAAGCAAAAAAGAGGGGCCGAAAGGCCCCTTTTTAGTGGCAGGTTCCCAACGGCTGATTGCCGATAAGCGCGAAGGAAACGCCAGCCCCTTCATTCGTCTGTAGCCTATCGCACAAAAGCTCGCTTGTCAGCAAATGAGCAAAAGAAAAGGGGCCTCAGGCCCCCTCTCTTTACAAGCCTCCGATGGCGCCGTTTCCCCATTCTTTACGCAGGGAGAACAGTTCCCTCACCCGCCCCGAATGCGGAGGTAGCCCTCGCGGAACTACCGAACTGTTCAGCACCGTCCACCCTCACGGCTCAAAAGAGGAGGCGGTTAACCTCAGGACCGACTTGCTTGAGAAGCATAGCACGGCGCCTGCCGGAAACGAGCAGTCGTCAATGGGAAAGGGAAGTGTGATACCGTGAGCATTGCCAGGAGGCGACTCCCTGGTGCCTTGCTACTTTTCTTTCTCTTAACAATGCTTCGTTTCCTTTCCATTGCTTCCCTTGCCTTTGGTGCCTTTGCGCCATTGTCAGCGGAGGCGGCTTCAAGCTGCGGCACGGCAAGCTGGTATGGCCCTGGCTTCCATGGCAATCTCACGGCCAGCGGCGAACGCTTCAATGCCAATGCCCTCACAGCAGCCCATCGCAGCCTGCCATTCGGCGCTCGCCTGCGCGTCACCAATCAAGACAATGGAAGGTCGGTGGTTATTCGTGTGAATGATGACGGGCCTCACATCGCTGGCCGTATCATCGACTTGAGCGCTGGTGCCTTTGCTCGTATTGCCTCCAAAGGACAGGGGCTAGCGCGGGTGTGTTACTCGCGAGTTTGACTGTCGTGTCTTTTGAGCATCTTTGCAGTACAATGTTCAATGTCAACGAAAGTTGATTATGGTAGGGCTCAGCTAGGTTAGGCGCGGCAGCGTGCGGTGCGGCTGGCTGGGGCAGGGCAAGGCAAGGAAGGCGCCTCGTAAGGGGCGCCTTTTCATTGGAAATGCTTATCAGTCAACACCTTGACCGCATAATTGCAGAGATGTATTGTTGGCCTGCCTGCAAGCGGGCGCAGTCCTCTCGAACCTTTTAATCATGACAGAAGCCTTTTACGCTGAAGTTGTCAACATCACGCCAGAGATTGCAACTGATTTGCTCAAGGGAAACACCAATAACAGGGGTCTTTCTCGGTCGCGAGTGAAATCCTTTGCCAAACAAATCTCTCAGGGCAAGTGGAGAAAAACTGGTCAAGGCATTTCAGTTGCGGCCAATGGGCGACTTCTTGATGGGCAAACACGTCTTCATGCTGTCGTGCAAAGCGGAAAAGCTGCAACCATGGTAATTTCTTGGAATTGTGACGAAGATTCGTTTGCTGTTTTTGATACTGGAAGGGCGCGAAACGCTACTGACGTATTGAAAATTGCAGGCTGCGAGCAGCATCAAGGAATTATCTCTGCCGGTCTTCGCTTGGCAATTCCTTTGATTGAAAATCCTGAGGCGTATTTTGCTATCTCGCAGGGTATCACAAATGAGGAAATACTTGACTTGTGGTCTAGCAGCAAAGAGCAATGCGAATGGTGCGCCATTCTAGCTTCGTCCGTTCATTCTCAGTTTAAGGTTTTCTCTAAATCTATCTACTTTACGTTTCTCTTCCTTGCGGAGCGCAATGGCTGGGACAGGCTGTCTTTGACCACTTTTTCTGACGCATTTTCAACTGGTGCAGATCTTGAATGTGGATCACCGGTTCTGGCTTATCGGCAATACGTCGGCAACAACTTTCTTCGCTGCAACATGAACCAGCAAAGATTGGCCACTCTTGCGTCTTTGATTAGGTGCTTTAATCTTCATGTGTCTGGTGCGCAGGTTAAGAAGTTTAGGCCGCCGACAATTCCGCCAATGATTCAAATTGAAAAGCCTGTCTCAAATTGACCGTTTACAGTCTTGACACTTTTGCGTTGTCTTTTATGCCTGCCCCTCTTCGCCTGTCTTCCACCATCTTTTGCTTCCTCTGCTTCGGCGCTCTGTTGGCCATTGCCGCTTGGCAGCCAGAACCCCGGCCCGATCGTTCTGCCTACGATCGCTGCGTCAAGCACCATCCACAAAAATACTGTCGTCTCACCTTCCTGGAGGCTCGCTGATGGCCGTTGCAGAACGCCCCAACGCATTTTCCCTGTGGATGAGCACGCCGCTTCCCAGTGACCATGCACAGTGGTCCATGCTCGATTCTGGCACTGACAGAGCTGCTCTTGAGCGACAGGCAAAGGGCCTGGCCGGCCTGTTTTCAGGCCGACGTTGGGCAGTAGTAGAGGGCGTGAAGCCTCCTCATTGGAAGCCCATGCTTTGATAAGCAGAGATGATCAATGGGGGGCTGGAAACGGCCCCTTTTTCGTCTATTGTTCTTCCAACGAGGCGAGAGCCTCACCGCCCCTCAAGTCATGCCCCAACACAACCACGGCGACGAAGTAATGCTCCAGCATCGCTTCTGGACCAACACCGTCAACTCCTACATCGCAGCCGGAGTGCCTGATTCCGACTACTTGCTCAAGCTTCTCGATAAAGCTGCTTTCTGGCAGCAGCAATACGACGACTACATCGCCCATCTCCGCGCCACTAACACCAGCTTCCACCTCGCTGCCTGAACCATGATCACCATTTCCATTGATGCTTCTGACGGCTGCTGGGACAATTATTCCTTTTCCATTGAAGAAGCAATGGAGAAAATCAGCGAGCTTGATGCAGCCCTTGATGATGCTTCTGGCTATCAAGCCCTTTTGATTAAAGACTGCATGAGCCAGCTTGAAGAAGCCCTTGCTGAAGCCATTTCCTGAACCATGATCGCCCTTCGCTTCCCCATGGCCACTATTCGCTGCTACAACGACAATGGTCCCTACTTCCCTCCTACGGAAGGCATCTATCAAGCCGCAAGCCTCAAGGACGTGCTTTTCCACGTGCGCATGTGCATGGACTCTGGAGATCAGCAAATCGGCCTTTTTGATGCCAGTGGGGAATGTAAAGGCATGTGGTTAGATGAAGCAGAGCCTGAGCCTGATGGCGAAGGAGGTATGACAATGGGAAGGGCGTGTTATGTGCTGCATCGGCGTGGCAGCATGAGCGAACGCATGTGGCAGCTCTATATGAAGCATTTTGGAAAGGCTTAAGATGATGAAAAGATTTCCGAAAACAGCTCTTGCCATTCTTGATTTGCCTGGAGTGGAAAGCTTGGAAAAAGAGCCCGATGGCTGGTGTTGCCATTTGAAATGGGGATGGACAACTGATGCCTTGGGAGGAGGTGGTACTATCATTGACGACAATCTTGCAACAATTAAAGCCTTTGTGCAAAATGCGTATCAAATCAGTTCATGAAGCGCGTCCCTAAAACCATTTGGCACTTTTTCTCCGAAGATCTTGGAGAAGACTATGCCATCACGCCAACAGAACGTGCTCTTTTGTTTGATTCCTATTGCAATTCTGAGCTACCATTTCAAGTGGAGCAACTCTCGGACAAGAGGATGAAGGTCTTGATTGCTTGTGAGTATTCTGGTAGGGTGAGAGATGCCTTTATTGCAGCAGGGCACGATGCGATGAGTTGTGATCTGTTGCCAAGCGAATCTCCTGGACCGCATTACCAAGGCGACGTAAGAGACATCTTGGATGAACAATGGGAGCTGATGATCGCACATCCTCCTTGCACCCATTTAGCCGTTAGTGGAGCGCGATGGTTCAAAGACAAGCAAAAAGAACAGGCTGAGGCGCTTGATTTCGTAAAACTACTCATGAATGCTCCCATAGAAAAGATTGCTCTTGAAAATCCAGTGAGCATCATATCGTCTCGCATTCGTAAGCCTGATCAAATTATTCAGCCTTGGCAGTTCGGCCATCCTGAAGCAAAAGCCACTTGCCTATGGCTCAAGAACTTGCCATTGCTTAAGCCTACTAACGTGCTTCCATTACCTTCCTCTGGTCGCTGGGCTAATCAAACGCCAAGCGGACAAAATAAACTTGGACCATCTGAAGACAGGTGGAAGCTTAGAAGCGCCACTTACCAAGGTATTGCACAAGCAATGGCAGATCAATGGGGAATGATTGATTGATGCGGGAAATAAGAACAAACCGACAAACGGTATAAGGGACTAACGCACGGACGGTATAAAACAAACCAGCAAACGGTATGGGGACTAACGGGCTCGCGGTATAGGGGACTTGCTGATTCGCGGTAATATGGGCGGGAATAAATATACACGTTTTTCGCAATAGTTGTTGCAACTGAGAATCATCCGGCCTGTTGCAATTGAGAATCGTTTGCAACTAGGGCAATGTAACGAAATGTAACGAAATGGCGCGGCGCCCTGGCCAGTGGTTCCCGTGTCGTTATTGTGGGCAGGTCCGGGAGCGATTCCGGCAGTTCCCCCGCTTTCCCTTCCATGCTTTCCCTTCCTTCTTCTTATCCGGCTTTCCCGCCGGTTTCTGACATTCTGTCCCGGTTGCGCTCCCTTCCATGGGGGCGGATTGGTTCCTTCCTGCTCACGGCCGTGCTGACGGTCGCAGCGTTCTCCTATGTGACCGTTTCCCTTGCGTGGCAGAATCGTGGCCGCCTGGCGCCCATCCTCCGCAGACTGGCCGCATGGCTGCAGACTCTGGCCGATAGTCTGCCGGCCGAACCACTAACCACAGAATCCCCCCGGTCTCTGTTCATTTCTCGCCTCGCCACTATGGGAGAGAATGTCAAGACTCTCCGGAAACTTTCTACGGTCCGCCTAGTGTCCCTGGCGCAACGTAGGGGATTGGTGCGATGATCAGCTCGCAATCAATGACCCATAGGCTTCAGGATGCCCGTGATTCTGACCTCCTAAAGAATGTTGAATCTTGGCTAGTTTCCGTTGACCCTGATGGAGACTACGAAGATATTTCTCTTCCTGAAGCCCTTACCATCGCAGCCGAAATCCTGGCGCGTGATTAACTCTACGGGGGAGCAGAGATGCTCCCCGCCTTCCTTCCTTTAATTTCCCGAACATCTCACCATGTCTCTTGCTATTTCCGTTGATCGTTTCGACTACGTTTCCGGCTCTTATCTGTTCTGGAGCGAACATCATGAAGGTCAGTCTTCCGAGGGTTACGCTCGGCTTTCTCGCTACGTTGGTCTTTATCGTTTCAATCTAGGCGCGTGTTTTACTGGCTGGGAAAGCCTGTCAGACTGCGCGAAAGACGTTTATCGCGCATGGTGCAATCGCGAGAGTGTCGATTGCGACTACGATAAACTAGCCTATTTACTAGAACGTGCCGATTTTGACTGTGATGATGCGTGCGTTGAATATTTGATCGAACGCTATAACGACGACCCTGAAGCGCTGAGAAATTACGATCAAAGCGATTTCGTCAACAATGACATGTGCTACACTCGCGATTTACTGCGCTTCTACGATGACAATGAAGCGGAAATCAAGCGATGGTTTGATGAGATGTGTGGAGCCTATGGCTTCACTTCTACGCTTGAAGCGCTGGCAGGGGATGCCATCGAAGACCCCGACGACATGAAGACCGCCATGGTGAATCACGCGATGACGTTCCTGGCGCGTCTCATGCTTGACATCATCTCCCCCGATCGTTGATCTCACCATGATCTATCAAATTGAACACACCGATACTTTCGGCGGTGAGGCAAACTATTCTTGGTGCCACCGCCAGGAGATAGCCCTGCCGGATGATGCCAGTGATCGCACCGTCGTCAGGCAAGCCAAGGCGGCGTTAGGTCTGTCTGGGGTGCGCTGCAGGCGGTCAGACATAGGCGAAACGATTGAACTTCGCCCCTATGGGCTGTGTCAAATTGTCTTTATCTCCCCTTCCTACTCCTCATGAACCATCCCGAACTGCGCCGCATTCAACTTCAGTCCCGTCAGTTGCGCGATCAACTAATCGCCAGCCCCTACGCTTGGCCAGGAGGCTACCCTATGTTTGCCCTCACTTCTGACGGTGGGTGTTTGTGCAAACATTGCGTCAAGTCTGAAGCTAAATCAATCGGCTTCACTTACGGGTCCGATGGGTGGGCAATTGTAGGCCTAGATGTTAACTGGGAGGATCCCTCCTTATTCTGCGATCATTGCAACGAGCCTATTGAAGCGGCCTATGGGGAGGGCTGATCATGCGCCTACCATGGTCCCATAACGCTACGTTGTCTCTCTCTCCTACCAGGATTCCAGCATTCTCTAAGCGTTCAGTCTGGCGCCACAATGACACCACATCCGCCCACATAGTGTCAGTCAGACTAGGCTTATTTCGCTTGGTTCGCCTTCGTCCCACGCATGATCACGCCAAGAGACTAGGGCTCCCCATAGTGTAAAAACTATCAAGTAGGCTGCAGACTGTTAACCTCCCGCCTTTCTAGGTGGGGGGTTTCTTTATGGGAAGCGGAGGGAGAATCCCCAGGATCGGGCCGACTATTTTGATACGAAATCGTATCAAGCCACAACGATACGAAATCGTATCGCCAGGGACATGCTGATACGATTGTATATGAGCACAAAAAAAGGGAGGCGATTGCCTCCCTTTTGTTATGTTCATTCCGTGAGGGTTTCTAGGTGATCGTCAAGGAATGTAACATTTCGTAACTTAAAGTTTGGTGAGGGAGCAGTAGCGGCATTCTCAGGCGGGGTTAGGGTGGGTATTCCCCTCCCAAGCGGATCGTAATTTTTGCCTCCAAACTTTTCTTCATCCCCACAATCAACCAGCGCAAGTTTGCTAAGTAAGCATAAGAAACCATGGGGGAAGAGGCTAGTATTTACTGACCGAACGATCTTGCATTTACGAACAGTAGTGAGGTCACTACGATGTTCCTGCCAGTATAGATTGTTTGTTTGTCTATCAAGAAAGGGCTTAGTTCTGGAAGGGAGATTGTTCGACGCCCTTTCTTTCCTTCATTGTCTATTTCCAGCAGAAAGCGCCTATCGAGCAGGTAGCCCTCCCAAAGGGCGTTAGTCAAAGGCGCTGTATGAAAAGCTCTTCTGATTGTATTGAACTGTTTTGTTTGATTTTCCCGCACGCAAGCACACCTTCTCTCTGGACTAATCGCTCCCGCAGAAGAAGAAAGTTTTTGATGGTGATGGAGGAGAGGGAGCCCTTAGTGTCGTGGTCGCTGGTGGCTCTGCTCGTTTGGGCTCCTGGCGAAGGTGTCTTAAGGAAGAATGGAAAGAAGGACGCTTTTGTCAGAACCGCCTTGGGGGCTCATTTTCGTAGCGTCCTTCTGCTTCTCGCAGTAAGACAATAGTCAGGAGGTGATGGTGGAGCAGAGCCGCTTAGGCAGGAACGCTGGTGGCTCCCTCTCGTAGCGGCTCGCGGAGGAGAACTAGCTGCTTGTAGCTGCTTGGTCCTGCTCGCTCAGCCTCGCGAAGGCATGGTCCTGCTTGTGGACGCACGCTGCGCATACAGCTATTGTAATTTGCACTTCCTGGTAAGTGTGGGTGGTAAGAGGTGGCAAGAAGGGAAGTTGAGCATAAATGCCTAGGCAGTCTTCTCAGGAGTGGTAGGTTTGTGGTACGGTGGTAAGCCCCTCAGCTTCCTCCATGGATCTCGCTGCTTCCGAAGGCAGGTTTTTCTTTCTCCAATGGGAAAACGATTGTTCCTTTGTCCTCTGCTCATGGCGCTCCACAATTGAAGCCACAAAACAGGCATGGCTTGAATGCCTCAGCTACTCTCCCCATCGTCTCATTATCTTGAAGGTGGTAAGAGTCTCCCTAGAGGACGAACTGGCCATCACAAGACATTTAAACGACATTGCCCCTGCAAGCCTGTCTGCCCCCTGGTGGAGGCCGAATAATGCCTTGCTTCAGGATTTTGTCAGAGAACTGCCTTGCTCCACTAGAGAAGCTCGTTCAACCATTGGCCATTACAAAGGCAGGCTTCTATGGCGTCCTACCACGGACAACTCTCTCACGAAAACTGCCAAGGAAATCATCATTGAACTATTGGGAGCATCTGCCCTGCCATTGGCCCCTGTTTCCATCCACGCCTTACCAACCATTGCCTTACCTCTTCAAACCATCTACAACACGCTCAATAGGCTTCTCAAGGAAGGCATTGTTGAACGGCCAGAGCAGGGGCTTTATGTGCTATCGCCAAAAGGACAGGCCTTGTACGATGCCCTTGTTGCTCCTGAAGCGCCTCGCAAAAGCGCACGCTCCCTTCGCCCATGATTAAGACCAATCGCTTTTCCCCATCGTCTACCACCATTCGCCTTGAGGCTGTATGGACGCTCACTGTGGGCCATCGACGGTCTCATGCGAAGACAGTGGCGCGTTTGTTGAAGCTGCTCAGGCCTGAGCTAAAGAACAACTACCAGCCCACCAATGCCAAGCTCAGTGGGCACTATGCCAAGCTCGTCCATTGCACGATGGAAGAAGCTGATAGTGAAGAAGCCTGGCCTGCGTGGTAAACTGTGAGCCCCTTCCATTGCCCCATGGAACCACTGACGCTGCTTGATTTATTCTCCGGCATTGGCGGCTTCTCTTATGCGGCGGAGCATTTGGTGGGAGGGTTCAAGACAGTTGCATTCTGCGACTCAGACGAGCCTTGCCGGAAAGTTCTTCGCAAACACTGGCCCGATGTTCCCATCTTCACGGACGTTCGTTCGCTCACGGCGCAAGACATCCAGCCGTTATGTCCAAACGGACTTTCTCTCATCACTGCTGGCTTCCCCTGTCAAGACCTCAGTGTGGCAGGCAAGCAAGCTGGTTACGATGGGGAGCGCAGTGTTCTCTTTTATGAAATCATCCGTCTTGCTAGGGAGCTTCGACCTAAGTTCCTCCTGCTTGAAAACGTTAGAAATCTACTGTCTCACAAAGACGGGGAAACGTTCCAAGAAACCCTCTTTCAAATTGCCAAAGCAGGGTACGATGCGGAATGGGCAGTTATTCCAGCAAACCATTTGGGAGCCTGCCATCGTCGAGAACGCATCTGGATTGTTGCCCACAGGAACGAAGTTGCTTCCCACAGGAACGAGGTTGCTTCCCACAGGAACGAAGTTGCTGCCCACGCCAACGACAAGGGACTACAAGGACAGCGGCCCGAATGTCAACTATCAGAAGGCGGCGGAGAAAGGCAGGCTTCCTGGAGCAATCGTGGTCCAATGCTCAGTCCAGAATGGCGGAGCTACCTATCTAAGCCCGTGCTTCGTCGAGGAGATGATGGGCTATCCAATAGGGTGGACCGACTTAAGCAGCTAGGCAACAGCATTGTGCCGCAAGTGGCGGCAGTGCCTTTGAGAAGGGTTAAGGAGCTTGCTGAGTCTCAAAGCGACAAGCGAGACTGTCTTGACCATGGTTCGTAGCGGCTTAAGCTAAGCAAGCCTTGTATTGAATCATTGCCTGACATGCCTTTCACCTCCCAGCGCCTACTGTCTCTCGCCATTGACCACTCCGAAGGCGAGAAAAAGGACAAGCTCAATGAGCTAAAAGACTTGTTTGATGCTTGTGAGCTTTGTAATGACAAGGCCACGGCAGCAGCATTTGGCTATTTGTTTGCTAAGCAAGAAAAGGAGCGAAAAGACGAACCTCCGCGCAATGCTTATGACAGAGTGTGCTATGCCATTGAGGACTATGAGAATAGTTCAGAAGATGTGGCATACACTGCCGACAGAATCTTCACCATCATCTTTGAATGGTTGTGTACTTTCCCTGATCTGCCCATAGAACGGCTGGCCACCATCTTCGCTGAAACCATGCCTCCAACAGACGCCTAATGCCTAGTGTTCACGCTGAACACGCTTTTTCCTCCATTGCCCCTAGCCTTATCAAAAGGCAGGGGCTTTTCCATGGACGGTTCAGTGTTTGGCTTTGATAGTCTTCCTGCACCGTTCATGGTGCAAAGCATAAAAGTGTGGCCTTGTGCTAGTCGGCCAGGCTTTCAATGGTTTATTGCTTACGATGGGCAGCCGTTCTATTTCAGAAGCCGGTCTGAGGCTATTTTGTTCGCCAAGGACCGTCAAAGCATCGTTGATGAGGAAGGCTTGTGCGACTGATGAAGGATGATGACATCGTAAAGCTCGTTGACGATGCCTTGAGGAAACTCTACAAGTTTCCGACGAAGCCCGTAGGGCTTCTGCAGGCAGCATGAGCTGCGCGTGGCACTATGGAGCGGCTTACTTGGCGCCGTTTTGCTCGCTGGCACTTGGCACGCCATTGCCATGCTGCGCTAGCCTTGCTCCGTTGTGAACAGCCCGCTTTGGCGGGCTTTGTCGTCTATGAAGCTCAAGGAAAAAGCACGGCTTGAAAAGATTGCACGCACTGGAAGAGTGCAAGACTGGCTGGACTCTCCCGAAGGACGCTTGGCCGTTTCTTGTACCACATTTGTAGTGGAAGATTCAATGGAAGGGCCTGATGGCATTGAAGCATCTTGGCGCTTCGTTTCTCATGCTCTTCGTAATGCTGCTGGTGCTGCAGTTAATCTTTCCAAACTTCGTCCAGAAGGAGAGGCCAATGGAAAAGGGCTGATTGCTAGTGGCCCCGTGAGCTTTGCGGGCATCTATAGTAAGCTCAATGAAGTGTTGCGTCGTGGAGGCGTTTTCAAGAATGGCGCGGTTACGCTACATCTTGACTACGACCATCCTGATGCAATTAAGTTCATCCAAGCCTCGCGACAGGCTCTGCCATGGGTGAAACGTTCTATCACTGTTGATGGTGATTTTCTGGACAAGGCTTCCGATGAGTTGATTGATGCTTTGCTCAAGGGCATCTCCTCTGGAGACATCTGGCTCACCAAAAAGCGTTTTGATAACAAAGGCGAGCGTATTTGGCCTAATGTATGCGAGGAGATTTGGCTGAAACATAGAGGCACTTGCTTGCTTCAGCATATCAATCTTGGCGCTTGTTGTATTGAAGACATTGAAGATGCTTTTGTTGAAGGCATGACTCAGCTTTGTGCTCTCCATCCAACTACTGGTGTGGGCGACACAGGCGAATACCTGCCTCCTTCCATTGATAAGCAAGTTGGACTGGGCGTGCTTGGCCTGGCCAACTTCCTCGCCATCCATGGCATCTCCTACAAGGACCTTGGCGATGCCCTAGAAGCCTATCTCATTGACGACCCTCACCCATGGTGTCATCATTGGAGCGATACCACGGCAGGCAAGGCCATAGCAGCGTTGCAACGAGGCATTCTGTCCGCTAGTCGCATTGCCCGTGAGCATGGCATGGAGCGGGCTTTCTGCATTGCTCCTACAGCCTCTTGCTCCTATCGCTATCTCGATTCCAAGGGCTTCACCACTGCCCCTGAAATTGCCCCTCCCATTGGTCGTCTTGTTGATCGTGACTCTGGCACGTTTGGCGTGGAGAGCTTTGACTATGGGGAAGTGGAAATTGCGGCGGAAGTGGGCTGGCCTGCTTTCTTCAAAGCAGCCAATGGCATTGTGGAATTGTTTCAACGCTCCGGCCTGATGCATGGTTATTCGATGAACACCTGGGGCGACTTGGTTTCCTACGACCGAGACTTCCTTCGCGCTTGGCTAGAATCTCCTCAGACAAGCATCTATTACTCCCTGCAAGTCATGCCTGACATGCAGCGGAAAGATGATGCCTATGCTGCGTTGGACGATGACTTTAAGAGCATGTTTGGCTTTGATGATGCAAAGCCTGTAGAGGAAGCTGTGTCATGCAACATGGAGGCAGGATTCTGCTCCAGTTGCGCCGAATGACTGCTTTCCCCATCGTCTCTTTTTCTTGGGCCGAACTTTCGGCCCTTTGTTTTCTGATCTTCTTTTGTATTGCTCTGTTCAACAATGACCGTCCTTGAAGCAAAAAGCCCCTATCTCAACGTGCTGGCTAAGAAGCGTGCTTGGCAGCCAGTGGCCGTAGCCAAGGGGCAGGTTACGGAAGGTGCCGAAGACACGCTGTTCAAGGCTCTTGCGCTTCGTCATTTGGAGA
>Ga0213866_10001423_pt1 | contig 17777 bp, 22 predicted proteins | sample PICome_11_FD_160079 | JGI IMG/M metagenome (GOLD analysis project Ga0213866, IMG submission 160079) | Coastal seawater microbial communities near Pivers Island, North Carolina, United States - PICO284 | ecosystem: Environmental > Aquatic > Marine > Coastal | place: USA: North Carolina...
GAAGAGGACTAGCGCCCGAAATAACGACACCGAGAGACTTTTAAAACTTTTCAAATCCTAACCTTCGAGAAGTGATAGTTAGCGAAGGTTAGAAATCGAGCAGTAAAAAAAATGAACGCAGAAGCACCGAAGCAAAAAAAGCGAGGACGCCCACGCAAAGCGCGCACCCAAACCCCCTCAGAGCGCGCGGAATACTTACGCCAATATAATCAGCGACCCGAGGTGATAGAGGCGCGGAGAGCGCGCGCGAGGCAGTACGAGAAGCGCCTGCGCGCAGAGGAGACGCCCGAAGAGCGCGAGGAAAGACTCGCCTATCGTCGCATGATGGAGCACATGCGACTAGAGGCGATGACCGACGCAGAGCGCGAGGAGAGACTTGAAAAGCGACGCCTGGCCCAACGAGAGAGGAGAGCGCGCGCGAGAGCCGAGCGCAAATAAACAAAAGCCCTAGCCCATCCTCGCTGCGACCAAACTTTGAAGATGAAACTAGGGCTTGCAGAGTGCGCCTCGCGAGAGCTTTTCACCCCCAACGAGACACCTGCTTAGTCGAGTTTGCGCAGAGTATCACTGACCAACTAACGATTCAAGGGCCAACATCACAGCGCCTTGAGCGGCCGCGCGTAAGCTCACACCCTCAGCGCGCGCGAGCTCATATATCCACGCATCGAGCCACGCGGGCACGCTGATCACAGTCGCGGGCACGCTCAAATCTACCTCAGGAAGCGCCGCGCCCTGATGATACACCAGAAGCCCCCGCGCGAGGAGCTCGCGCGCGACCGCCACCCGATCTATAGACAGTTGAGCGCACCAAGGGAGAGAGGAGAGCGCATAGTCAGAGAGGGCTCCATCGAGCGCGAGGCGCACTCGCCGAGGAGGCGCGCCCCGATGCGCGGCCATACGCGCGTGGATCTCATCTATCATGGCGCGCCCCCTCTTCTCTACACCACCGCTCACAGGCCCCATAATGCAGAGCAGAGCGAGGCCCGAGGACACGCGCCCGCGCTGACACAGGGAGATCATAGAGCCGTTGTGCGCACTGCTCCAAGGGTGTAGGAGGCGTCAGGATCACGGCCAGCGACCAAATCAACCCGCCCGCGATCATGATGATCAGGACCGCGCTTATCAGCGCATCACGCAAAAGGCGCTGATCCGGCATCATAAGAGACCTCGCATCTCTCGCGAGATATCGCGGGCATGGGAGAGGAGCTCAGCGCGCTCATGATCTATCATCTCTGCATCGACCTCATAGACACGCTCACAGAGCGGAGAGAGAGAGATCATGAGAGAGCGCGAGAGAGGAGCCCAGAGCGCCCCGCTCCAGAGCTTCGCTAACGCGAGCTCACAAGAGAGATCCGCGCGATTATCAGCGCGGAAATCAGACCACTTAGCCTCTACCTCATCATACCCGTCATAGACATAGATGATCAGATCATCACGGAGGCGATCAGAGAGCGCGATGATAGAGCGCTCGATCAGCTCTTGGCGCGCGGGCGAGCGATACGCACTTTCAGAGACGAGATGAGACGCGCGGAGGGTCAGCGAATGGGGCGCCACTTGCCACGCCCACCGCTCACCAATGAGCGCTTCGACAGCGCAGCAGAACGCCCACCTAGCACACCCGTCATCTTGATTGAGCGCGCGATCATAGACAGAGAGGATCTGAGCAGGCGTTTTCATCGAGCACCCCCCAGGCGATCACGACGAGCGCGAGCGATGAGCGCAACGAGTCGCACAGCGCCACGAGCGAGAGAGAAGCGATTGAGAGGCTCAGAGACCTTCTCAGCGAGATCAACAGCGCAGAGAGCGCGCGCTTCAAGCTCAGTGATCGAGGGAGAGGGAGAGGAGACAGGCGCCAGAGACACAGGCGCGAGATCATATTCTGTAGGGTATTGATCAGAGAGACACATAGAGCACCTTATTTGAGGGTGAGGGTGAGAGGGTGAAGGATTGAAGACCACGCGGGCGCAGCTTTCTCAAGCCCACGGATATTAGAGCGTCGATTATTGATCTCGATAGGGCATGTGTACGAGACCCACCGACAACTGACAGACATATATTGACGCGCATCAATCGCGCGCCCGAGCTGATCGAAGCCGAAGAGACGCCAATCATAGCGCGCCTCAAGACGGCGACGCCCAGAAGCGCTCGACGGTGGATATTTGGGATGGATCGCTTTCGCGTCTTGATGATGTTCTAAAAACGCAGCGATGCGACCGAGAGACAGTGTTGAGGGTGCGAGATCTGTAACCTGTAGACGCTCAGGAGCGAGCGCGAGCGCAGATTGACGCGACGCGAACGCCCAGAGGGAGACGCCTTCAGTGAGCGATTGACGAGCGCGCTTGAGCGAGCGGTAGACGGTCGGAACGACGGGCGAGAGATCAGAGCCAAGAAGCCGATAATGTATCATGATGTGAGAGCCTTGTGTGAGTGAGTGATTAAGCGAAGAGAGAAGAGAAGAGGTCATCAAGGGCAGTTTGAGACGCGAGCGCTTGAGCCTGAGCGGTGAGCGTTGCCGCCTGATCACGGAGCGCTTGGATCTGATCAGGAGCAGAGGCGAAGAGATCACCGAAGAGGGCTTGCGCGGCGAGGGTGTCAGCTTGAGCGAGGAGATCAGCAGCTTGAGCGAGGAGGTCTTGAGGGTTCATGTTGTGTCATCCTTAGTGAGAGGAGAGGAGAGGAGGAGAGTGATCAATCAATCACTGTGATTACACAATCACACACTACACCCCCCGCGTCAAATATATTTTTGATTTTTTTTCACCGCCCCCTAGAACGCCTACCCCAAACGCGCGAAAAGTGGTATGATCTCCCCTACCCCCCTCAAGAGAGAGAGGCGCCATGATAGAGCACGACGAAACCCTAGACAGCCTAGAGACGTGGATCGCGCGCTACGCCACAGCGAGCCGAAATGGCGAGCTGAGCGTAATCGATGTCGTGACAGCCTACACCCACGCCACAGGCGAGGCGCCTGATATTGATGAGGTGTATATCCTCCTCTCAGAGCGCTTTATCGCCACGCGAGACGAGAGCGGGTCATTGATTTTTAGAGCGATCTTAGACATTTAACCAAGAGGAGTCGATATGTTTGTCGATCTGATCAAAGGCCGCAAGGCCCAGCCCCAAAAGAAGCGCATGAGCGCAGACAACGACCGCGACGAGATGAGCGACGAGCGCCTAGACGAGATCATGGCCGAGCTCTTCGGATCTGCCGACGATGAGGAGCGCGACGAGCGCCCCGCTAAGCGCAAGGTGAAGAAGGGCGCGCGCGCAATGCTCGAAAAGGCGATGGAAGAGGACGAAGATTTCGACATCGAGGACGATGATGAGGACATGGAGAAGGGCATGAGCCGTCGCGAGATGATGAATCAGGTCTATTCCATGGTCGATGATCTCTCAGACGAGGAGCTAGATTCATTCCTCAGCGATCGTCAGATCAAAAAGGCCCAAGTCATGGCAATCTTTGAACAAATGCCGACGAGCGACCTCAAGGAGCTCGTGAGCGCCCGCGAGGCGAACGGAGCGGAGCCGATGAGCCCTCTCGCGATGAAGGGAGCGGGCGGCTATAACTACGACATGGAGAAGGCCGACGAGGACGAGGATCTCGATTTAGAGGATGAGATCTAATGGAGCCTCTCTATATGACCCTCGCGGGCGCGCTGATGATCCTAGGGTTTATCCGAGCGTTTGAGCGCTGATATCATGAGAGCGCGTCGAGATCTCCTCAAGAGCGCGAAGAGCTCGCGCCCGCCAAAGATCCCCGCTAAATATCTCAGCGGGCTCAAAGGCGAGGAGAGAGCGAAGCGCAAGCGAGAGCTAGAGCGCCGAGCGCGCGACGCCTCACAGCGCACCTATGAGCCGTTGCCGAGCGATGCAGACGCGAAGACACGCCCGAGCAAATACTCGCGCACCCAGCTAGCGAAAGACACACGCGAGGCGATGAAGGGTAATAGTACCAGAGAGTTTATCTCGACCGTGGCCAAGCTCACAGGGATCAAGAGATCCATCATTAAGCAGGTACATGAGCGAGGCGCGGCAGCGTGGGCGACGGGCCACAGGCCGGGAGCCTCTCAGGTCGCGTGGAGCCGCGCGAGGGTGTACAGTTTCGCGACAGGTGGCAAGACTCAGAAGACCGCCGACGCGGATCTATGGAGACAGCACAAAGAGGGGTGATCAATGGACACTCAACAGCTACTAGCGACCCCGCGCGGGCGCAGGATATTGAGCGCAGCCTCACCGCAGTTCTTTGACGCCTACTATTGCGGAATGAGGCGCGCTGATCATCGCGACAGGTGGCTTGATACGATGGAGGGCGCCACGGTCAGAGCTAAAGACACAGGCGTCAAAGCCAAGACTCTGATACTTGCGCCCCGCGACCACGGGAAGACCGAGGCCGCGATCACTTACGCGACGCGCGCGCTATGCCTTGATAGGGATATTCGTATCTTATGGATCAGCGAGTCACAAGGACAAGCAGAGAAGCGCATGAGGCGCGTGAGCAGCCTACTACAGAGCTCAAGAATCCTTGAAGATTGGGCGAGCGATCCCCTAGACGGAGCGCCACCTTTTCAGGCCGAAGGGAGCAAATGGACCAACAACCTGATCTATCTCAACCGATCCCGACAGAGCGTAGATGCTTCACTAGAGGTGATAGGCGCGGGAGGATCTGTGACAGGTGGTCACTTTGACCTGATTATCTGTGATGACATCCAAGATGACAGAAACACCTACACCGCAGGCGTGCGGGCGAAGACGCGCGAATGGTGGCGCGGTACGGTCGCGCCGATGCTCTCGCGAGGTGGATCAATACTCGTGATCGGTACACGCAAACACCACGATGATCTCTTCTCTCACCTGATCAATGACCCTACTTATCGAGTCATGCACGATAAAGCGATCCCCGAATGGCCCGAACGCTACAGCTTCATCACGGACACCGACGAGAACGGGCGCGAGATCATCACGGGTGTAGACATCGAGGGGGGAGAGTGTTTGTGGCCCTCAGAGCGCCCGCTTGACTACCTCTTATTAGAGCGTCGCGCGGTAGGAAGTCGCCTCTTCTCTCGCGAGTTCCAGAACGAAGTACAAGATGAGAGTTCAGCGGCCTTTAAGATGGAGTGGTTAGAGCGCGCAATGGAGCGAGGGAAGCGCTATCGACTAGGCACCATCCCGCCAGAGGTAGACGATCTCGTGCAGGGTTGGGATTTTAGTCTCGTAACAGACGCGCGCGGAGCTGAGGAGCGCGACACGGACTACACCGTGGGGATCACATGGGGCAGAGATTCAAAAACCGGCGATCGATATCTAATAGACATCTTCAGGAAGCGCGGGATGAGCCCAACTGAGCTACAGGGTAGAGTGAAGGGTGAATATGCGAAGTTCCCTCGACCCCCGCGCGTTGTAGCCGTTGAAAAAAACGCTGTCGGTGAACTGCACTATTTAGGGCTTCAGCGATCCTCAGACCTACCCCTCAAAGGACACATCACACACGCGCGCAATAAAGCGGATCCGTGGGAAGGTGTACCCGCGCTCTCAGTCTTATTTGAAAATGACAAAATCATTTTGCCGAGCGCCACAGACAGCGACCGCGAGCGCCTAGAGCCGTTGATTCATGAGCTCTACAACCTAGGCAAAGAGCGCCACGACGATACTGTCATGGCGCTATGGATCGCGGAGACTTGGCTGAGGAAGAGCGCGTTTGTGTACACGATGGACTTTGGTGGAACGGAGCTCCAAGGGTCAGCAGACGAGCGCCTATTTAGTGGAGATGACAACGAAAATATGACACACGCTCAATATTCAGATCACGCCACCCGCGCGAGTCATGATACAATATGGGGTGAGTTATTACCTGGCTACTCAGGAGAGCACTAGACATGATAGAAACACATACATTCACCTCGACAGGCGGCGCAGAGATCCTCATTGAGCCGAGCTCTTACGAGGGCCAGAGATTCAGCGACGGACACCGAAACGTGCAAGTGAGCGCGAAGGATCTAAGCGGAGGGAGCTATACAGTAAGCTATCGCCCCGTCGGCGCGCCTGCCTTCGTTGAGCATGTGTCAGGAGCACTAGAGGCCGACGCGGTAATGTTAGCAGGCCCCCGCGCGCCTGTATTTGACGCGATCAAGATTGAGTTTGCGGGCGTACCCGCCGCCCCCGCGACACAGACAATCACCGTGAACACTTGGCCGAGAGGGCTCTAAAAATGGCAACGCTACATGGAGACGAGAGCTCAATGAGCGGAGGGAGCCAAGGTTGGCAGCTAGAGCTCTTCACAGTCACTGCACCCCAAACACAGTTTGTGATCGCACAGGCACCCGCGACAGACGCAGACGGCGACGCGCTCGCGATCCTCAAACTCAACGGTGTAGCGCAACAGAGAGATGTCGAATACACCTTCAACGACTATCGCACCTTCACATGGACCTCTAGCGACGCGCTAGAGACAGGTGATGTGATTGAAATCTTTTATCAACCCCGTTAACGACACCCCCGCCAGATAAGGAGCCACCATGGCACAGCTAAAGGGTAAACAGATAGCGAACGCGAGTATCGCGGCAGCCAAGATTGACCTCTCAGACACCTTTGATTTTACGTCAGGTTCAGTGAGCGTAGGCAATCCGAGCTCAAATAATGACGCCGCAAACAAGGCTTATGTCGATTCCGTCTCTACGAGCTCAAGCGCTGGACTAGATTTCAAAGAGAGCGTAGTAGTCGCGAGTACAGGCGACTTCGCAGGCACCTATAGCTCTCTCGTACTCACCGCGAGCGATGTCGGCGCGATCACCATCGACAGTGTTCAGCTCAGCTTAAACGACCGCGTGCTGCTCAAGGACCAGAGCACCGGAGCCGAAAACGGTCTCTACACAGTGACCACCGTAGGAGACGCGAGCAACGCGGGAGTGTTGACGCGCGCGAGTGACGCAGACAGCAGCGCAGACCTCACCACAGGCGCTTTCATCTTTGTTGAGCGCGGCACCGAAAATCAAAATAAGAGCTTCGTTTTGCAGGCGCATACAGACGGCAGCTCGCCGACTCTCGACACAGACGCGCTGACATTTATCCAATTCAGCGGAGCAGGGCAGATCACAGCGGGAGACGGCATCTCTAAGTCAGCCGACACTCTAGCGCTCGACATCAACGGCCTGACCGCCGTCGCTGATCAGGTCTTTTCAGACGATCAGGTGGTGGTATACGACGATAGCGTGAGCGGGCCTCGCAAGCGCGGCGCAACAAACTTCGTCAACGATGTGATGGCGTCAAGTTTTGAGGTGAGCGGAAACAAGGTAGCCCCGATCATCAAATCAAGCGGAGGTGTGATCGCAGGGTCTAACGGTTTCGCGGTCTCGGGCAACAATACCAGCTCTCTCGCGGCGAGTTCCCTGACTTCCAGCTTCGGACTCTTTTTCGTGACATCAAGCAACCCTCGCCAGGTCGCGTTTGACGATTTCCTCGATCAGCTCGCAGGTGTAGGCATCGAGGTTTCGGGAACGACCCTCAAGGCAGGTCTACCGCAACTAGATAGCGGAAGCGCGGGCAGCACGCTCTCGACTGATGAGAGCGCTACAGGGATCACGATCTCAGCTACCCCCCTCGATGACAGCGACGTAGCAGTCACAGTGAACGGGGTAGGGATTGAGCTAGGCGATGGTGTGAAATCAAAAGATGCGTATTTCAGCGCCGACAGCGGCACCACTCCGCGCGCCATCGCGGACATCGCATCAGGTGACGAGCTCTTTTGGAATGGCGCGAGCGCTTATTCCCTAGAGACTGATGATATCGTGGAAATACGATTCAACGCCTGATGACATGATCTGTAAATAGTGTTACTCTCTCAGGTGATAGACACACACCCAGAGAGAGAACAACGCTATGAGGATTCAGGGAAAACAGCTCGCGGACACGCTACGCAGCGAGAGCGCGCCTTTTGATCGCATCTATTCTAGTCAGCTCACAGGCGGACTCGTCTTCAAAGCGAAGAACGCGAGCGCCCAAGCGATGACCATTGGTCAGGCTGTTTACATCAGCGGAGTGAGCGGAGAGGTACCAGAGGTGCTCTTAGCAGACGCAGACGGCGTAGGCACCACGCCCGCGGCGGGCCTGATCGCGACAGGAGGCAACGCTAGCGCGGAAGTATGGGTGATCGCGCTAGGGGAGCTTAAGAACGTGAACACGGGCAGTTTCAGCGAGGGTGACACACTCTATGTAGGCGCGACAGCGGGCGCGCTCGTGAACACCCCCCCCACAGGCGAGAGCGCGAAGCTACAGAACATCGGGCGCGTAGTGCGCTCAGACGCAAGCAGCGGAGTGATTTTTGTGGGAGGCGCAGGGCGAACCGCAGCGACCCCTAATCTTGATCAGGGTAAAATCTTCATAGGCAACGCGAGCAACCAGAGCTCATCGAGCGTGTATACGCTACCGATTACAGACGGCAACGCGGGCGACGTACTCACGACAGACGGAGCGGGTGCAGTAACCTTCAGCGCGCCGAGCGGGGGGCAGGCAAGCTCTACTGTCATAACTTCTAGCCCTAGCTCTCTTGCTAATGGTGGTGAAGTTTACACAATTGGGCCTACAGCTAGTTCAAAAGTGTACATTGTTCTTCAAGGAAACACGCTACAAATATCTGATGGAGATAGGATCAAAGTTGAGAATCTCTCAGGGCAGGTCATGCAAATTTCTTCAAGCAGAAATGTGTATACAGGCGTGGGAGAGCTGGCTCCCTATACATATTTGCCCGGCTCAAATCTTTGGAGCGGGAACAAATATCGTTTAGACTTAGAGTCAAGGGGTACAATCGAGCTTGTTTACCAAGGCGGGAGCTATTATTCGTCCTATTATCCTGCCATTGAAACAAGTGTTGATTCTATCGAGGCGGGCGATCTCCTCGGATATTCAAAAGTGCGAAACGCGATTGAGCGCGCGGGGGATTACATTCTGAGCGCTGATATTAACGGTACAATTGAAGCGCTATTCACTTATGCTACTGCATACGACGAGAGCACAGCGCGTACAATCACACTTCCTAGCCCCTACACGCTAGAGGCGTACTGTGAAGCTCTCAACGGGAAGCGTATTACGCTGGAGAACCGAGGGGCGAGTACACTTAGCCTAGAGAATGCTTCAGCTGTGTACAACAATGGAATATATTATAGGACTTATTTAAGGTATTTTGATGACACAAATGCGGGTAATCAGACTTTGCAGTCAGGAGAGTATCTTATTATTGAGTTTGAATATGAGGTGGTTACAAGCACGACACATCATCTTTATGCGCGGATTAAGAAATATGGGCATTTCCCGTCGCGAGTGATCGAGAGTGATAGTAGCGCAACAGATACAACTCTCTCAACAGGTACAGAGCTTGAGAAAATTGTGTATGTGGAGAACAGTGCTACAGCAGTCACGATGACACTACCTACGATCTCAGGGGTAAAAGACGGCTATGTCTTAACTTTAAAGGCTCTTGGAAGCGCAAATGTAACCGTCTCTAGGGGTGGAACAGACACGATTGATGGTACGACAAGTTCGCTGACTCTGACACAGAATCAGAGTGTCGTGCTCGCGAAAGCTTCGGGTGGCTGGAATGTTGTTCAGGCCGTTGCGAGCTCGGGCGGTGGATCTTCTGCCCCCGCTGTAACTTCACCAACACCAAGTACAAACTATACAATCACATCATCAACAGGCATTGAAGAGATCTTCTTAATTGATCCCTCCGCAGATATTGACGTTGTTCTCGTTTCCGCTACAACTGCGGGAAGTGGATATAAGTACCATATAAAAAATCTTAGTGCTTCTTATACCCTAACGCTTAAGGGTGCAGGGAGTGAGACGATTGACGGGATTGCTCCTGCTACGGGGATTGATATTGATCTACAGTACGAGACAGTAACTGTTGTTTCTAACGGTTCAAACTGGTTTATCATCTAGGAGGATCTTTATGACTTATTCGCCAAAAAAACAAATCATCGTCGAGGCCCAAGGTTTAACCACAACGTCATCATTCTCGTATGGTGTAATCGCTTATTTATTTGAGCCTATACCTTCATCTACCAACTATTGGGTAACAGGAGGTTCCTCTACTATAAGCGATAATATAGGGCTTGTTTCGGTTTCAGGCCAAGGCCAAGCCTTACCGATAGGCATATATGAGGTAAACGCAGAAGCGGTGATTGAAGTAAACGCTTCAGGTTATGGCGATACTTTCACCTTTGGAAATATAAGTGGCACGACTCCAAGTCTCGCATATAACCAATTAAACTCAAACGTCAGTGTAGTCAGATCCTTTTCGGAGTATTCAATAGGATCAAGTGATTATGTCCAAACGAGCTTACGCTTTGATCTTGAGGTAACAAACCCACAAGGTCTTTTAAGCCCCCAATATGCAAATCAAGTTGCTTCAGTACCCTTTTTAAAAGTCGTATTTACAAAAGTTAACTAATCAGATTGGAAGGATATTAGGTATGAATGTACGCTTTACACTACCTTTTGCTACTTCAAGAGAAGTAGGGCAAACATATTTGAACGAGCAAGGTGTTGTGGTGGGTGTTATATTGAGCAAAACGACAGACAGTATAAAAGTCGCTGTACATGGCGAGTGTGCCGTCAAGTGTAATAGCATTCCAGATGAAAACTTCATGGTTCCACTATGGTATGATTCTGCTTTGAATGAGTTTAGGGCTTATACGTCAACAGAAGACTCACAACACAAGGTTGCAGGTTATGTAAAACCTCGTCAAATAGACAGTGAAGGCAGTATTATCTCTAATTATGATGACTCGCTACATGAGTTTATTTTACTGAGTCTATAGTGCGTAAACGTAGCAAAAATGAACCGCTCATCATCATAGGCGCCTTAATCCTCTGTTATCTGCTCTTCGGGCGAGAGACAGCGGGCGCGGGTGCAGTGTTGAGCGCGGCAGGCGTAGCGCACCAGAGGCGTAAGCGTCAGATCGAAGAACAAATCACACAGAGCGAAGAGCGCGAGGCGAGACAAGCGCGCGAGCTCAAAGACACCAAGAGCACAGCGCGCGAGCGTGGAGAGCGAGAGGCCGAGACATGGTTAGATCAGGACTTTTAAGCCTCATCATGATCTTGACCCCCGCGCCGTCAGGAATATGGGTCAAGAGCTCAGGTGAGGAGATCAGCGCACCTTGCCCGCAGACACTGAGCGAGGCTGAGCCCGCGCGACTGCCGAGAGGGTGCCAGGCCCCACAAGCGGGAGTCTTGATCTCTCGCTCACTCTTCAAGCGCAATCGAGGCGCACTCGCAGAACTCAGAGCGGAGCGCGACGAGTTAGAGAAGCAGCTCGCAGAAGAGCGCAAAAGACACACAGAGCTTAAGGTGCATGTGAGAGCATTGATCGCAGAGCATGATCTCGCACTTAACGCGCTCAAAGCGACCTGTACTACGCAGACTTGTCCACAAATCAAACCCGCAGCGATCGGCGCAGTGATCAGCCTCAGCGCGTGCGCTGCCTCTTTCGCGACTTATCAGTTTTTGAGGTAAAGACACATGGAACACGACCAGAGAAGAGCGCAACGCGCCAAGCTCATGAGAGAGCTCGACAAAGACCGCAATGTGGAGCGCCCGACCGAATACGCGAGCGCGGAAGCGGGAAGAGAAGCGCTTGAGCGAGGTCTTGAGCAGTGGCGAGAAGAGATCATCGAGCCCGAAGGCGAGGTGAATGACGGCCCAATCTTAGAGCGCTATATCCAAGAGGGCGCGCGATGGACTTGGCAAAAGAGCTATAAAAACCGAAAGTTCGCGTGGTGTGGCTGTTTCGCTGCTTGGTGTTGGATCAGCGTTCTACCGAAGCTCAGAAAGAAGAGCTTTCCATCGACGTATCGCTTGAGGGAATGGGCCAGAGGCACACCGCGCGAGATCAAAGAACTTGAGAACGCGCGCGCGGGCGATATAATGGTGATCGCGACGAGCACCGGTAAACGGTGGGGGGATCACATCACTATCATTGATCGTGTTGAGGATGATCTCTCAGGCGCGTGGACAGTCGAGGGTAACGCATACGGCGAAACACCTACTGAAAACCGCGCCGAAGGTGTGGTAAGATGCTTTCGACCGACCGAGAAAATCAAGTTTATTTATCGACCGTTGGAGGTCGATTTAGAGTAGTAGATCACAGCGAGGGAACATGAGCGACATACAAGCCACCATCGAGGAGATGACTGATCTCGTGAAAGGGAAGGCGGGGCAGTCACAAGCGTATGAGCTCAACCCCTACAGCACAGATCATAATCTGAGTTATCAGAGCGCACTACTCGGCGACGCGCATCAGGGAACGCAAGGCGCGCTGAGCTACGCGACTTTAAGAGCTCTCGCGCGCGTACCGCTGATCAGCGGTATCATTCAGACGCGAGTCTCTCAAGTCGCGGAGTTTGCGCGACCACAGCCCGATAGACACGCAGCAGGCTTTGTGATCCGGTTGCGGGATCAGAGCGAGGAACTCACCGACGAGCACCGCGCAGAGATCAAGACTATCGTAGAATGGTTATTGCGATGTGGCGACTCGCGGATAGTAGGCCACCAGACATTTGAGGGCTTTCTACGCGCCATTGTGCGAGACTCTCTAACCTTGGATCAGTGCTGTTTTGAGATCATCCATAAAGGCGGGCGCCCTATCGCGTTTAAGCCCGTGGATTCAGCGACGATCAGACGCGCAGCGCCCACAGAAGCAGAGATCAAAGCGGGCCAACGCGACCCCAAAAAAACGGCCTTTGTTCAGGTGCTCGATAATCGAGTAGTCGCGGAGTTTGACGCGGATCAAATGGCCTTTGGCATTAGGCGCCCGCGCTCAGAGATCTCATCAAACGGCTACGGATATCCAGAGATCGAAGAGGCCGCGCCAACGATCATCGACATGGTGAGGGCGAAGGCGTACAACTCGGCAAACTTCACCCACGGCCTACACCTCTCAGGAATCTTAGCAATCAAGAGTAAGATGAGCCCCGCGCTCTTTAGAGCGTTCAGGCGCGAGTTTTACTCGATGCTTCAGGGCGGTAACGGCGCGAAGAAGACACCGATTATCCAACTTGACCCAGAAGCAAAAGAAGAGGTTCAGAGCGTCAACATGACCAACTCTAACTCTGATATGGAGTATAGCTCTTGGCTCAACTTCTTGATCAAAGAGGTGTGCGCGCTGTACCAGATGGACCCCGCCGAGCTTGGCTATGTGTTCGGGAACGAGGGCCAATCAAGCGCACTGAATCAGGGAGGCCCCGCGCAGCGTATCGAGTATAGCAAAGAGAAGGGGCTGAGACCTCTTCTCAGAGCGCTAGAGACATGGATCAACCGTTGGATCATCTCACCTTTAGCGCCTCACTTAGAGCTTAGTTTTGTAGGGCTCGACGCACAGAGCGAGAGCCAAAGACTCGATGCGATCAGTAAGAAGGTTAACTCTTACATGACCGTAAACGAGGCGCGCGCAGCCTTCGACCTTGAACCGATTGATAACCCCGTCGCGGATATGTTGCTGAATCCTAGCTACATTAACGCGGCACAAATGGCAGGCGCAGAGAGCGACGAGGACGAGGACGAGGGCGAAGAGATCCCTGGACTCATCCCACCGAACCAAGAGCAAGACACAGACGAAGATATCGAGATTGATGAGGAGTTTTGATCATGAACGCGATCATTAAAGGTTATCAAGACGTACCCATGACACGACGACGCGCGCAGCTGCTCGCGGAGTATGCCGACAAGCTCGCAGAGATGCTTGAGAACGCGCCAGATGATCAGGATCTAGCCGAGTGGGTACAGAGCAAGATCGACCGCGCAGCGGGCGCCATCCAGAGCGCTTATCATTATCTCGATCAAGAAGACGATGAAGAGCTAGAGAAAGCGGTAGGGCATAAATACACGCACCGAAAGCGCGTAGGCACAGACAAGCGAGGGCGCGCGCGTTATCGCTATTACTACGCAGAGCACCAAGGAGGAGGGATCACACGCGCGAGCTTTGAGGCAGGCTCAGCTTTTAAGCTCACTTATAAAGGGAGGCGCGGACACTTCCATATCCATCACGTTGAGGGTGATCAGGTCTTCATTACACATGACTCACGCCCAGACATGGAGCCCGTAAGCATCTCAAAGGGCGAGCTCAGAGCGCTACTCAAGAGACAGCACACCAAAGCGGAACAGGCGCACGTCGAGAAGCGACGTAAAGAGGTAGAGAAGATCAAGAGCCGTAACGTCAAACAGGGCTTAGGTCTCGCGCTCCACCGACTCAGACAGGCGGCACAGGTCGCAGGCGTTGAGCTCGATGAGCGTTATCAGCGCAAGCCTAAGAAGAAGAAGCCCGCGCAGCGGACGCAGGCATCAGAGAGCGTAGACGCAACGATCCGAAGGATGATTCCCCCTTCGATGATAGCCGATTCAATCCCTAGTACACCGATCTCACTAGATACACTTGTGAACAAAGTGCTCAAAACGTCAGGAGCGCCGAGCTTATCGCCTGAGAATATGAAAAGGGTGAATGATCATGTACGCGCAGAGGTGGATAAGATGCTCTCAGAGAGAGTGATTGAGACATATGCACCGAGCAGGCCGTATGATGCACTATTCACACCCGCGCAGGCCACAGACACACCGCGCGAAGATCGCTTCGATACGATGCCAGAGGTTGAGGCACCAAGAGACCAGCTCACAGAGACAGCGCAACAGATCATCGAAGAGGCGAACCAAGAGCACGAAGAGCGCCACGACGAGCACCAAGAGATCACAAAGTTTGAGCTAGGTGAGCACACGCACACGAAGACAGGCGCGAAGCTCTTCACAGCGAAGCAGACCGAGCGCGTAGATAGAGATGAGTATTTCAGGCGCGTTGAGATCGCGAAGAAGCATCAAGGACGCTATGAGCGACGATATGTAAGAGGATTCGTCTTCAAGAACGCTGAAGACGCGCGCGCGTTTGCTCTTGAGGTAGAGGGCGCAGCACAAGAGGCGCCTGAGACGAGCGCCGAGACCGTGACACCTCACGAGGATCACCCAAGCGCGGACAACTTCGAGACGATGCCAGAGGTTGAGAGTGTCGGAACACCAAAGACCCTTTTAGATGATATCCGTTCAGAGATCACAGTAGAGCGCTTTATCAGAGAAGGGCGAAGACGCGAAGACACAGCAGAGAGAGAAGTAAAAAAGCTTCTCGGTGATCTTGAAAAGTTAGAACAAAGCTTACTTAACCGAGAGTACAGCACCGAGGCAAAACAGGCGAAAGCACAAGAGATCTTAAACAGGCGCCTCCCGAAGATCTTAGAGCAAGTGAGGCGGTTAACCCGCGCAAAACTAGTAAGACCTCAACTCTCAGGAGGAGCAGGCCAACGCAACGCGGCCCGGTATCACAGAGCATTAGGAGAGATAGGCATAGCGGAAGACCGTGCAAATGAAGAATATCGCAGAGCGCTCAAAGAGCTTGATCAGTTAGAAGAAAAACCTCCTCTACCAACCACCCCCCGCGAGCAGCTCACCGAGACCGCGCGCGAGGCAAGGCTAAATGTAAAACAGGTAAGCGCACGCGAGGCGATCAAGAGAGCGCGAGGCGCCCAAACGAGGATCAAGGCAAGCAATCGAGCCGATAAGCTCACCAAGACGGGAAGACGCGCCCGCGCTTCGATCAATGCAGACAAGCTACTCATCGAGGCGATAGAGCGGATCATGGATCAAGATTATCGTGAGATGGAGAGGCCCCTACCATCAGACATCAATCAACGCACACCGCAGCAAGACAACTTCGCGAAGCTTAGAGGCGCGTTGAACAATCTCAAGAGCTCACAGACACTCACGCGCAGGTCATGGACAGATGACCATGAGAGCTTACAGAAGAAGCGGATCAAGTCACGCAGCGAGATTGAAGACGCGCTCAAAGATCTTGAGACGCGATCTCTTGAAGAGCTCCAGACTCAGATTCAAGTGAGCATCGAAGATCTACCCCCGAAAGGGCAGCGCACAGCAGAGGACGCCAAGCGCTTCTTTGGTGAGCCTCAAAGGAACGAGGCGGCCAAGCGCGTGACCTATGAGCGAGACGGACACATTATCACAGGCCCGGCAAGCGGTAGAGGTAAAGGCAAGTTTAGATATAATCTAAGTTTACCTCGCGAGCGCTTTAGAGATGAACCTCTACTCGCGACCGCGCAGAGCTCCAACGAGATCGGAACCTACGACACGCTAGACGAAGCGCTAACCGCAGCGATCAATCAATATGAGCCCTCTGATCAGATCATTGACCGAATGGTTGAGAGCGCGAAAGAGGAGCGCGAGCGCACAGCGCGGAGGATGGGAGTAACACCCACCAGAACCGCGCACACGATTGTATTAGACCGCTTGTTAGAGGCGAAGCGCTCAGGCAACGAGGCGCAAGAGTCACAGGCCAATGAGCAGCTCAGACCGCAGCTCATGAGCTTGTTAGAGCGACTTGAACAGGGAACGCTTGACCAAGGAGAGCGCCAAGCGCTCTTATCACGTTATCAAGAGCTAGAGACACTCACCACAGGCGCAGCGCAAGAGCTCGCTCAAGAGATTGTGAGCAGGCTGCAAGGCGCGGATAACTTCGAGACGATGCCAGAGGTTGAGAGCGCGCCTAGACAGGGCGCCGAGAGACGGCGTAAAGAGGCCCTCATTAGATTGCGCTTTAGACAGTTACTATCACTCCAAGATCAAGAAACAACAGAGACGCTTGACGCTGAAGAGAACCGCTTAAACGAGCTCTCATCTAAACTTCTTAGGACAGTAGAAAAAGCAGAGCAAAAGAGGATAGAGACTCAGATACAGAGCCTCATAACAGAGGCAAGAGAGAAGGTACAGCGCGCAGAAGAGAGGGCAGGTGAGGCCACGCAGAAGCTCACGCCTGATCCCGCCCAAGCTATAATAAGTGACCTCATGAGCCTTGAATCAGATGAGATCAAACAAGCTGAGAAGTACATAGAAGGCTACAAGGCAGAGAGATATAAGAGGGCGAACAAAGACCTTTATATTAAGGAGTTGAGCAACCTATTAGGCAGCGCTATTGCATACAACTATGAGAGTTTATCTGAGCGGTATTCAGAACAAGCAATAGTGCAAACACTAGAGAGGTTGGAGGACGAAAAGAATAAACCCCACCTCGATAACGCGCTAGTAAGCCCCCTCTTAGACAGACAACCAACCACCCCCCGCGAGCAGTTAACCGAGACCGTGAGAGAGCTCTCTGATCAGCCCGCGAGAACCGCAGCCGTGAGCAGGACACCGAGAGCGAGCGAAGCGACTTTAACGGGCTCAGGAGATCTCAGCGACACAGAGCGGAGAGATCTGACAAACCGCGCGCGCTTCATCACATCAGGTAGCGAGGAGACCACAAAGACAGGGCGACGGAGCAGAGCGCAGAAGGCCAAAGATCAAGAGCTCTTACTGATCTATAACCGCTTGCACAGCGACGCGAGCGCGAGACTCGGACCCCTCGCGCCTCGATTCGCTGATTACTCGCAGTTTGTGAAGTTACAAGGGGGAGACCTACCAGAGCGTGCGCAGACACGCGCAGACTTCAGAACAGGGATCATGAGCTCTATCGAGGAGCTACGCAACGCGACCACCGCGCAGCCGACATCGAGCACACAAAAGAGCGCCACTCACCTGATCAACTACCGAGCGCAGCTACTCCAGACGATAGAGCGGATCGCTTGACAGATAACGCTTGAGAGAGGCGCCTCATATCCCTTATTGTGATCACTCGCCCTTAGATCAGAGGAGAGAGAGACATGATAGGGGATTTTGTATTTAAGCTTAAATACGCG
>Ga0213866_10001425_pt1 | contig 17769 bp, 15 predicted proteins | sample PICome_11_FD_160079 | JGI IMG/M metagenome (GOLD analysis project Ga0213866, IMG submission 160079) | Coastal seawater microbial communities near Pivers Island, North Carolina, United States - PICO284 | ecosystem: Environmental > Aquatic > Marine > Coastal | place: USA: North Carolina...
TTCGCCTCCGGTCGGGATGACGCGCTAGGGGCGAAGCTCAAACTTACGCATTTGTCGCATCGGAATGCGACTCACAGACAGGAGTGTCTGTGCCACTGCGGGGGAAGCTACGCGCCATCGCGAAGCGCTTCGTGGGCTTCGGTTCTTCGCCAACTTCGCGACCCTCTCTCCACAACGCACAAAGATGAGTCGCATCGGAATGCGACTCACAGACAGGAGTGTCTGTGCCACTATCGGAACGTGGAACTGGCATGAATGCCAGTTCTACTGCCAAGCGCGGGGCTAGTTGGTTGAGAAGTGGTGGCGCGCCGCGTCCATCGCGGCTTCGAAGCGCGTGCAGCTTTTGCGAAAGCTGAGCGGCACGTCGTCCACCGGGCCAGAGCGGTTCTTGGCGACGATCAGCGTGGCGGGCTCAACGTTCAAGAACTCCTCGCGCTCCCTCGGATCAGCGATCATGCGCGCATCCTCCTGCGCTTGCGCGAGCACTGCGGCATCCAGCATGCGATCGCGCTGAATGAACATCACCATGTCGGCGTCCTGCTCGATTGAGCCTGATTCGCGCAAGTCGCTCAACTGCGGACGCTGGGCTGAGCCGCGCCGATCTTCGATCTTGCGGTTGAGCTGCGCGAGCGCGAGCACGGGGATTTCAAGCTCACGGGCGAGGGCTTTGAGGCCGCGCGTAATCTGGCCGATGAACTCGTGGCGATCCTTGCCGGTCTCGCCGCCGATGAGCTGCAAGTAGTCAACGACCACCATCTCGATGTTGTGCTTCTGCTTGAGACGCCGAGCTTTTGCGCGGATCTCGGTCATCGTGATGGTGAAGGAGTCGTCGATGAAGAGGGGCGCGAGCATCAAGCGATCGTTCGCCTCTTCCAGCGCGCGGGCTTCAAGATTGTCGATGTTACCCTGGCGCACGTCCTTCAAGCTCACACCAGCCTCGGCGCACACGACGCGGCTAATCAACTCAACGCCCGTCATTTCGAGCGAGAAAAATGCCACGCCGCCGTCGCCACCTCCGGGCCTGCGGTCGGCACGATCCGGCGCTGCGATCGCCATCTTCGCCGCGATGTTCAGCGCGAGCGACGTTTTGCCGTGACCAGGGCGAGCCGCCATGATGAGAAGCTGGCCAGGGTGAAAGCCGGTGCTGATGCGGTCGAGGTCTTTGTAGCCCGAAGGCAGCCCGACGACGGCGTCATTGCTGAGGCGCAGCTTCTTGAAGGCTTCGAGCTGGATCTGGAATTCGTTGAGCAGTTCGACGATCGTCTTCGACTCTGCGTGGAAGCGCTGATTGCCAAGCTCGAAGACTTTCTGCTCGAAAGTCTCGATCAGATGCTCGGCTTCGGCGGTCGGATCGAAGGCTTGTGCGCGCACATCGCTGGCAGTCGAGATCACTTGGCGCAGGATAAAGCGGTCGCGAATGATCTCCGCAGCGTGGACGGCGCCTGCGCTGGTGGGGGCGAACTCGGTACACTCTTTGAGGTAATCCATGCCGCCGGCGTCTTGAAGCTGGCCCTTCTTTTCAAGCCAGGTGGCGACGGTGATCCACGAGAACTCTTTGCCCTCGTTGGCCAGCGCGACCATCGCATCAAAGATCAGGCCGTGCGCGGTGCGGTAGAAGAAGTAGCCCTTCTTGAGTTTGCCGACGACATCGTTGAGCACTTGATTGTCAAGGAAGAGCGCGCCGATCAGCTCACGCTCCGCTTCAATAGAATGAGGCGGCAACTTGTCGACGGATGATTTCTCAGCTTCTGCCATGCTTGCTTCCTGCGGATCTCGCGAGACCAGTGTGGACGGGCTGGCGACACGCAATCGCGCTCACCAGCTTGGGCGCAGACTCTATGGCTGGCGGTGCTGGGCGCTCACAGATTTGCTGCTTGGTTGAGTTTGTGTGTTGCTCTGTCAGGTGATGTTGGAGAGCATCTAGCACAAGAACGTTTCCCGCTATGCATTGTGGAGATGCGGCTTTGCGAAATGTGGATGTGCCGATGTCCGCGAAAATCGCTTGAAATTGGGGGGATCCGCCGCTAATCTTCGCGGCCCACTCGGGATTCAGGGTGGCAGGATAGCTCAGTCGGTTAGAGCGAAGGTTTCATAAGCCTTAGGTCCCCGGTTCAAGTCCGGGTCCTGCTACCATCCCGAACCTCTCACTCCACTCATCTCTAACGCGCTGCAAAGTCCCTTGCAGATGGTCGTACTTCGCGTAGAAAGCTCGTGTTTCACGCGAGAGTGCTCACGCAAAGGACCAGCATGTACGAATTTGTGCGCGGCGAGCTAGCCGCCAAAGATCCGAGTTCTGCCGTGATCGATGCGGGTGGCGTCGGCTACCGCATGCAGATTTCGACGGCGACTTTCGACGCGCTGCCCGGCAAGGGCGAGGCGGTGAAGCTGCTCGTTCACCACACGATCAACGCGGATGCAGGCGAGATGCGGCTTTATGGCTTTGGCACGGCGAAAGAGCGTTTGATCTTCCGCCAGTTGATTGAAGTGCAGCGCGTTGGCCCGAGCCTCGCGATTCGCATTCTGAGCAGCGCGGGCGTGGATGCGCTGATCGCTGCGATTGCTGGGGGGGATGCGCTCTCACTCAAGAAGTTCAAAGGCGTTGGCCCGAAGATGGCCGAGCGTTTGGTCGTCGAGTTGCACGAGCCGCTGAGCAAGCTGGGCATGCTGAAAGATCTTGGCGATGGCGAAGTCGCAGCACCGGGCAAGGCTAGCTCGAACTACACCCAGAACGTTGCCGATGCGATTGCCGCTTTGGTCAACCTAGGCTACAAGCCCGCGCAAGCTGAGAAGGCTGCGAGCCTAGCAGCCAAGAGGCTCGGCGCTGATGCGAGTACGTCAGACGTGATTCGCGCAGGGTTGCAGCAGTTGTAAGCGCAGGGATTTCAACGCAAGGCCGCAGAGCGCTTTGAGAATGACGAACTCGAGAGTCCTTTGCGTAAAAAGAAGAGGCTCGCCTGCGCTATGCAAGCGAGCCTTCTTATTCGCGCTTCTTACTTCGACGAGATCGCGACGTCTTCGACGAGGATCCAGGGCAGGCATTCGTTGCCCATCCATTTGCGCTCCTTCGAGATGCCGACGATCTTGCCGTTGAAGAGATCGAAGGTGTTCATGTTCACCGCAGCGTTCTTCACGCGGCCGACACGCTCGCCGCCTTCCAGCAGGTAGCCGAGCATGATGGAGCCGCTCACTTGGCCTGCGAGGAAGTTCGACGTGAACACGCCGATGAAGCTGTTGACGATGATGCCACCGTCGCCCTGCTTCATCAGATCGCTCAGATCAACGTCGCCCGCGTTCATCACGATGTTGTGAAAGCCCGGGCGTGCGATGCTGCCGATTGAGCGCGAACCGTTGCCAGTTGGCGTGTCGCCAGTGTGCGCTGCGGTCGAGAGCGAGTGGATGAAACCGTTGAGCACGCCATTCTCGATCAGCGCGCGACGTTGCGTGGGCACGCCTTCACCGTCGTAAAGGCTGGAGCCGGTGCCTTCAGCTTGCATCGGATCGTCGTAGATCGTGATGCGCTCGTCGAAGACCTTTTGGCCGCGCGATTCGACCCAGCGGGAGATCTTCTTCTCGACGTTTTTGCCGTTCACGTTGACGGCGAAAGGCGTGAGCACATCGCTCAGCGCTTCCGGCGTGAGCAAGATGCGGTGCTTGCCCGGCGAAACTTTGCGGCTGACTTGCGCTGCTTTGAAATCGCCAATCACGCGGTCTGCGCAGGCGTCGATTTCACTCTTCGCGATCCGCGTCGGGCTTGAGGCGCCGTCGTAGACCTGGAGGAAATCGCCTTCCTGATTGAACTCCGCAGCAACGTAGAAGCTGAAGCTTGAGCTGCGCTCGGGAGCATCGGCGCCCTTGCTGGAGAGGATGCGCGACTCGCCGAAGCTTGTGGCGAAGCTGCCGCCGAACATCACGTCGGGTAGAGCATCCTTGATGCGCGCCTTGGCGTCTTCGCCGAGCTCGACGAGCTGCTTGGGCGTCATGTCGCTGAGCGTGGCATCTACGATCTCGGTGCCGCTTGCCTTCGCTGCGGGCGCGAACTCGTAGTCGTACTCGCTGCCGTATGGCGCGAGGCGCAGGGCGGAGTCGATCAGATCGTCCGCTTCGCTCGGCTTGGTGGTGACGGAGAAGCCGATGCGGCCATTCTTCACCGCTTGGATGCTAGCGCTGGTCGCGCCCTTCTGATCGATGCGCTCAAGGCGATCCTTGTCGTACTTGATGCTCATCGAGGTGGAATCACCGATCGCGAGCTCGAAGTCGTCGCACTTGGATTTGGCGGTGTCGATCAGGGTTTGGATGGCTTTGTCGTTCATCTTTGTCTCTCTCGTCGTGAGGTGCGAAGCAGTGGCACCGACACTCCTGTCGGTGATCGCGCGCAGCGCGATGATGCCTCAGCACCAAGTTCGTGCAGATCAGGTAGTGGAAGCGGCATTCTTGCCGGTGGCTGACATGGAAGAGTTGGCTGAGCAGAGGGCTTCAGAGAAGAGCTGAGCGGCTTGTTCAGACACCGGCAGGAATGCCGGTTCCACTGCCACACTCAAGCTGCGTTTTCTCTGAGGCTTCCTCGCCCTGCGGGCGAGCACCGACAGGAGTGTCGGTGCCACTGCCTGCTCATCCTCTATTGACCGCCAATCACACAATCCTTGATGCGAATATGCGGGCTGCCGTGCGACACGGGCAAGGGCATCTGCCCTGCTTTGCCGCAGCCGCCAGCCGAGTCGCGGTTGCCGAACTCGGAGCCGATGCGGTCGATGTTCGCCAGCGTTTCGAACACGTTGCCGCCGATCGTCACGTCCTTGACGCGCTCGGCGAGCTTGCCATTCCGGATCATGAAGGCGTCGCCAGCGGTGAAGGTGAAGACCTCGCCGTTGGTTTGACCGCCGCTCGCATCAACCGCGTAGACGCCAAGCTCGACGTCCTTGATCATGTCTTCCAGCGATCCGTGCGGGCCCGGCGCGATGCAGGTGTTGCGCATGCGCGGGATGGGCGGGTGACGGTAGCTGATCGCGCGCGCTGAACCCGTGGGCTTCTCGCCTAGCTTGCCCGCCGTTTCGCGGCTGTGCAGGCGACCGACGAGCTTGCCATTCTCGATCAGCATGGTCTTCTCGGTTGGTACGCCTTCGTCATCGACGGGGATGAAGCCGCGCTTGCCGTCGTCGAGACCGCTGTCGTAGATGGTGAGGAAGTCTTCGCCGAAGGTGCGGCCAATCGTGAGCACTTCCTGCATCGCCTTGTCGTCAGCGATGTTGTCGCCTTCGGAGAGGTGACCGAAAGCCTCGTGCACGAACACGCCCGCGAGGTGCGGATCGCACACCACGGTGTAGGTTCCCGAGCTGATGACCGGCGCATCGAGCTTGGCCAGCGCCTCGTCGACGGCGTGATCGACTTCGGCCTCGAGCCCACGGAACACGTTGAAATCGTTCGTCGAGCCTTGGCTGACGCGACCGGTGCGCGTGTCGCCATCGCGCGTGCAGATCGCAGCAATTGCGCACGCCATGTCGAGAATCTCGCGCTCGATGTAGCTGCCTTCACTGTTGGCAAAGGTGCGCTTGGTGTACTCGTCAAAGTAGTAGGCGAGCGATGAGGTCACGCCTTCGCGCGCGAGCACGCGATCGTTGTAGCCCTTGAAGAGGTTGATCTTCTCTTCCAGCGGCACGTCGCGGGGATCGTTCAAGGGGCTGATGGTGAAGCTTGCTTCGGTTGCATCGACAGGAGCCATCGTTGATGCGCCGGGGGCGACGAGAGCAGCAGCTTCCGCGCCTTGGATCGCGCGATTCACGCCCTCTTCGAGCTGACTCAGATCGTCGAGCGTGACGAAGCCCCAGCAGCCTTTCACGAGTGCGCGAATGGCGGCGCCACCGCTGCGGCGTTCGTTGAGTTCTTCGAGGCGCGGGCCTTGAAAGCGGAAGTCCGTGCGCGAGGTGTCCTCAACGCGGATCTCCAGATAATCGCAGGCGGGGTTGCTCAGTAGAGCTTTCAACTTGTCCTTCATCTCGGTCCTCTCTCGCCCCTCAAGGCTCGTCGGCGTGGTTCGATCCCGGCGCGTGCGCACATTGCAGCGCGGGGCAGCGCAGTATGCGCTAGAGCGCAAGCGCTGTCTATGTAGCGGGAATGGTGCGCTCCTTGTTGTACGGATGAGGGGCGCGGGTTTTTCAGGCAATGGCTGAATTGCAGCGCGTTAATTAAGGGAGAGAGGGGCATCGCGTTGAACTCCCTCGCTTCAATGCCCAAGCTTCTCAACTTCAATGCGCGACCTGATGACGCGCTGCCAAGCATTCAGCTATAGTGAGGGCCTGTGACGAAAGGCCCCCGCTATGAACTTCACGCAAATCTACGGTGTGGTGATCGGAGCGCTGCTTGGCGGCTTCATCACCTTCCTCACCACGATCACCTTTGTTGCGAGTCCTGGCAGCGCGGAGATGCCGGATCAAGCGCAGGCGACGCCCTTCGATTGGCCGTCTAGCGACGAAGCTGCGTGGGAGCGAGAGCGCGCCGATGCTGATGAGATCGCGCAGGAGAAGCACGCATCGCCGGAGAGCTTCGAGCACTCGCCGGTGATCGAAGGCGCTCCGAGCAGCGGCGAAGAAGCAAGCGAAGAGGGGCCAGCCAGCAGCGCGGGCGAGCAGGCAAGCTCAGGCGAGACGCTGACCAACGCCAAGGCTTCTCAATCTCCCAACAATCTGAATCCGCAGAACACTTCGCCCAAGCGAGCAGAGGATGCCTTCGCCGGCGCGGGCATTGGTCGCATCAGCGCGGCGGAAGCGGAGTTCCTCAAGACCTCGCTCGCTGCCGAGCGCGAACGCCAAGCGCAGTCAGTGATTCGCGATGAAGACCGAGGGCACACAATTCTCGATCGCGTCTTCACCCATGGCGGAAGCGCAGCGGGCGTTTTGCGCACCAAGAACGCGCTAGTCGAAAAGCTGCCCGCCGACGAAGGCGAAGCGATCGAGGTGAACACCGAAGACGAGTGGACCGATTTCCTCCAATTGCTGCGCAAAACCAAAGAGCCAGCGCTGACGGTCAAGCTCGGCCCCGGCACTTTCCGCTACTTCACCGTGATCGAGGGCGCGCCTCACCTCACCTTCATTGGCACGCTGCCTGAGGGCATCGACCTTGCCACGCGCACGCGCATTGTGCCGGACGAGAGCAACGCCACGATCATGCAAGGCGTCACCGTCTACCGCGAAGGCGCCGAGGGCACGCTGGCCTTTCGCAATCTGGTGATGAATCGCCGCATTGATTTGCGCGAACGCTCTGTGGTGCGCTGCGAGAACGTGATCTTTCAGCGCAATGATCTAGACGGTGGACGCATGAACGCGGGCAGTCTGACGGGCGACGTCGCATTCGCCTGCTCGAATTGCCTCTTCATCGGCGGGCCGAACGCTTACCACGCATCGGCTTTCAATCTGGCGGGGCAGGGGCTGATTCAGCTCAATGATTGCCGCTTCGTCGCCGCTTCCGTTTTAACGATTGGCTCCTACTTGGCGACGCAGCACAGTCACGTCGTGCTGATCGGTTGCACCTTCGATCGCTCGCGGCTGATTCGCACGGACAACACGAAGGAAGACCTGCTGCTCGAAGCGATCAACTGCACCTTTTACGACACGCCAGCCAACATCGAGCACCGCAATCTGACGGAGAACTCGACGCCCTTTGGCTGCTCGCTGGAAGGCGTGGCGAAAGATTGCGTGTTTGAGAAGATCGCGCCGATCGACTACCAGCCCGCGATCATGAAGCTCGTCGAGCACGTGCGCATGCAGGGCGGGCCGATTGTCTCGATCACCATCCCGCAGCCTGGCTGCATTGAAGATGAAAAGATCATCACCATGCTGCGCCTGCCCAACAACTGGGGCTCGAAGGAAGCCGGCGACGAGATCGAGGGCGTCGTCACGCACTGGGTCGTGAACATGAAGGGCGAGGTCAAGCCCTGGAACGAGCTAGAATACCGCTATCTCGGCACTGGCTCGAATATCGATCCGAACATCTTCGTGCCCGCTTTGGGCTATCGCGGCTTAGAAGACCTCGTGCTGATCCCTGAGCTTTATCCGGCCGACGCGGATCTGCGCAGTCTCGAAGTGCGAGCGCGCGCAAACGACGGCGTCGTGCGCGGCTTAGTGAGACGCTTCCCCTGGTGCATCCGCCCCGCATGGCTGCGCTTCGACGCGGCTACCGGCAAAGTCGCAGAGTGACTTGTCGCGCAGTCGAGTCTGCCACAGGGCGCTGATCCCCTGTGGGAAAACCGCAAATTGTGTTATCAATTACAGCGAAGTGGTATCATTCTGCGGGTGACGGTTGCGCGCACAGGTTGCTGCTTTTTCTTGTGCCAAGATACTGGCAGCCCTCTTCCCACGTGCTAGCAGCGGCTTTGCGCCACCGCTAAGATGCAGAGTGAACAAGGGCAATCCAGGCATTTGTACGATTGAGGACGCTATGGGCTTATTGCTCGGCATTGATCTAGGCACCTCGGCGGTCAAGTCGGCCATTCTTCAGAAGGCCGGAGATACCTACAAGCTCAAGGATATTGGGCTTGAGCCGGTTCACCGTCCGGAGTTTGAAGCCGACGATCCGAACGGGGTCTCCACTGCTACTGGAATGGAGAGCGAAGCCGCTTTGCGCGCATTGCAGCGCACTGTCAGCGACCACAAGCTCCAGCGGAAGCTCTGCGCGGCATCGACCGCCGGGCCGCGCGTTGCTGCGCGTCTTTTCCGCTTCCCCAAGATCGATAAGAAGAGCATCGCCGGCGCCGTGCGCGAGCAGGCCGAGAAGGACATCCCCTTCGATATCACTGGGGCTGCGCTGCACTTCGTGCTCTTCGACGACATCATTGATGAAGACGGCGTCGTGAAGAACGAGGGCCTTGTCGTCGCGACACATCAAAAAGAGATCGACTACATCACTGAAACTCTCGAAGCGGCGAAGCTCACGCCGATCGTGCAGGACATCGACGCACTCGCCGTTGCCAACTGCTGGGTCGGTCTGCGCGGCGTGCGCGAGGGCGAAGTCATCGCCATTCTCAACATCGGCGCACGTCTCACCAACCTGACCATTCTGCACGGCAATGAGCGCGTGTTCGTGCGCGATATCCCGATGGCCGGTGATATGGTTAGCCGCGCAGTTGGGCAGTATTTGGGCGTTGATTTGCCGACGGCTGAGTCGCGCAAGCTCGACATGCTGGAGCATCCGCTGGACGCTGTGAGCGAAGCCGAGAAGGCCGACGACATGATCGGCATGACCGGCAACTTGGGCAAGTTCGCAGCGCAGCAAGGCTACGACTACCTGAGCGAAGGCGGCCACGAGTCGATGCTTGAAGCTGAAGAGCCGGTCGCGATGCTTCAGCCGGAGAAGACCGACGAGGTCAAAGAATTGGCGCCTGAGCCAGACATGCACGCGACGGCTGCGATGGATTACCGACCCGGCTCCGATTCTGCCAGCGCACCGGAAGCCAAGATCATTCGCCCTGCTGGCTCGATGGATCCTGAGAGCGCGCTCTACAAGGTGATGGATGATGCGCTGCGTGAGCTGGTGCATGAAGTGCAGGACACGATCAAATACTACGTCAGCAAGCGGATCGTGCCGAAGGTTGACCGCATGATCGTGACGGGTGGAAGCTCGCTGATCCCGCAGTTGCCGGAGTTCCTCTCCGAAGCCCTGGGGCAGACCTGCGAGTTTTGGAATCCCTTGCTTGACGTAGACGTCTCGCCGGTGACTGCGAAAGTTCCGCACGAAGTGCTTGAAGAAGTTGGCCCTGCGATGGCCGTGGCGCTTGGTTTGGCCATGCGTTCCAGCTAGTCAAGTTGCGCTGATCGCTTAGAGATATTGAGAAGCCCGCGCTGCGTGCTTTTGCGTGAAAAGGGAAGGGGAATGCCCCGTGTTTGAACTCAACCTCATTGAAGATCGGGCGATCGCGCGCAAGCAAAAGCGCATCGTGATTGCCGTTTCGTCGGTGTTGATCCTTCTTTCTGTGATGATCAGCTACACGCTCTTCGCGCAGTACGAGGTGACGACCACGAAGCGCACTGCCGATCAGATCGCGCTCAAGGAAACCGAGGATCGGATCGCTAAGGGCAATTCGACGCTCGCCAATTAGGATGGCGTCAAAGCCCAGCGCGATACCGCGGCGCTCAACCTCAAGAAGGACACCGTGCTGATGCATCCGCGCGCACGCTACTCCTTCGTCGAGCTGCTCACGGAACTCAGCACCTACACAGAAGGCCAGCCCGATGCGAAGGTTGAAGATGGCGTGCAAGGGCCCTTCGTGTGGTTCGAGTCCATCAAGGTCGAACGCACGAACAACAGCCGCCTGACGGTGCTGCAAACGAATCCGCTTGAGAATCCGATGAGCATTCAAGCGCAGCTCCGTTTGGACAACTTGGTGCCGGAAGGCGAAGAGGACGTGCAGCCCTTCGTTGACGCGATTCGCCGCAAGTGGCAGAGCGATTCGGAGCTGATTCGCCTCTACGGCTCCTTGAGTCTTCCGCCGACGCTGCCGATCCGCACGAACCACAATCGAGCGGCCGAAGGATCAGGCGCTGATGCAGCGAAGCTCTTCCAGCTTGAATACTCCATGCGCTTCGATACCAGCGGCCCAATGAAACCCTGGGCGCAAGAGCTTGAGGACGTGCTGGCAGCAACGAGAGAGAACTAGAGGCAACGGGGGCAAGCGCTCACGGACGAATCTAGCAGCAGCAACGTTGTCTTCTTGAAGGACGCAGATCATGAACGACAAAACAGTCAAGAATCTGGTCGCCCCACTCGCCGCAGTCGCAGCCCTTACGATTGGCGTGCCGGCGATCTTTTTCCAATTCTTCGTCAGCCCAGCCGAAGCCAGCGCCAAGACTGTGGCGCAAGCGCTAACGGACAAGCAGGTTGAAGAAGCCGTCGTGAATCGTCGCCTCAAGGAATACAACGCCGACAAAGCAGAGCGCAACGGCGACTGGGACACCCGCGATGAGCTCGGCGAGTACCTGCTCCCCGCTGATCCAGACGAAGCGTTCAAGCAGGTGAACAAGCTGCTCGAAGAGATTGAGAACGCGAAGCGCCGCTTGGAAAGCAAGACCAGCATCCCGATGATTCTTAGCGCCAGCAAGCCCAAGCCCTATGGCGATCGCCAGATGATCTTGCTGAGCATTGATCTGCCGGCAGCGCAAAGCGATGCGGCTGTCGAGCTTCTCAGCATGATTGAAGCGCAGGTCAAAGCGTCGGGCTCTTCTGCGAGTGTCGCTAAGCGTACTTTGGCTTTCCCGCTGAGTCTTGATGTCAAAGCCGCACCGGTTGACAAGCGTGGCCTGCATAGCTGGAAGGAGCAGTATCTCCTTCCGCTGCGAGCGCTGATCGACCGCACCGAGCCGAAGGCACCAAAGGCAAAGGTCCTGCCGGACGAGAAGAAAAAGGGCGCTTGAGCCTCGCCTTCGCGAAGCAACTATAGCTGTTGAGCACAGAGCACAATCTGCCATGGGCAGGGTGAGAACGATCGGCACTTCGATCGGAGCGACAAGATGAAGCAAAAAGTCATTCTAGGCGTCCTCCTGGTGGTCCTCTTGATCGCGCTGGTGATCAATTTCGGCGGTGGGGGGGCTAAGAAGCCTGCCACAACTGACGACAAGGCGAAGACCGACAAAGCGAAGAAGCCGACCGTGCGCGTACCCAAGAAGGGTGAGCAGGTGGTCGAGGTCATGGACGAGGGAGCCAAGACCAGTCTGCGCACCATCGCGGAACAATCGAAGGTCGGTCCGGTCGAGCAGGCAGAGATTTTCAACTCCACGATCAAGCGCGCGTTGAGTCCTGAGAAGGAAGACCCTTTCCGCAATCGCGCGCCGATCTCCAAGGGATTGAGCGGCGCCGACACCACGGCGCAGCGCACGCTGACCACGCGCTACAAGCTGAAGGGCATCGGGAAGTCCAGTCAGACGGGCGAGAAGCTCGCCTACCTGAACGACGATGAACCTCGCTCGCAAAACTCAACCCTGGACGACACCGGATTCTGGATTGAGGAGATTGGCGAGGACTACGTCAACTGTGTCAACGATTCCGGAACCACCGTTACCATCCGTTTCGAAATCAGCGGGCGGCGCGGCGGCGGCCAATAACTCAGCTTGAACAACTGCAATAGATCTGAACACACGAGTCGGCAGATGGCCGCACACGTAAGACGAGGGAGCCTGAAATGCGAATCATGCGCTTGTGCGGAATCCTGCTTGGCTTGAGCCTACTGGTCTGCCTCAGCATCTGTCAGTCGGAGCCTAGCCAGCCGGTCAGCGCGCAAGGCGCGAACCCTGCTTTGGCTGGTGAAGACACGATTCTGCGCGACTTCAAATGGCAAGACGCCGATGTGGACGTTGTCGTCCGCGCGATTGGCGAGCAGTCGGGCTTGAACATCATCATTAACGGTGGTGTCAAAGAAACGATTACTGCTTAGTGGAAGAGCATCACCGCTAAAGCAGCGCTCAAGCAAGTCGCGAGCATCCTTGAGCTTGTACTCGAGCGCACGCCCGAAGGCTTCACGCTGGCGCTCAAGCCCGTGAACGACGACGGCAACGTCGCCATCACGCAGAACGCTGACAGCACCTACCAGTTTGTCGTTGAGAACACGATGCTGCGCCGCGCTGTTATGGCGATCGCGAAAGAGTGCAAGTTCGATGTGGAGCTTGATTCGACAATCAATCTGACCGATGAAGATCGCAAGCAGCTTGGTGCGATTCAACCCAATGAGCTCCAGCGTCTCATCTCAGAAGCTTTTGATCGCCGCGTAAGCATTTTCCGTGCCGCGGCCACGCCTCGCCAAGCATTGATCGACATCGCGCGTCTCGCTCGCCTGAAGGCGATTGAGATGCCCGACGGTAGCCTCAGCATTCAGATCGACAGCCTCACCCCTTTGCTCGGCGACACGAGTGGCGGCGGAGCACCTGACGGGGACGATCCCGATCGCAAAGACCCCTTCTCGTGGTACGTCTGGAGTGGCGTGCCGGAGCCTTTCCTGAGCGACATCACCAAGCAAGTTGAGAAGGTCTCAGGCGAAGACGGCAAAGTCATCGTGACAGGAACGCTAGAGCGCTTCCTCGTCTACGACCGTACTTCTCGCCTCGAAGGCACGATCAAGCCGCTCGTCGAGGACCTCATCAGCAACCTGGTAGAACGCATCAAGAATCAGCCAGACGATCCGAAAGGCGAGAAGGAAGTTATCCGCCGGGTCAAAGCCTACACTTTGAGCAAAGACGTCACCGGCGACCAATTCAAGAAGGACGTGCAAGAGCTCGTGACCGATGAGCACGGCTCCGTCTCGATCAACGCTGAGAACAACAGCGTTGTGATCGTCGATGATGAGCGCAACTTCCCGGCCATCGACGAGTTCATGCTCGTCTACGACGCCTTCCCGCAGCAAGTGCAAATCACGGCGACGATCGCCGAAGTCACGCTGCTGGAGAACGAGCAGTTCGGCATCGACGTGCTCTCGCAGCTCAGTATGACGCACCTCAATGACGGTGTGCTCAACCTTTCTACGAACGGCGGTCTTGGCGCTTTCGGCGGCTTGACCGGCACCGTGCCAACAAGCGCCGTCTTCTCTAACTCGAAGATTACCGGCGCCGTTGAAGCGCTGCGCGCAACGAGCCGCATCGAGAACCTCTCCAGCCCGACCCTGCTGGTTACGGAAGGCAAGACTGGCTCGATCAGCGTCGGCCAAGAGATTCCCTACATCGCCAGTGTCTCGGACAATGGCAACGGCCTTGTAGGCACGGTGGCTTTCAAGGACGTGAAAGTCTCGATGGAGGTCACCCCGAAGATCCTTGAGAACGGCGAGATCGTGTTGAACGCATTGGTCTCGGTCGAAGAGGTCATCGACACGGTGACCCTGCAAAACAACGCAACGCCTGTGCTCTCATCGCGCACGATTTCTTCGGAAGCGGCGCGCGTGATGGACGGCGAAACGCTCGTGCTGGGCGGCCTGCTCTCAAACCGTGAGCGTCGCCAAACGCGCGGCGTCCCTGGTCTCTCCGACATCCCGATCCTGGGCGCGCTCTTTGGCGCTCGCACGAAGGAAGTCAACAAGACCGACCTGCTCTTCTTCCTTACGCCGACCATCGTCTCCGCCGACGGCAAACCGGTTGGTCGCGGCGACAAAGAAGGCATGAAGGTCGTGTACGAAAAACGCCACCAGATGAAGAATGGCGATGAGATCCTGCGCCGCAATCCCGGCGTTCGCGAATCGGACATTCACGACGGCGGAACCGAAGCGCGCCCTGCGCACATGGGCCCCGCGCTTGAAGACGTGGCCGAGCCTGAGCCCGAAGTTGATCCCGAGCCCGAAGTTCCTGCTGAAGGTCGCAACGCAATCCTGGTCAACCAGAAGTTCACGGACAGAGACGTCGAGGACGTGCTCCAGAATCTCGCTGAGCAAGCTGGCGTCAATCTCACGATCGACGGCGATGTCGATACCACGGTGACGGTGTATTGGAGCGAGGTCACCGCGATTGAAGCGATTGCTGCCGTCTGCGATACGGTCGGCCTGACACTTGTCGAAGAGCCCACGCGCCTGCTCGTCAAAGTGCCGGAGAACTACAAGCGCGGCACCCTGGTCATTCCGACTGACGACGCCAGCGAGAAGCCCGAAAGCAGCATGATCCTGCCGGGCGAAGAAGTGGTGCTGGAGAATCGCGCTTGGGTTGATGAATCCCTGATGCTGATGCTCGACGAGATTCGCGCTCAGTCGAATCTCAACGTGCAGATTGAAGGCATCGACACGAACGATCTGATCATCAGCATGGAGTGGAGTGGCGAGACCGCTGGCGAAACGCTCGCTGCGCTTGCCGACGCTCTTGAGCTTGAGCTCGTTCGCGAAGATGGCGCGATCATCATGCGCCCAGCCGCAGAGGAAGCACCAGAAGAAGGCATTGATCCGGAAGGCACTCAGCCCGAAGGCGCTGACCCTGCTGGCACGCAGCCAGAAGGCACTGATCCCGCTGGCACGCAGCCAGAAGGCGCTGATCCTGCTGGCGCGCAGCCAGAAGGCGATCCGGCAAACACTCCTGAAGAGTCAACGCCCAACGAGTAGCCCTCTCGCATCTGAATCGCTAATCTGCAAAGCCTGTGTGCGGCGTCTTTGGATTCGCTGCGCGCAGGCACTTTGCATTTGGGATACCGCATGATTCGCTCGCTCATCATCTTGCTCGCTCTCAGCTTCGCGCTAGCTGCTCCGCTCATGTCGCAATCTCGGGAAGAGCGTTGGGACGACGCAGCCGAAGACGATTCGACCGCCAACTCGATCGCATCGGCTACGCTCGATGTAGGCGAGTTCTTTTGGCGCTACTTTCTTTGGGGTGATACACCGGGCGAGGACGTGGACTTCGGCCCATACCCTTACGCTTGGCAGGTCAAGCCAATTGAGCGCACGGGCTGGAAGCAGGACATCGATCCCTTCGCCGATCCGATCGACCCGATCCTCAATCCCAATCCGCAAGATCAGTACGTGAACGACCGTTACGTCTGGCCCGAGGAGCCGCACAGCTACTCGCTGCGTTTGCGCTGGGGCGTTGCGCGCAGCACGGGCTATGAGGCAACGGGTACTGACTTCTCGCTCAAGCTTGTCACGGCCTACACGCCGAGCTTCTTCTTCGAATCGCTAGCGCTCTTCGATGATGGCGGCGACGACGACGCAGTCAGCTTGAGCACGCTCGCGATCGAACCGCTCTTCTACAGCTCATCGCGCTACCGCATCGGCTGGCATCTCGGCGCGACTTCACTCTTCTGGAAGGATGGCGAATCGCGGCACGGCGTGGCACTCGGCTTGGGGATGGAGATGTATCCGATCGAGCCGATTCAGATCGAGTGGCGAGTCGGCGCGCACATTCTGCGCGACAAGGGTTACTTCGATGTCGATGTCCGCCTCGACTGGCAGGTCTACCGCTGGATCCAGGTGTACGGCGGCTTTCGCGGCTTCTATGGCACGCGAACAAGTTTGAGTGTGCTGAGCGCGGGCGTGATGTTTGAGTTCGGATTCTGACGACGGGGAAGGGGTTGATGTTCACACTCCGTCTGCTGCTTCTCGCGGCGCTCACAAGCATTTTCGCCAGCACGCTCTCCGCGCAGATTCCAACTGCTGCTGCAATGCCGATCGACGATGCGAGCATTTCGCAGGTCGACGCTGCGCTCGACACTTCGCCTGACGATTCCTACTTTCGCCGCCGCGACTTCACCTGGTCGGATAGCCCCGCGCGCCCGAACTGGGGGCATCTGCGCTTGGGCCGCGCTCAAGATAGCGGCGACATCTACCGTAGCGGCTACGACTACTCCATGCGCCTAGAGTTCGACGAGAGCCTTGGCCTTTACGCGCGTCAGCTTGAAATGACCGGCGCTCGCCTCTTCCGTCTGCACGCGCCTCGGATCGAAGATTTCACGGTCTTCGGCGTGACCCAGCTTGGTGCCACGCTGCGCGCACTCTCCACCAAGCACACCCTGATCACCCTGGGCCTTGGCGCCGTGGCAGACAACGATGAAGACGAGCTGCACACGATCGGCACGGAAGCCGTGGCCATGCTCGAATACTATCCCCTCGACCCGCTGATGATCGAGATGAGCGCTGGCGTTCACTACATGGAGCGGGGCGATGTGCGCGCTGATCTCTGGCTGAGCTTTGGCGTAGAGTTTTGGGATGAGTTCAGCTTCTTCATCGCATTCCGCGGCCTCTACGGTCGCGGGCGAGGCGTGAACATGATTACGATCGGCGCGAGCTTGGTGTTCGGCTGGGAATAAGCCCGTCGCGCATTCGTCAGGCCGCGCCGCCCGCCGCTGCTTTGAGCTTCTGCAGCAGCTCAGCGGGTACGCGGAAATCGCCGCCAGTGCCATGGCCGAGCGTGACCTCGGGCTTGACCACGCCGCCGCCGTGAAAGTCGCTGCCGCCGGTGACGATCAGATCGTACTTCTTCGCAATCTCGATGTAGGCGCGCTGAATCTCCGGCGAGTGATCAGGATACACAATCTCCATCCCGCGCAAACCGTACCCAACAAGCTCGCCGATGTAGGCGTCGAGATCCTCAAGCGACTTGCGGTTCAGCCAGAAGGGGTGAGCAATCACTGGCACGCCTCCCGCTGCAAGCACGAGCTTGATCGCGCGCTCGGGGCCAAAGTTCTCGCTCGGGAAATAGCAGGCCATGCCTTCAGCGAGATACTTATCGAAAGCTTCGCGGAAGTCGCTCACGTAACCCTTGCGAATCATGATCTGAGCCATGTGCGGCCTGCCAACGGTCGCCTCGCCAGCTTCCTCTAGCAGCTCTTCGTGCGTGATCGGCATGCCGTGCTCGTTCAGCGCGGCGACGATCTTGCGATTGCGCTCGTGGCGGCTCTCCATGATCTGCGCCATCGTGACGTTGAACTCATCGTTGGTGTAATCGACGTAGTAGCCGAGCAGGTGAAACGTACCGCCCGAGTAGGTCACGGAAAGCTCGCAGCCGGGAATCACCTCGACGCCGAGCGCTTTGCCGCGCTTGATCGCGGTCTCAACGCCCTTGGTGGTGTCGTGATCGGTCAGCGCAATCGCTGAAAGTCCAAGCTCGCTCGCCCACTCGACAAGCTGCTCCGGCGGATAGAAACCGTCGCTGCAATTGGAGTGCATGTGCAGATCAATGCAGCCGCTCACGCTGACGCTCGGCTTGCCCATGTGTTCGCTTGGCTTGGGAAATGTCATCTCGCTCCTCACTCGAATCTTCAGCTACAAGCATAGCAGATCAGCGTAGTGGCAGTGGAAGCAGCATTCCGATGCGGCTATGCCCCCTGAAAAGCTGA
>Ga0213866_10001426_pt1 | contig 17757 bp, 14 predicted proteins | sample PICome_11_FD_160079 | JGI IMG/M metagenome (GOLD analysis project Ga0213866, IMG submission 160079) | Coastal seawater microbial communities near Pivers Island, North Carolina, United States - PICO284 | ecosystem: Environmental > Aquatic > Marine > Coastal | place: USA: North Carolina...
GCATTCTTTAGAGGCTTGGAGAACGGAGTGAGCACCTATCCAACGCCGCCCGGTGTTTATGGCCTGCTGAATGGTCACGGCGGCCAAATCAAAAGCGCGGGCACACCAGGCACATTCAGTCTGACTGAGTTCTACGAGTCCTATCACCTGATCGTTGCCAACGATGGCCGCCCAAATGCCATCATGTCAACGAAGGCAGCTCAGCTCGACTACATCAATGCGTGTGTGGCGGCTGGCATCAATCTCGAATATGTGGACTTCGAGTGGGACGATCCGATAAAGGGCAAGGTCAAGGCGCCGATTCTCTCGGTGCTCGGCACACCTTGGTACATCAACGGTGCACTGACTGAAGATGACAACATCTTCTTCATGGTGCTGGGCTTCAACGGCCAAGCGACGACCGGGCGCGGCATCACTGGCATCGTTCCGAGCCAACTGCTGCGCGACATGTTCGTTCGCCGCAAAATGCCCGCGACCTACGAAGATGTCGGCGCTAGCACCTACGAGATGTTCGGCAAAGAGAGCATCAGCTACTCGTGGCCCGTTGGCGTCGCGGTAGGTTCACCCGGCGCACTATCCATCTACACCGGTTTCTAAAGCGAAACCCCAATCAGAGACACAACTGATCACGGTAGTAGAAGGAAAGTACCATGGAACACAAAACGCTCACCCGAGGCGACGGCCCGCCAGCAGGCTTCGTCGACCCAAGCATCGACAACATGCTCGGCCCCGTCAGCACTTGCTCAAGCTGCAGCGGCGGGCACAAATCCAAAAGCGATCTCGCCTCTACCCGAGGCAATCGCGCCCTGTCGCCGAACGCCGAAACCCTCACCGGCCCCCGCAACGCAACCGACATCTTCCTCGGCCCGCTGACGCTGCCAACAGAAGCCGAGCAAGCGACCCGCCGTGATTCCGGGAGATTCAGCGCGGATGTCGCCTTCAACGGCCGTGTAGATGCTGCATCGCCTTTCGGCCCAATCGGTCACGTGCAGTTCCAGGACGCCGGCGAACCCGATGATGGAATCGATCCAGATGACCCGACTCCCCCAGTCCCCACTCCCGTTTACAACCCTGCGGTCCCCTATGACCCATATGGTGATTATCAGGATGCGGGAAAGGTTGACTGCGGGACGGAACAGATCATTGTCAGCGACCTTGAAGATGTCACGATTCTAGACTCTCTTTGTGTGGCCTATCTGTTGTGCTGTGATGATCTGACTGGCCGGACCGTTATCTCCAAAGTAAGCGCTGTAGTCTGCACGGACTATCTTGCTAAAGCGGGTGTGTACTCTCGCCATCTTACCGAATATGCTAAATACTACAATGAGCTTGCAGAAAGGCTTGGGCGGAATGAAGGAGCTTACTCGGACGACTTAGAGATTCGGAGACGAATGGAGTGGCTGAATAGCAAACTGTCCGAACTATCTACATTAATGACGAGCGTCGCTGTGGAATTCGCTGATCTTTGTGAAAGTGCGGACAGGACAATCCTGAACGTACACAGCACATTCAGTGGGGCCGAAGCAGTTGGCGAGCAACAGAGCAAGACTATTTCGGTGCAAGTGGATGCGTTACGCGGCAGTCTAGCAGTGCTACGCGCCGTTCAGCGGGCTTACTCCCCACCAGCCAGCGAGTTTTTGGGTGCAGCACTATCGAAGTATTATTTCGGTGAGCCTAGCTGCGCGAAGGATTGTCAGAAACGGGTGAAGGTGTTAGACCCTGTGGCGGGCGCTAGTATATCTGTGGAGATCAAAGAGAGTGGCCCATTCTCCCAAGAGATACTCTTGGAAGGTGACGTCTTGACCCCTTCTAGGACTTTGAAACTTATTGGCTATTCCGGGACTATTGCCGTGCACCGCAAAGCGCCTAGCGCAAGGGTGTCAATCACTTGCGAGGAAAGTAGGCGTTGACCTACTGGTACCTTAGCGCTTGCCCGCGGCACATGCTGGGCATAAATCTGTTGAAGCATAGACCAGAGAACAGGTGTATTCCTATGAGTAAAGTTTTCATATCTTTGCTGTGCGCGGCGCTATTCACTCTACCTCTTCTAGCCTCCGGCTGCTCAAGTGCTTTGAAAGAATCGAGTTCCACTGGCGAGGGTCAAGCGCCCGTCTCGGAGGGGGCTGCGCGCATAGCTGACCCCGCAGGCCACCCCGAGCCGTCCTCGCAATCCGACAGTATTGATACCGAAACCACTCAGGTCGAGGCAACGGGTATGACTGCTGAGGATCAGCTCCGACTGCTCACCTCTGGACGTCAACTCATTCAGGATTCTGAAAGACTAAGAGATGCTCATGCCAGAGAATTGAAAGCGCTTCGTGCAACGCGCCCCGGAGATCCTTTGCCGCCCGAGGTGAATGATTTCCTGAGAATTCGCTTTGAAGTACTGTGGAGAATCAACAGTTTCGAAAGTGTTGAAGAGACTCAGGAAAGAGTCGCTAGAGAGATTGAGTCACACAAGAAATGGGCAAGGCAGCAAATCAAAAGTGCTAGCAGCCCGCACTCCGATTCTCCGAAGTAGAAATTCACCTGTTGTTAACCCTTGGAGATGTGTTTAGAGCCGAATACGAGGTTTCCATTGAGTACTACGTTTTGTGCAGGGTTTAGGGGTAGAAGGCACGTGATTTGTGTGGCACTTCATGTGTCCGGGCGACGCTGGTTCGTTGCTACGGTCGCTTGCCTGCCTTTTCTCCTGATTGCGTGCGGTGGAAACGGTTCCGACGGTTCAACCGCTGTAACAATGAATGGTACCGTCCAGACGGGCGCCGCGGGAATATCAGGACCTCGCGAGGCCACAGGACTACCAGCAAGCCAAGTGGAGAAGGAGCTCCTGCAACTCCTAGATACCCTGGAAGATCCGCCTAGCGATCTCAGTTCGCCGCGGCCCGGGGCCACCGTTGACTCAATTCTTAGAATTCAATATTACGGTGTAGGACCGGAGTTGTTCGAGGATTACGAATACTACCACAGCGAACGCTTCAGCATTAACATTTGTGTTGGCCATCTTCGTTGGGTGGTTCCTCCGGATCGTTTGAATGTCCGTGATTCCTCAGGCACTGCAGACCGTAGGTGGGCTTCCGGATTTCCTTTGCAAGATACTATCTCGACCAAACACAAAGCTCTTTTATGGGCTTTCGCGTTAGCGCTCGTGAAGCAAAAGAGCCCCAACCTGACTAGCGAAGAGCGCACCCAGTGCATCGGCGCAATCGCCGCATATCGCTCGTTTGCAGCTGCAACTCCGACTCCAAATCAGAAGTGGCCTTCAATCATGCCTGAAGATGCCGTTCTAGTCAGCCTTTGGGTTCGAATTCAAGACCCGGATTTCCAAGCGGCGATTCATTGGGGTACATCTTTTGACTCTCGCGGAAGGCAGCAGACTTTCAGGTGCGTATTTGACTCGTTGCATCCCGAAAGCACCTTCTACGATCCTCATCTGCAGCGGTCTCTTGAGCAACTTGTTTCGGGCGAAGCCTCGCACTGAGCATGACCGCACTCCCCGGCTCAAGAAACTAGGTACTTCATACAGCCCCGCGAGTCCCGCAGATGAATCCGCCGCCTGCTCGATCACGCCTGCTACCGCGTTGAGGTTCAAGACGCAACACAAAGCGCCGCGCTCATCTTTGAGCGCGGCGCTTCGTTTGTCTCAGGGCAGCTAAGCGGCTACACCGCTAAGCCGCAGTGCCAAGCAAGTCGCTTACTTCACCGCATCCGCGATCGTGCTTTCGAGGCCCTTCCACTTCGCCAGGAACTCGGTGCGCTCTTGCTTGAGCGTGGCGACCTTCTTGTTGTACTCATCCATGCGGCCCTGCGCTTCGTAGAGCTTGCGGGGCTGGAGGATGTCGAGGTCCTTGTCTTCCACGCCGGGGATCGCGGAAGCGACTTGATAGCCGAAGTCCGCGTCTTCCGTCCACTGGATCGTGCCCTCGGCGATGCCTTTGACGATCGCGCTGGAGTGCGGGATCTTGACCTTCTTCGAGCCGTCCTTGCCCTCCGGGCCACCAACGCGACCAGTGTTCAGCACGTAGACTTCGAGCGGGCAAGTCTCCAGCAGCTCGCGCAGGCGGTTCGCCTGTTGCGCGTGCTGCAAGGGGAAGAAGGGATTGGTGCCAGGCACGCGCAGGCTCTTGCCCTCTTCGGCAGCGCCACCGGCAGCCGTGCCCTTGGTTTCACCCAGCATGAAGTAGGCGGCAGCTTGCGCAGCATCGAGCTTCGCCACGCCGGGGATGATGTCCTCGTTGCGGTTGAGGATCAGCATCACGTCGGCGTGCTCGATCTCGCGCGCATCGCCTGCGCCAGCAACCTTATTCATCGTAAAAGTTGCGCGGCCATTCTTCGTGTAGCTCTCGTCAAAGTAATCGACCTTGCCAGCATCGTTGGCGCTGACGTTTTCGAGGTAGGCTTCGGGCTGGTTCACAGCGTTGTAGATGGCTGGCTCGAAGTCCGGGTCGAGGCCGTAGGTCTTGGCGAAGCAGCCGTTCTCGGTGCTATAGACTTTGCCGCCGGGCATAAGCGCAACGAAATCGTCCTGCACGGGCTTCGATTCGTTCTGGCTGGTGAAGGTGGTGGTGGTCTTGCCGGTGCCGCTCAGGCCGATGATCAGCGCGACCTTGTTTTGATCGCCGACAGGGATGATCTTCGATCCCGCGTGGAGGCTGAGACCGCCGCGATCGTAGACGAGCTTGTTCCACATGCGCAGGCCGCCCTTCTTCGACTCGCCGAAGTAGTCGGAGTTGAAGACGCGGGTGACGCCGGCTTCGAGATCGACCGCGATCAGGCGATCGTCGGGGCAACCTTCGGCCTTGAGGTTGGGCGTGTAGATCACGGTGAGTTCGGGCTTGAAGCTTTCGGCGTAGGTGCCGCGCGCGGATTCGTTTTCGAACTCGGTCAGCTTGACTTGATTGCCGTAGCCAGCGCCTTGACCATCGAAGTCGAAGGGATAGTAGAGCTGCTGCTGCATGCCCGCGATGTTGGCGTTGGCCTTCTCGATGATCAGGCGGGTGGGCGTGCGGAAGGCTGCGTCGTTGCCGATGTAGCCGTCGATCACCACCATCTCTTTGTCGGCGATGTAGTCGTTTTGCTTCTTGCTCCAAGCAGCGAAGTCGGCCTTCGACATGCACTGATCGGAGTGCTTGCTTGGGTCATCGGTCGCGATGTAGGTGCTGCCTTTGGAGCGAGCGAGCACGCGGGTCGTCACGTTGGGTGCGCCGAAATCGGTTTGCTTCGCGTTGGGCATCTCAAGTGCCCAGGCCTTGAGCTCAGCCGGTTCCGGGTTGAAGTAGGTCATCTTCGGGGAGACGGGCAGCTTGGGTGCAGCAGACTCTGTCATATTCAGGTTCCCTCGTGTGCAGGCACGTTCGAAGAGCGAATCATCCATCGCAGCGCTTCGTCAGACTTCATCATATGCGAGGTGGCAGGAGCGCTGCGCCATCGCTCTGAGATTACGCTTTTTAAGGCGCGTTGCCATGCCCTGATTGAAGGCAAGTGCTGATTTTGCTCACTTGCGGGGGGGCGTGCGAAGGAAGCTAGAGTGCGAGGGTGAATCTCTCTTGCTGAATGGAAGCGCGATGGACCTGGAAACGATTCTCGATTGGATTGAAGCTTACGGCGTGCTCGCCGTGTTCTTGGGAACGCTGGCGGACTCGTCTGGCTTGCAGATGTTTACCGTCGCTGGCGGGATTGCTGCGGAGCTGCGCGATGGCTTTTCGATTTGGTGGGTGATGCTTGCGGGCCTCGCCGCGAACGTGACGAGCGACATGCTGCTTTACGCGATCGGTCGCTGGCGCGCGCGCTGGCTGGATCGCGTGGTGAAGAGCGACAAGGGCAAGGCGAGGCTTGAGCTGATCAGCAAGGCGATGCAGCGCTGGGCGATCCCGATACTGATCTTCGGGCGCTTTCTGCCATGGTTCGGGCGCTTCGTGCCTGCCGCTGCCGGCTTGCGCTATGTGAATCGTTGGCGCGCGCTGATTGCTGTGAGCATCGGCGGCGCGTTGTGCTCGGCGCTTTATGCATCAATGGGATACTTTCTTGGCCGCAGCGTGCGCGAGTTCGAAGGACTGACGCTTTGGATTTGGGGCGGCGCTCTGGTCGTCAGCATTCCGCTCGCGAGCTTTTTGCTCAAGCGATTCGATCGGCGCGTAGAGCGGCTGCTGAAGGAAAACGCGGACTCACAAGCGAAGAGCGAAAGCTGAGAAAGAAAAAGCGATCTTTGGGTTTGACCTGCGATGGCATGCTCGCTTTACTCTTCTCCCCAAGGTTGACGCGGGGTAGAGCAGTTGGCAGCTCGTCAGGCTCAAGTGCTGCCTAGGAGTCGATGGTGCTTCGCAGGTTTACTTGCAAGAATCATCGAAACGTCAAAGACCGCCGCGCTCGGTTCACTACCGAGAGCAATGGTCACTCCTAGAGCAGAGGGCTAGTCATGGGGAAACTCATGACTGAAAATCTGTCAAATTCGGGGAAGCCGCTGACGTGGTAATCCCGAGCCAAGCCTCTCTTGCCATGTGCATAGAGAGGAAGGTGTAGAGACTAGATGGCAGACACCCTAACAGGAAAGCTGAGGGTGAAGGGATAGTCCAGACCGCAAACGTCTTTCGAGACGGCAGCGAAAGCTGTAGTGGTAAGCATAACCTGAAGGTCGCAGGTTCGAATCCTGCCCCCGCCACCAAACGCAAGACGCCGGCTTGAATCGAAAGGTTCAAGTCGGCGGTTGCGCTTTTAGGAGAGAGGATCACGGAGCAGGATGAGGTAGCGGAGGGCACGGAGCCGGAAGAATGCTCGCAGGCGATTGAGCAGCGCGTGAAAGAGTTTTTGTGTGCAACTCGCCGTCATCCCGACAGAGGGCGCAGCCCGACGAGGGATCACCCATGCGATCGGTAGCGCTTTCTCCTATTGCACACGCAGCGCGCTCCAATCGTTGCGAGTCTAGAGCGAAGGAGGGGTCTTAGGTCGCTACGAGATCTCGTCCTGCCTCCGTCCGCGCCGCGAACTCATCCTGCTCCGTGATCCTCTCTCCCAATTCCCAAATCGAGACGTAAGACTTCAGCGTGCAGCGACGCGTCGGTCGAGAGCAGCTCGAAGTGCGAGTGCTGGCGTAGATCGCTTGAGTCATCGCTGCGGGTCTCGGCCAGGCATCCGGCGATCGCGCAAGTGCTGAGCTTGATCGCATCGGCTTGCCGAGCTTTCGTTTGGTCGCGATCAATCACCTCGCGCAAATCAGCGATGCGCTTGCGGGGCAGCAGGTACGCGACCAGCGGGTGAGCGTGCGGATACTCGCGAAGGGCGGCGATGGTCTCCGCGTTCAGCTCTGGCTGAGCGAGCGCGAGCAATCTGCCGGGGCGCTCGACCCACTCCGTGCGCAATGTCCAGCAGTCGCTCGCAAGCTCCTCGCTCACGCGCATGTCAAGCCAGCGCGCAACCTTCACGCCTCCACCCAGCAACTCAGCGGGCAGCAGCCAAACAAGCTGGATGTCTTCGGACTCGCGCTGCTCTCGCATCTGCAAAAGCCAACGCGCGAGCCAATCGGCCTCAGGATTCTCAGCGCTGTAATCGAGCTTCGGAGCGTATGGGAACACGGGCGGCCTATCGTTGAAGAGAGAAGACGGTAGGCGCTGATATTAGCTTCCTCGCGCTGCGCGCGAGCGCGGACAGGATTGTCCGCGCCACCCATCATCAAAACCAATCGCGTTGTGTCGCTTGGAAGGCGTTGGGGATGTGGCGCGCGCTGATGGCTTTGCCGCGCTCGTCGAGCTGCACGAAGACGGCGTCGAAGCGCAGGTTTTGGCCGCGCTGCCAGAGCTTGCGGCTAACGAGCAGGCGTCTGGCCGTGCGGATGACTTGCTGCTGTTTGGAGTGCGGGAGCATGTCGAGATCGCGGCCTTGATCCGCGCGTTTGCTGGCGCGCACTTCGACCACGGCGACGCCTCCTTCGGGCGGGCGCACGACGAGATCGAGCTGGCCGTGCTTGTCCTTCACATCGCGTGCGATGATCTTGCAGCCTGCGCGTTTCAGCTCGCGCTCGGCGAAGCGTTCGCCGGATGCGCCGCGGGAGATGCGGTCGTCGCGTGGGGAATCAGGTTGATCCTTGGGTTTGCGCCAGAATTGAAGGAGACGCAAGAAGTTCATCTTAGGTCTCCTTTGCTTGAAGTCTGAATGATGCTGGGCAAAGGACAAGAGTTGGAATCTGAAGCGACCGGCAGGATGCTCCTCCCCCGCGAAGCGGGCGGAGGTGGCTGAGACTCCGAAGGAGTCGAAGCCGGAGGGGGCTCTCTTGCCTCCAACGCAGCAAACATGTGGCTTTGCAGCGCTTTTGCTTGCTTCGCAAGCATGCCCCCTCAGTCTCGGCTACGCCTCGACCTGCTACGCAGCGCTTCCGTTGCCACTCACGCGCCCCGATTTCATCGGTGGAGCGGCTTCGCCTGCATTCTCGGACAAGCCGGGAGTGTCGTGCCACTGCGAAGCGCTGAACTGGCATGAATGCCAGTTCTACTACGAATAGGTTTCGAGCACCCACTTGCGCCAGGCGTTGTCCATGTCGCCGACGTTCATCTCAAGCAGCTCGGCTAGCTTGTTCAGATCCTGCCGCGCTTCTTTGATGTCGTCTTTCAGCCAGGCGCGCATCGACTCAGCGTGATTCTCAGTCAGCCATTCGAAGAAGCTGAAGGACTTGGCAGCGTGGTACTCCGTCATCTCGTTGAGAGGAGTCTCCGCCAGCGTCGGCAGCGCGATGTCCGTGCCCTGCATCACCTCGTAACGGATGATCGAGCGGAAGTCGTCGGGCGTGAGATTCGGGTTGCGCGTGGTGTCTGGCTCGTCGCCAGTCTTCTTGCGAACAGCGCGTGTGCGGCCACCAGACTTGTCCTCGCTCAGCGTGTAGTACTTGGTGATTGTCGTATCCAGCACGCGAGCGGTGAGGTAGTACGAGAAGCCCGCGTAGATCCACTCGGCCGTGCCCAGCTTCTCGTTCTTCGGGCGGTAGAAATAGAGGATGCGCCGCGCCACCTGGTTGGCCGTCACGTCGTCGCCGAAAGCATCGCTGCCTTCGCGCCAGAAATAACCGTATGCGCCCTGGATCGGTCCACCCGCGAGCTTCTTCTGGAAGTCGCGCTGCTTCTCGTCCTTCGGGCCATACTCATCGATGTACGAGATGTACGTCGCGTACTGATTCAAGCCGAGCAGCTTCATCGTGCGCCCGTACTTGCCTGCCTCGCCGACTTCGCCATCCCATGCGAAAGGCGCGGTGTCCTTCTCGCCCAAGAGCTCCTGCGAAACGTGACGCGCTGCGACGGCAACCTTGTGAACGCGCTGCGAGCGGGTGTCGCCAGCCTGCGTGCGCACATCGAAGTAATCGCTGTAGCGGCGAGCGAGCGTGATGCCCAGCTTGGTCGCTTGCGGATCGACTGCTTCATCTTTAAGGCCCGCGCTGGCTTTCTCAACTTCAGCATCGCCAGCCACGCGGAAGTCCTTCCAGACTTCGCGAATCCACTTGCCGTTGACTAAGACGTAGCCGCGCGCGCTTTGAGCTTGTTCGTTTGAGGTATCGTAGTAGACGACTTCGTGATAGCAGACGAGTGCCGAGTCATCTTCGCCCGCTTCAATGCAGTCATCCGCGAGCGAGATCAAGCGCTTGACGCAGTCTTCGATGAAGCGCTCGAGCTTCTTCTCGACCTTTTCGCGAGCCTTGGTCGCTTCGTCGCCTTCGACGCCATCGATCACCGGCAGCTCGTCGTCCTGATCGCGAACCCACTCGTCCTTCTGCTTCTTGTAGCCGAGGCCACGCATCGCCTTCTTGTTTTCGGGCTCAAGATAGAGCGCGCGACCAAACTCAGACTTCGCGTCGATGAAAAGCTTCTCGTCGGAGTAGTCGTCACCCCAGTCGGCGTGATCGTCCGCAAGACGGCTCCAAAGCTTGGTTTTCTCCGCTGCAAAATCGAACTCTCTATCCGCGCGGACAATCGTCACCGATGCCAGCGGCGTAAGAATCAAAAGTAGGAGGGCGAACATAAAGAGCTTGCGCATGGAGAGCTCCAAAGTGGGAGTGCTCAGGGGATGTCGAGCCAAAAGAATGCCAAGACGGCTTATTGTAGCGTGAAGGCATCATTGGTGTGCAAAATCCACACCGCCGCGCTGCCAGGAATCTGGTGGGGCAGGCAGCGCATTGGCTTGATGGGTGACGCTGCGCTGCGCCTCAGAACGACAGGTCCTTCCTCTTTAATGCTGCGTCTAGCGCTCGATCGGGCCGAGGGCTTTGACGTGCTCTGATTCCCACGTCGGCAGTTTGAGCTTCGCGAGTTCGTCGCGAGCGCTTTCGCTCACCTCGACGCCGAACCAATCGAAATGCGCGCTGAGGTCCTTGCCCAGCGTTCGCGAGAAACGCAGCAACCATTGGTCGCGCTTATCGAGATCGCTCTGCGGTCGCTCGTCATCGGCGAGGTCACGGTACTCGGCAAAGACTTCGGAGAAGGGCTCCCAGCCGAACTCTTCGATCACGGTCCAGTAGAAGAGCAGGCCGTGAAAAGGCTTGCTGCCCCAGTCCCGCCACGTGAGCTTCTTGCTCTGATACTCGCGGAGCTGGCCGAGCTCCTTCTCGCCGAGCTTCACTTCATCGCCGCTGATGTGCTCGACGACGAAGAGCGAGAAGAGATTGACCGTCACCTCGGTGGTGTTCGAGTAGGTCCAGTCTTTCTCCTGATGATTGTGGCCTAGCTCGTGCCACAAGCCCCAACCGTTGCCGCGCGGATTGGCTCGCAGCGCTGCAAGGTCGACGCACATGTTCGCGCGCTCGCCAAAGGTTTGCATCATGATCGGATAGCCCGCGTGCATGTAGCCGTTCGAGATGTTGATGTCGACGACCATGCGCTCAGGCCGCGCTTTCAAAGGCTTGGCGGAGAGCGTCGCGTACTGATCGCGTACGTCATCCCAAAACTCCATCAGCGCTTCGGGATCATCGAGCGAGCGAATCAAATCGCTCGGCACCGTGAGAATCATCTTGCTGTTGCCAAGCTCCGCCCACGGCGCAGGCTTGTCGCGCTCATCGCGCTGCCACTCGCGATTGCTTGTATCGCCTAGCACGAAGCGGGGAGATTCAACCGCGTTGTTCACCTCAACCTTGATCTCTTGATCGTCAACAGAAGCGCTTGGCACTTCGACGTAAATCAGCCCGCCCCAAGGATTCGCGAGCTCCACTTCTTCGCGATCGAGATTCGCAGTCCACGATATCTCCGGGTAGCGATACCACTCGTCACGCCATGGGTAGAGCGAGTCTTTGTGGCAGCCGATGCGTAGCGTCAGCCCGCGCGCGATGTCGCGCTTGTTCAGCTTGAGCGTAATCGCCTCGGCTGGAGCGGCGTAAAGCCCAGTGCTCACCCAACCCTCAAGCTCAAGGCTCAGCTCGATCTTTTTGCTTACGCGCTTAGCGTCGCTCGGCACATCGCCGGGGAAATGCTCGACGCCGGGGCCGCGCAGAATCTCGCTCGGCGAAGCTCTGCGCTGATCGATCAAGAAGCGCGTGAGCGACAAGCGCTTGAGCGGCGTCGCAGCCGAGACGCGATCCTTCTTCGACACCGCGACACCTCGCGGCAGTTCGCGCGAGAGGCGACCGAAGAATGTCTCGTCGTTCGGCATGAATCGCAGCGCGCTCTCGATCGCTTTGATCGACTGGTTGAGCGCTTGATCTTTGCGATCAAACTTCTCGCCTCGCAAGGCGCGTGCGCGGATGTTGTCGTAGGCGTGCAGCGCATGGAATTGCGATTGCTCGTCGCTGGTCAGTGCGCGCAGCTCGCCACTCACGCTGCCGTCGGCGATCGCCATGCCAGCGGGTTGCAGCAGATCGTTGAGCGGGCATTGCGTGCGCAGGTCGTTGCCCGGCGCGAAGTAGCCGGTGAAGATCCAGCCGCCAAGCGCGGTCATCAGATGGCCTCCGCCTTTCACCCAATCGGCAAGCGCTGCGATTTGCTCGGGCGTCTCTTTGCCGGTAGAGTTAAAGGAAAGAAGATCGAGTTCGCTGAGCGCTTCCGTCAGCTCCTCGCCCTCTGGCAGCGCGTCAAAGCCTCGCTGCACGAAGCCCGCAGCGCGCATCAGCGGCGTCAGGTTGCCAGTCTGAATCGTCGCAGATTGCGGCTTCTTCGCGTCGCTCGAACCATCGCCATCCGCTTGAGCTCTGGCGAAATCGTTTGCTATCAGCGCGAGGTAGTTCTCGAAGAGCTTCTTCCTGCCCGGCGTTTGCGCGGGTTTTTCTAGCAACCCGCCGTGGCCAAAGACGAGCAGGGAGCCTGAGCCGTGGAAGGCGAAGGCGCCGCACGAGCCGAGAGTTCCGCTGCGCTCGCCGCCGATCAGCGGTCGCGCGTGCTCGCCCCACACAGCGATGATGCCGGGCGATCCGACCTCGCCGAGCGATCCGCTCACGCCTTGGAGAAGCGGGTCAACGCTGGCATCCACCGCCGGCGCTTCTTGCGCAATCGCCAAGCGTTTTGATTCAAGTGTGGTGACGCAAAGCGCGAAGCCTGCCAAGAGGAGCAGCGCAACGAGCGCCCCGCGAGTGCGGCGGCGTGAACGCGTGAGATTCGATGAGAGCATGGCCCCTCCGCTCTTGCCCGACGTGACTCGGACGCTGCACCCTTGTGGAGCGTGGAGTTTAGCTTCGCGTGTGGCGGCTTGCTTGGGCGAGGCTTCAGCGCGACATCAGAGCGTGCGCTTACTGCTCGCGCAAGTATTCGGCGTCCAGCCGCTCACTGTTCCGCACCAACGCGAACACCGCTTGCGATTCGCGCGTGCGAGCGATCAGCACGGCAATGGCGATCAAGCTCAAGCCGATTACCCAAAAACAGAAGGCTTGTGTCGGGGGTGGCGGATTGTAGGTGTTGTAGCGCGCGTTGATCGCACCGAACATGAAGAGGTGCCCGAAGAGGCCGAAGACTCGCTGCAAGATAAGCAGTGCATCGCGGTGCCGGTATTGCCGCTTGGCCTCCTGCGTCGCGAAAGGGTGATCCAGTTCGCGCAGTCGCAGGGTCCACACCCAACGCTGGTAGCGCCTGCGTGCAACAATCGCGAGCACGCTGCCGCTGCACATCCCAATGCCTTGCAAGATGTTGGTGGCGCTGACAACTCGCACCAATCCAACGAGAAACCACAAGCCCGCGCCGCCAGCGATCGCTGTCAGCGCGAAGTCCAGCGGCACGATCCAAAGCAGACGAAGCGTTTTGACTGGCCCGCGCACATGGAACACGCCGCCACTCTTGAGCGTCAGTTTGCGCTCTGCCGCACGGTCGCCCGCGCCTTCAGGTCCTGATTCCAATCCCACGAGCAACTCCCAAACTCGACCTCACTACCATCCCTTTGGCCGCAAGCAAAGCACGCGGGGACACAGAATCGCGCCGCGCACTCAGCTTTCAACAATTGTTTCCCCAGCCCGCCTTTGCTAAACACTGATCGTTCGCGCTAACCGGGCAAGCTTATCCGCGCAAAGGATGCATCATGGCTGAAGTACTCGACAATCCCGCTTCCACGACGCTGCTCTATGAAATCAGCTCGCCTGGCCGACGCTGCATGCAAACGCCAGATAGCGGCATCGAGCGCAAGTCCGCGAAGGACCTCTTCCCCGCCGATCTGCTGCGCACGCGCCCGGCTGAGCTGCCCGAAGTTGGCGAGCTTGACGTGATGCGTCACTTCAACAATCTCTCGTCGAAGAACTTCTCGATCGACAAGAACTTCTACCCGCTCGGCTCCTGCACGATGAAGCTGAACCCGCGCATCTGCGACAAAGCAGCAGGCATGCGAGCCTTCGCCGAAGTCCACCCCTACCAGCCCGAACACGAGTTGCAAGGCCCGCTCGAACTGATGTACGAGCTCGAAGGCTATCTGCGCGAAGTGAGTGGCCTGCACGCCGTCACCCTGCAACCCGCAGCCGGCGCGCACGGCGAGCTGACCGCCATCATGTGCTTCAAGCGCTACTTCGAAGATCGCGGCGAGGATCAACGCACCGAGATCCTGATTCCCGATTCGGCGCACGGCACAAACCCGGCCACCGCTGCAATGGCAGGCTTCAAGCCCGTCACGCTGAAGTCCACCAAGGACGGCTCGGTGGACATGGAACTGCTGCGCTCGAAGGTCGGCCCGCAAACCGCCGGCATGATGATCACCAACCCGAGCACGCTCGGCATCTTCGAGTCGAACATCCAAGAGATCGCGAAGATCCTGCACGATGCAGGCGCGCTGCTCTACATGGACGGCGCCAACATGAACGCCATCCAAGGCGTCGCGCGTCCCGGCGACTTCGGCGCCGACTGCATGCACTTCAACCTGCACAAGACCTACGCCGTGCCGCACGGTGGTGGCGGTCCCGGCTCCGGCCCGATCGCGGTGCGCGATATCCTGGAGCCCTACCTGCCTGCTCCGCGCGTGGTGAAGGATGGCGAGAAGTACAAGCTTGAGTACAACCGTCCCAAGACGATTGGCCGCGTGCGCAGCTACTACGGCAACTTCTTGGCCAACGTGCGCGCGTACACTTACATGAGCGCGCTGGGTCGCGAGGGCATTCGCCGCAACGCTGAGAACGCGGTGCTGAACGCGAACTACATTCAAGCGAAGCTCAAGGGCTACTATCACCTGCAGAACGACAAGATCTGCATGCACGAGAGCGTGTTCACGGATGCCAAGCAGGCGAAAGAGAACGACGTTCACGCGGTAGATATCGCCAAGCGCATGCTGGATTACGGCGTCCACCCGATGACGATCTACTTCCCTCTGCCCGCTGTAACCGGCGGCCACGGCGCCCTGATGATCGAGCCGACGGAGAGCGAGTCGAAGCAAACGATCGACTTCTTCATCAGCGTGATGCAAAAGATCGCCGAGGAAGCATCGAGCGATCCCGAGCTCCTCAAGACTGCGCCTCACACCGCGCCGGTCAAGCGCCTCGACGAAGTCCGCGCCACGACCAACCCGGTGCTCTGCTACAACTGCGGCATCTAGTAGAACTGGCATTCGTGCCAGTTCCCCCCCCCCCTCGCGCGCGCACGAGCTACACCATCGCAGTAGAACCGGCTTCCATGCCGGTTCTTTGCGTTTCATGGCATACTTCGCCAACCAATGAGGTATGCCATGCGCTGGATACACGCCACAACTCCCGCGGAGCTTGCTCACAAAGCCAAGCTGATCGAGAAGATCGACGCCTGGTGGCGCGCCTTCACTGATCACGCCGATCAAATCGACGCGATGTACGAGCATGGCAGCGCATTCGATGAAGTGGGGTTCATGCGCACGCACTTAGAGGCGCAGCTTCCCGTAAAAGCATGGGAGTACGGTCCCGCGCACAACAAGGCCGGGCATCGGCTTTGCATCACTCCTGCAGGAAGACACGAACTGCGGCCCTTTTTCCACGAGCTCATTGAGCGCGCTCCCAAGCTGGAGCGTTGGGAGTTCTACCCTTCGCTCCTACAGGAAGAGCCCGAGCAAGCGCTACGCAACGTCAAGAGCCGCTGCAAGATTGACGCCAGCGAGTGGCAAGTCGAAATCGCGCGGCTAGGCGTCAAGCTTGACCTCACCTGGTACGGGCCCGAGTCGGTCGAGCAAGCCGGAGAGGATGTCCGAGCAGCAACACTGATCGCAACGGAAGCGCTGCTGGGCGAAGAGCGCTTGGATCGTTGGGTCGGCCCGATTGACTTTAAGCAGGGCACGCCTGTTGTGACGATTGGAAAGGATGAGCCAAGTTTCGTCGTACCCTTCGCTCACTTGCCAAGTCAGGCTGCAGAGCTGCTCGACGAGACGCGCTCGCATCTGCCGGAGCAGCCTTGGCACATTCATCTCCCGGAAGATGGCCCCGGCGACGTCGTAACATTCAAGCTGCAAGAAGAGTACGACGCCGAGTTCATGGGAGATCTGCTGGTCGGCCGCTGCGCCATCCCCGGGCTGCTGGTCGAGTGTTGGCGCGGCCACTTCTCGCCGCTCGCTTTCTCGAAATGCGAAGAGACATTCGCCTGCATCCAGATCACCCGCGAAGAGGCTTGGCTGGATGATCTGATCGTCGAAACTCGCGCTGCGCTGGAGGACGACCTAGATGCGGCGCTGCGCGAGAGCTCTAGCGGCTGCGTTGTTGGTGGCGGCACCGGAAAGCGCTTCCTCTATACCATCGTCGCGCTAAGCAACCTCGACGCGGCGCTTGAAGTCCTACGCGAATGGGCGCTCTGCGTCTCCCTGCCACGCGCCACTTGGCTGCGATTCTGCGACACCTATCTGCAAGGCGAATGGATCGGCCTGCTGGATGAAACACTCCCCCCGCCGGATTTCAGGGAGGAGGTGTGATGGGCTCCTTACTTCACATGCATCGCGGCAGCAAGGCGGAGATTGATTCCTTTCTCGATGACTACGAGAAGTACGTAGTGCAGCCTTCGATTGACGGAACGGACTTCGATCGTCAAAGCGAGCTCTATCACCACTGGGAGTCAAACATCTGGTTTTCACTTACCATGTCTGAAGAGTATCGGCGCGAGTTCAGAACGCTCTGTCTGGACAAGCGCTGGCAGGCGTGGCACTGGGTATTGACTAGCGAGCCGTTCCCCAAGGGGGAAGGCCCGGGCGGGCTTTTGTTGAAGGGCGGCGAGTTGCGCTTCTGGAATGAGAATCGTGGGAAAGAAAGCGCATACGGGATCTGGCGCGTTCACAATCCAAGCGACGTCGCGTGTTTCTCAAACTATCTGAAAGACTTCGATCTCGCCGAGCGAATCGCGAACTTAAGCCGCGAAAGCTGTGCCGCCTTCGGCCGCGCGAAGTATCGAGGTCGAGAGAAGGGGAGCGACTTTGACTTTGAAGCGGCAGCCAGAGCGTGGACGTCACACTTAGACCACGACCTGCCTGCAATGCGCAAACTCTTCGCTATCGCCGTGCAACGCCAAGAGCACGTGCTGATCCAAGTGGATGACTAGTCGATCCGGAGAAAACATGGGAACACGAATGCAGCTAGGCCGCATCTCGCAAGACGACCTTTCCAGTTTGATCAGCGAGTTCAACTCGCTCAGTATTCAGGCGAACTCCAGTGAAGATGAAGACTTCCAAGCATGGCAATTCGTTTCAGAAAAGGTGGCTCGCTTCGTTTACGGTGGCTACGACCGCGAGCGGAAAGACATCACTTCCTGCATGGACTTTCAGAAGCAATTCAGGGTGCTACACCGCATTTACTCAGGCGAGCACTACCCCGAGGGTCATGGGCCTGGCGCTCTGCTCTTGAAAGGTGGAAGTTCGGATTTACCGTGGAACGCGTTCTATGCGGAAGAGCCTTACATCGGTTATCGAGCTTGGACTAGAGACGAGGTGCAGGCGTTCTACGATCACATGGTCTCGGTTCACGTCACGTCGGTTATCTCGGAGAACATCGAAGAGTTGTACTCAATGCTCATTCCGAGAAATGAGCAATTCAGCGATCATCCTGTGAAGAGAGTAGTCGACTACGCAGCGTGGTGGGTTTGGATGTGCGCGTGGCTCATGCAAATCGTGTCCGAAGCGGTGGAACGTGGCGAACGTATCCTGATCGCCATTGGCTGATCTTTGCGATCCTCCGCGCCTTCCCGCCTTTGCGTTGGAATCCTCGCGTTGAACCGGCACGAATGCCGGTTCTACTAAGCGCCGACGGGGCAGGTCTGCGCGACGTCCATGTACTCGCGGGGTTCGCCCTGGAAGTCTTCGGGGACGGGGAGGCCGAAGTAGCGCATGATGCTGGGGGCGATGTCGAGCAGGCTGAAGGCGTCGGTTTCGCCGATCTGCGGGATGCCTGCGCCG
>Ga0213866_10001428_pt1 | contig 17748 bp, 12 predicted proteins | sample PICome_11_FD_160079 | JGI IMG/M metagenome (GOLD analysis project Ga0213866, IMG submission 160079) | Coastal seawater microbial communities near Pivers Island, North Carolina, United States - PICO284 | ecosystem: Environmental > Aquatic > Marine > Coastal | place: USA: North Carolina...
CGAGGGTGTCGGTGGTAGTGAGCAACCCATCAGTGATACCATAACCGGCAAGAGTTGTTGGTTTGCCTGTTATATCTGTATCGAAGTCCCACGTCAAAGCATTAACCTGAGCTTGGGTATAAGCATCAGTGATACCGTAACCAGAAAGAGTTGTTGGTTTGCCCGTTATATCTGTACCGAAGTCCCATGTCAAGGCATCAACCTGGGCCTGGGTATAAGCATCAGTGATACCGTAACCGGCAAGAGTTGTTGCTTGAGAGGCATAGATTGAGGATAGCGCAGTTCCGCCTTCGTACAAGGTAGTACCATATACAGCACTCCACGGCAAAGCCGCAGAACCCATGGTAATGGTGCGCCCTGCTGCCGGTGTCCATTCGTTTGGGTCAAAGGTGTATTCCCAGATTTCGTTTATGTAGATACGAGCTGTACTTTGATAGAACTGGAATCCCGTGTCCATTGCGCTAGTAGTGTCTAACACATGACCAAATTCGGTAAAGGTAGTTCCTGTAGTAAGAACAGAGCTACGAGTACCCCCGGTGTTAATACTCCGAACAGTGTCAACAGCCGAAAATTCGCCGCTGGCTTCAATAGCCCCGGTACTCTTTAATCTTAGAGATTCTACTCCATTAGCCCAAAAGTATAAGTCGTCCCCTGTAGTTCCTATTCTGTTTCTATTAAGATCAGTAGTTCCTGTAGCTGAAAACGTAATAAAGGTATTAGTTTCAGCACTATCAAATCTAGCTGCTATATCTCCAGAGGTAGGGACTACATACAAAGCGGTATCGGGTACAGCTTGGTTTATTCCAACGTTCCCAGAATCTGAAATAATAATACTAGTAGTTTCTTCCCAGTTAGGCCCTGTACTTTCCCATCTGAGTAGTGCACCGTCAGTAGTGCCCGCAGATACGTTATTTATTTGGTCAGTAGGAACAAAAGCCTGTAGAGTTTCATCCCAACTAAGTATTTTGTCCTGTCCGTTGGCACCATCTAATACTACAGAGTTAAAATCTACATCCGAGAGATTATCTATACTTTCAGAGGTTAAATTAAGAAGGTAGGATTGAAGATCACTGATTTGGGATTCAGTAATAGAAAGGGCTGTCTGGTGTTGAGTTACAGAACTCTGCGTGATATTAGCATCTGGAACATTTGCCCAAGTAACTGCTGCGGTTAAATCATTAACTTCTGGAAGAATTACAGGTATAAATGCTTGAAGAGTCTCATCCCAACTTAAAAGTCTGCCCTGTCCGTTGGCTCCATCTAAAGTTACTCCCGCAAAGTTTACATCTGAAAGATCATCTATACTTTCAGAGGTTAAATTAAGAAGGTAGGATTGAAGATCACTGATTTGGGATTCAGTAATAGAAAGAGCCGCCTGGTGCTGAGTTACTGAACTTTGAGTTACATTAGCATCAGGTACATTATCCCAAGTTACAGAAGCTGTTAAGTCATTAACTTCTGTAACTCCTGCGGGATCAACGGGAACAAAAGCCAATAAACTTTGATCCCAACTAAGTATTTTATCTTGTCCGTTGGATGCGTCAAGAACTACAGAGTTGAAGTTTACATCTAATAAAGACGCTACACTCTGTACGGCTATATCAAAGGGGCCTATCTCGACAATACTTTGGGCCCCATCGTCTTTTTTGAGGTATAACTTACCGTCGTTAGTATTAATAGCGAGTTCGCCTAAATCTAACTGACCAGTAGTAGGTATAGCGCTGGGCGTAGCCGAGCGCTTTAATTTAACTAGTTGTGCCATGTGGCCTCCTTAACTTGCGTATATACGCAGGAGTATTTATTAGTATGTTCCGCCGTCTATAGTAGTAATCTCTGATTCAAAGTTAGCTACGGTTAACAGTGGTGTAAGAGTTGGCGAACCGTCTGGGTCATTAGTTACTACGAATTTATCTGTAGTTTCATTCCAAAGAAGTTGTACATTTGCAGAAGTTCCACGCTCTACCTCGAAACCTGCGCTCTGACTAGGTACTCCAGCTTCATCCTTATTAAGTAATAAAATTGAATCACCAATCTCAACAGTGTTGGAGTCTACAGAAGTAGTAGTACCTTGAACAGTAAGGTCTCCAGCAATAACAACGGTACCAGTATTATCCCCAATACCTGCCGGGTCAATTACCAGAGTAGCTGGGCCTTGTAATTCTCCTTGTAAAACAACATTACCAGCAAAAGTAACGTCTGCACTAGTATTAGCTCCAACAGTTGTGGGAGTAGCAATTTCTCCTAAACGGGTTTGTAGATTAGCCACAGAAACGTCAGTATCCGTGTTAACTACACTACTAGTAAAAGTTATTTCATTATCTGTAACTAACGTGGTGATGCCGGTGCCACCAGTGAATGTTAGGGTTTCTCCAGTGCTAAATACATCATTGTTAGTCCCATCCGAAATCGTGAAGGAACCAGACGGTATTGCCGCCCAGGATAACTGTCCAAGAGCATCTGTTTTTAGAAATTCATCGGCTAATCCAGAGTTTTGAGGCCATTTTTGCCCATCTAATATTAAGTCGCCTGTAGTATCTGGGGTAAGAATAAGATCCCCTCCAGCATCTGTGGAAGAAACAGTATTACCATCTAACCTAAGATTATCTACATTTATTTGATCTATTTTATTTGCTGCATCTGTAACGATTGCAGAATTTATAGTTAAGACACCATTAGTATGATCTAATTTATCGGCAAAGACTTTACCACCAATGGCGTCAATGTCTCCTACCCCGCCCCCAGGTCTACCTATAAATAAGGTATTAGAGTTTGCAGAATAAGCTAATTCACCATTCTCTAGCGACCCCGGAGCAGCCGTAACGGTACTTCTTTTGATTTTAATTAATTGAGCCATTTATTACTCCTAGCTTGCCTTAAAAGGCACCTGCATCTATAGTATCTGAGTCTGGAGATATGTCCCCTACAATTATAGGTACCCAATCATAGACTCCTACACCAACCTCTCTATACATATAATAAGTTTTAGTATCCGTTTCGTACCAAGTTGCTCCAGGCTTAACGGTACCGGTAGGTATTCCTGACTGAACAAAAGATTTATCCTCCAACTCCTCTACTACGGACTGTAGATCTGTGGAAGATATATTACCATAAGGCTGTATAGTTACAGAACCCCCGGGAACTCCTTCTATGTTTGCAATCTCTTTACCATTTACTAAAATCTTATCGTTCTGATAATCAAATTCTATGCTCATGAGAACACTACCTCCGTATATTCCATTTTAGCCGTCCATCTAGTCTCATTGGTAGTAGCTGCTGTTACTTCTAGTCGTAATGCATCTGAAGCATCATCAGCGTATATGTTAGCGTCAAATGCTGCATTTTCTTCTCCCAATATGAATTTTCCTACACTACCAATTATACTTGTTGTTGTTAAATCTTTTTCTATTGCTCCTTGAAGCATATAGGAACAGGATTCTAAAGTTACAGAGTCCTTGCCAGCTACTAAAGCGTTAAAACTTAAAACTCCCTCAGATTGAAGGACTAACTGGTCATTAGTAGTTCCATTTAAAAATATTTCAGTAGGGCTAGTTGTTGTTGTGGCCCCACTATACACCGCTGTACCTGAGATAGATATAGGTACCAACGTGTTACCATTAGAGTCATAATCCGCAGATCTAGTTACGTCTTTAGTTACCCTTACTTTGCCTATTACTAAAGTATTTACATTACCTGATTGTTCTACTTCTTGGAAATCATAATTATACGTTCTTGCATCTAATATATCCGTTACTGCGCTTTCTACAATTATAGTTACCTCTCCGGAGGCAGCCAATGATGGAAGCACAGGGCCAACTTGCACCTCTGCTTGATTGTCTGGCAAGTCAATATCGGATTTTAAAGTAAGCCAATATTGATTTCCGGAAATGTTCATTGTAGCACCTGTGGGGTCTGTAATTATGAACTGTATAGTCCATCTATCTCCCCTAACTAGGTTCGGCAAATCTCTAACTTCAAAAGACATTAGCAAGCTCCTTCTATTTCTATATCTTCAAGGGTAACACCAATATCTTCCACTGCCGGTAAATCTATTGTAATTTCTTCTATTGAGCTATTTACCACATCAAATGATATAAGTATATCACTGTATACTTCCAGATCGAAAATAGAGTCTTGGCAAATATACTTATTTGCCCCCAAACCAGTACCTTCCCCTCCCCGGAATCCTCTGGTTGCTATGGATAGTCTAGTCGCGGCACTCATTATGATCTTGTAAGCCTTGTAGTATTTGCATCAGGCTCTGAGATAGTAATAGTTATACCATCTACGGTTATACTTGTATCTGTAATATCTGTAATATTATTAACATCTAAGCCAGCAATTTGCCATAGCTCAAGTATTTTAGTGACCGCATCTTGGGTATATATTGTTTCATCAATTACTGTAGCGCCTGTTGTTTCATCTACAAACTTACCAGGGCCCCGAGCTACCATAACTCCTTGAGTACAAGAAGAATCAAAAGTTAGAGACCCTGAGTTCAACTCTACTGTAACCCTATCAGCAATATTATCGCAGTCTTTTACAGTTAATCCCCCACTATAACTTCTTATGCTAAGTAAGCTAAAGTTTCCTGAGTTCATACTAATAGTGGGACGATCAGTACCGGGAATAATAGAAGCACAGTTCCTCATGAATATTTCTGCTCCGGCAACTGCAAATAAATCTCCAGCGAAGGCACAATCCTCATAAAAACCATTTAGGAAACAGTTAGTTTTAAGAATACAAGAAACTGCCGAAATTGAGTTTATAAAGTTGCCTACTAGTTTACAACCTTCAAATTTGGTATTTTTACAATCTTGCCCATTTAAATCTATTTCAGGAGATCCTACCCCTACTACTGTAAGGTTCTTTAAACTACGAGTAAGTTGAACGTCTCCAATAAGGGCCAGTTGTGTTCTTCCTGTAAGTTCTGCTAAGTCAATAGCATCAGTAATGTTATTGAAAGGAGCCTCTTGAGACCCAGTACCATTGGATACATTCTCCGAGTTTACATAAACTTGTTGCTGAATAAACCTATTTTGATCTAGAACGTACCCGAATGATGTTGTTGTTTGGTGATCTGAAAAAGGCTCATCCCAGACCGCATCCGCTACTTGTCCTGGAGTTATAGAACTGGCTCCCCCTCCCTCTACGGAAGTAACCAAAGAGGCTACAGAGGGAGGGAATTGAGCATCTAGAGAGGAATTATAGTAAGCGGTAGGGAAATCATCGCTAAACAGTACCCCTGTTACCAAAGTAACAGTAAAGTCAATTACGAGCCTCCATCCATTCTTTAAAAAGTAAATGTCACCTGCTCGCTGACCTGAAACAGTAGGGTCTCCGCCGATTGATCTTATTGCTTCAGGGTATCTTGCGTTTGCAGAGGATTCCTGAAACCACTCTTTCCAATCAGAATAGACGTCAACCCGTATGTCTAGATCAGTAACACCACCATTTACCGTAATAAGACGATTAAGGCCATCAAAAGTTACTTTCAAGTATTTTCTCCGGCCATTAGCTTAGGATTCTTCCGATTCCATGAAATCATCTTCCACTTCTTCATCTAACTTCCTCTTGAGGGACAAAACATGATTTAGATTAAACTCCCAACTCATGTCGTCCTCGTTAATATAAGCCACTAAATCTCCTCCCTGAACAAGAAACATTACTTCGTCTCCTGTTCGGGAGAGAATTTCGGCAACCTCATTGAGCGATATTCTCATTTATAAATCCTTATTTTTATTATATAGTCAGATCTATATTATACTGGGTCACTGTAGTTACGCTCAAGGCCTGCTACGATAGAGAAGCTAAGACTAGCTGACTGAATTATAGTTTCTGTAGTTTGTACAAATGACGCAGTATCCAATCCTATCGCACGAATAACAACAGCAGCGTCTGTACCCGCTGCTCTATTTCCCTGCACATTTGAGCTGTAAGCGAAGTCGAAAGCAATTTGAGAGGAACCAATAGTTCCTTCAATATTCGCGTTAGAGTTATCCTGTACAATAATAGCATCTGGAGAGTTGATTGGGTTTTCATCAATAGTAGCCGAGAAAGTTTCTTGGCTGATGGTAACGTCATCTACTCTACTCGCTGAGAAAGTAGCGGCAGTTGCGCCGACCGTAGCTGTAACCTGCCAGATTCCATTATTATTCGGGTCAGTAGCTCCTTGAATATTAATGTAGTCACTTGTAGACAATACAGGGAAGTTGCTGCCTGCTGAAGTAAAAGTTACTTCTTGTCCACTAGGTGTTCCCATGACTAAATCAGACGCCTCAGTTCTAGTAGTATATTCAAAGAACATAAAGTATTCTGCAGGCCCAGTATCATCTACTAGGTTATCATTGAAGTTCAAGAATCCAGCAGATACGAATGGGAAGCTTCTAAGTAATGCTAAGTTATCTCTTAACTGAATACTGTTAGTATCTACAGGAGAGAAGTTCTTAATAGCCACACCAGTACCACCACCATCAAGGTTGGTTGCATTCAATGACTCAAGAGTAGGCCCTACGAAGGTAAGTAGAGAGTCCTGAATATTGCCAGGCTTAGCTGATCCCACACCCTCAAAATCAATGTCTGTAGTCTGTCTCAGAAGATATTGAATAAGAGTATATAGATCGTTCTTTGATAGAGTGTTTCCGGTACCCGTGTTATCAGAGCCGCTAATAACAATACCAAAGTTATAAGGGCCACCATCAAGGTCAGTAGCGGGGGTGTAAATGTCAGTATCAGAAACCTGCGCAACAGCGTAATATTGAACACGACCATTAGAACCAGTCCCAGTAATATCATACTTTTGTCCTGCACCTAAAGCTGCGGCTATAGTTGCATCATCATCAGTAATGTTTAGATCAGTAGCTTCCTGTAGTGGGAAACGCTGGGTGTTGTAGGGCAGAGTTCCAGATAAACCAATAGCTGTCGTAGTTGACTTGTCGTAGGTTTTTCCTTCAATACGAATAAATACACTAATAACATCGGAAGTATAGTCAAAGTTACCATTATCTACATCTCCAAATGTTTGAATTGCTTCGTTTACCGGCCCTGCATAGGTAAACTCAGTAGTAGTAGTCAAACTAGAGAAGTTATAATACGCTTTGTCTCCTGTGTTTTTATCTGTTGCATCAATGTTACCCAGAGTAACAACTCCCAGGTATTCACGCTTACGTGTGCCGGTTCTACTAAGTTCTCTCCAACCTCCAGTCCTAATAAGTTTTCTAGAAGCATCATTTGTAGGCTCCCAGTCATTAATAAATTCAAACTGTTCCGGGGTAATAGCTACCATCGGGAAAGGGAAGGGAATCAATAGAGGATCCGTTTTCCACTGTACCTTAAAGAAAGAGTACAATGCTTGAAGTGTTACACCGTCGTCGCTAAGATTTCCTGCCTCGTTCAAGGTTATTTGACGCGTAGCAGTATTGATAGTGACTTCGACGCCTTGGTTAAGATCGTCCAAATCTGTTATTAATGCCATTTTTGCTTCTCTACTCGCGCTTAGCGAGCTTGCTTGTATAACAAGCTATAATGAATCCTAATTAAGCATTAGGAATTGTTTGAAGTGTTTGTGCTTCAGAAAGAACTACAGTTTGGTCAGATACTTTTCGTACTTCAAAAGTAAATGTAGCAATATTTGTAACTGAGGTTGCAAAATTAGTCTCTGAAAATACAATATCTGTGTTATCAAAGGTATACCAAGTATCTTCAGCTAATCCAGTACCTTTTATAGCTGAAAAAACTGGGGATCCAGTAAGTGAAAGGTTAGTGAACCTAAATTCATAGTTAGTATCCGCCGCGCCTGTTGAGTTTGTCCACTCTCCTGCGGTTACAGCAGGAGTACGACCTGTAAGGGTACCACCAGCACCTGTCTGTTCTAAAGTCCCATCATTTTTAAAGGTCACTGTATTTGTGTGACTACCCCCACCGGGCAATAGGTTGTTCCATGTTCCCTCGACTAATAGATAGGGAGCAGGCTCATCGAAGAAGTTTCTATCAAACTGCTGGGCCACTGGTAATGTAGCATTTTGGTCTCCTAACTCAAAGTTTCTCTGTCTAAAATGCTCGTATTCTACATTATGAACTACAATATCTACAAAAGAGTCAACTGCATAATTGTACTGGTAGTCAAAGGAGGTACCGGAATTTTCCACACCAGTTAATTCATTATCTGCATTAACTATAGACATAAGTTCTCCAGCACTCTCTGTAGTGAAAGTTGTTGGAGAACAGTCTATACTGGTAGTTGTGAAGCTATTAACTGTGTAAGTTCCAGTATTCAGGGGTGAACGGACTAATATCTTGTCCCCGTTTGTTAGCCCTAATTTAGTAAAATCTCCTGCACTTATACTTATAGAATTTCCGGAAAAACTAATAGTAGTTTGTTCTCCCGTACTCGGGTATATTCTTATTTCTGAATTTGCCACTAAGTTAGTCAAAGTTAGTGTGGGCTGGAATCCTGTAATATTTACTGTAGCCCCCGCAGAAGCTACAGAAGGAGCGCTTCCAGATACTACAGATATATCTATTGTTCCAGAAGTATCTAATACATTAATTGTCTCATTTCCGGTAATTGAGCCTCCAGTTACTTCTACTCCATTACCAAAAGATCCTGTATCATACCCTGTAGCAGAGGAGTCCCAACTTGCAGTATCTCCTGTATTAGAAGTATCTAGTTGAATTGCATGACCAGAATCATCAGAAAAGATAAATTCATTAATTTTACTTAAAGAATCCGTAGAAATTGCTGCTGTTCCTGTACTACTACGGAAAATATTACGTTCATATGTCCCCGTCCCCAGAGCAATAATTCCACAACCAATAAAAGTGGTATCTAGAATAGAGGAAGCTCCTAGAGTTCCTCCATTTGTAAATCCGGTGAACGTAGAAGTCGAGCAAGTACCTGAGTCATATGTAGAAAAATCAAGAGTTTTGTTGCTGCTACCTGTAACTGCTCCGGGATTTGTATAAGCTGTAGCGGCTAATCTTGTAAGATTTACGGCTCCAGTTGTCGCCGATACCGTAAAATCATGATCGACTTGGGTTGCAGAAAAATCACTTGTCTGATAATATATTGGGTCTTCCAGTACAAGAACCTCATCCGTAGAAGTTACTGGGAAACCGACCCCTGAAATACGCACACTAGCTAGGGAGAAACCAACACCCGATCTTTCCGGAACAAGTTCTTGTAGACTAATACCGTCTTGCTCATATAAATATTCAATAGGTTGAGTTTCCGCTTGTAGACTATTTGCGTAGCTTATTCCATTACCCGTATTGTACCCAAGAACCTGATCTATATAGAAGTTAGGGTCACCCCCTGAACCACCGTTAGCATTTACTACAAGACCTACATACTCAACTAAGGTTACGTCTAAAGTACCGGATGCACTGCTTGCAGTTTGGGTGGGTTTAATACTTACAATTTGCCAACCACCAGTATATCTATCACTACCTGTTACATTGAAATCTTTGAAGTTACCTGAAGTATCTTGTACTCTAAGGACTGCACCCCCCGAGGCTGTAGTAGCTGCAAAACCCCCGACTAACTGGAACCTAAGTTGTAATGCTATATTTGTTAAATCTTCCCCCGCAGCATTAATTTGATACAGCATGCCCTTAGTACCAGAGAATTTTCTGGCTCTAGAGGAAGTTCCACTTACAAATGCGATAGTAGATTCAGAGGAACCCTGTCCACCTGCTATATCTAACCAAGTCCCCGCCCCAGTATTGATGTACGAAGTTATTCCAGTAATTGCCTCAGCCATACTTAGGTACTCCGAGTAACGTCTGGAACGACCTTAACCTTACCAATAATTAAAGTTTGTACAGTGCCACTAGTGTCTACTTGTTGCACATCATAATTATAAGTTCCAGGGGTTAAAGTGTTAGTATTTATTGCATCAGCATTTAAATAAACTATACCATTAGTAGCATCAACCCCCGACGCTACCACTATAACTTGTAAATTTCCTGGGTCTGCATCGTCTATATTTGCTTTTAATGTCCAAGTATAAGTATACCCTGTAACATCTACAACATTACCTTCCGAAGTCACTGTACAACGTATAGTCCAATCATCCCCACGGACTTGGGTGCTTAAGTCTTTATAATTATAAGCCATAAAATACTCTCTAAATCGTGCTCTTCTTAAAAACTAAGAATGTGGGGTATAACGGGGTGTTCACGTAAAATTATTATTACTACTAGATATATGATGAAATTATAACAAAGCAAACATTCTATGTCAAGGTTTATTTTTTGAAGGTTTATTTATGCTAGATTACCTAACTTGACCCTTAATGTAGTCCCTTCATATATTTCAATAGTATTACTTGCTGCACTTATTTCTATCCTGTTGCCTGTAGTAGATCCTAAGAAAATATTTCCAGCAGTTAAAAGAGTTGCGTCTACAAAAGATTGCTGAAGCTGTCCTGAAGGATCAAAGTTTTCTACTACCCCTAAATTAACGTCACCTTTAGTTACTGTAACAACTCCTGTTTTCCCGGCCACAGATTGTACCGGAGCACCAGAAGCATCAATAAGTCCTAAGTCATTAGTTAAATCACTAATGTTTTTACCGGTTATACTTATTCTATCGGCAATAACGGTTCCTGTAGTGATTCTGCCCCCATCAATTTGGGTGGTACCACTAGAACCAAAGCTCAAAGTATTTCCTAAGCCATCATCCACTTCTACTAAACTAGCTGTATTTGAGGTGAATGTTACCAGTCCAGTAAACCCAATACCTTGTACAACACTACCAAAATTTAGATTAGCTCCAGAGGCTACAAATCCTCCGTTTGCATCGGATATTGCAGCATAAGTGGCATACCAATATTTATTAGTATTTCCTGCCTGGAATGTAGGAGGACTAATACTCCAATTAGCCGTAAGCCCTGTGAATGTAGAGGTCTCAATATTATAGCTAGTCGCTGTAGGGGCTGCTGGAGCACTGGCAGAAGAAAGCTGGTAATAAACATACCCTGTTCCATTAGATTTTGCATCATCCCCAGGGGCTCCCGCATCTCCTTGAGCGCCGTCGTTGCCTGTCTTTGATTTTCCAAAAGTCTGTTTAGCTTCTAAGGCCGCTTGTCCATCTTCTACATCAATAGTATAGCTTATAAATCCGCTATCTACTGTCCAAGTACCTCCAAAAGTGTGGTCAGCTACAGAAGCTAAATCGCCAATATCTGTAATAGATCCTGGCGTGATTCCGGTAGTAGAATCTGTATCTGTTATTCTCCACTGACCAATACCATCGCCAGTAAAAGCACCTGTTATAAAGTCTAATACTACCCCGCCCCTACCCACTTCAATCGTAGTTCCAGAATTAGCATTGGAAGTAGGAACCCCTGCGTTATCCGCAGGTACAGTATGTGCACTATTACTTATAGAGAACCAGTACCCATCTGTAAGAGTATGTATACCATTAATAATCGTGGTATCAGAGGCCTCTACAGCACCTCCGTCGTCCCTAATTTCTACCTTAATAGTAACAACACCCTGTTTTTTATCCGCATTCCAACTACTATGATTAGTTGGAACTGTTACAGTTGCAGTAGCTCCTGTATAAAAACCATTGTCTACTAAAGTTCCGGAAGGAGTAAGTATAAAGTCTCCTATAGTGCCTGATGTGCTTAGAACCGTAAACTTATATTCGGGAGTTGTAAAGTTATTAGGGGTTGCTGTTAAGTCTAACTGACCTATTGTACCTCCATCGGAATACTGAGGATTGGCACCTTTTTCATCATAAATAACGGAATAATCTTCCGATTCCAATATGGCAGTTTTACCAGATAGCCCGTCTGAGCCAATTTGACCATTAGCAAGTTTTACTAGATCGTTATCGTCTAGAGTTTCCGAAATATCATCAGCAACTGTTTGAGCTTCTCGAACAGAAACTACAAAGCTTCCATCGGGTTGGCCTGCATTATAGTCTGGGTCAGTCGGAGAGCCCACAGTAAATGTAGCTTTATTACCACCAACTATATCTGGGCCTATAGAAAAGTCTCCGTCTGAAGGTTGGAGAGTATATCCAAATTCATTTAGGAATCCTGTTCCGGAAAAAGCAAAACGAGGGTCAGAATAGCCCCTGGCTTCTGCTACAAAGTCTATTCCTCCACTAATGTTTGTGACTAATGTATAATTGATTCCATCGGTAGTATCATAGGTTATTGGGTTAGGTGAAAAAGTTAGCTCTACTCCACGCAACCCTTCAATATTAGGATCAACAATTACATAGTCCTTAAATGCGTAAGTAGTTGCAGATTCTCTATATACTCTTGCTACCGCCGCATCATTTTCTAGATCTAGCCGTAAGTTTAATCTTTCTGTAGATAAACTACCCGATATATCAGGTGCTCTATCTAAAACTACTTGGGTTCCTTCTACATCTAAAACTCTAAATCCGTGGTATACTGCGCCTCCTTCATCTATTCTTAATACATCATTTCTTTGAACACCAGAAGCAATACTAACTATATTATTACCCTGAGATATAGTTGCATTAGGCACACTTGTCCAAATGCCTGATTCATCTCCTCCAGCAGTAACTTCGTCTAAATTATACCAGTATTGAACATTGCCATTAGCAAAAGTATTATCTACTCTATATCTAATGAACTTTAAGTGGTCTGAAGTAGCATCAGCATCGAAAATAACATAAGTATTAGAATCACCTAAAGGAATATTAAGTTCCTCTAGTCTGCTTACTCTCTGTTCACTGTTATTTATTTCTCCAGGGGTCTGGTTTACTACCACTTCAAAAGGATTTCCGAAGGATGCGATACCCCATGCTGTATTTTCTGCAACAATTTTGGCTTCGGTAGGATTTTGTAAAGTATCCTGCGTGAGCACGAATCTCGAATTAGAAGTTATTCCTAAAGGTAGCCCCATCGGCCCTCTAGGGCAGTTTTGATTAAAAGGATCATCTACAGTAATATTTTCAGATTCCCACCTCGATAAATTACCTTTTGTAGTCTTTACACGAACCCTGAAAGTATAGTTATCATCAGGCACCTGTGAAAACTTGTAAGAAGTGGTACTAGCGTCTACTAAAATAGGGCTAGGCTCCCCGTCAACATTGTGAGCTATCTCGTATTGATCTACAAGCCCGTAGGGATTATCCTGGTCGTCAACAGGAGCAATCCATTGAAGTTCTAATTCCTCTCCCGGTTTGTTGAAGTTAGAGCGGGGGAATACAAATAGATTAGATACAGAAGGTACATCCACAGTTTCTGGAGTAAAATCAGAAGTAGGTGCAAAAGCAAGAGAGTAGTCCTTTTCAATCGCGTCCCACTTTTCCTCTTTATACTCTACTGCTGTGATACCGTATATATTCGTATCTTCCTCTGCAATACTAAGTATTCTGAATTTTTTAGCAGAATCAGAAGTATCTAATCCATCTACATCCTCTTCTTTAATAACATATACGGAAGATGCTAAAAAGTTTAAATATTCTGTTTTTGTTCCGTCAAATTCTATAAGACTGTCATTAATTGTTACAGAAGTTTGGTTAGTACCAATAGACCCTAGATCAATAGATTGGACATACGAGTGCTCTTTCCATACCACTGACGCAGGATAGTCATTAGCTTCCTGTTCAGTAGTAATTGTAGGTATTAAATCTCCTCTAGAGTAAACATCGTAGCTTTCTTCTTGTAAAAATGCAGCAGGCTTAGTAATCAACAGGTTAAGAGTATAATTGGAAGCTCCAATAAAGTTCACAGCCCTATCAAACGTAATTGTAGTTTGAGTGCCTCCTACATCTACAGCACTTTTGACTCGTCCTGCGAAAGACCTTCCCACCCTACCAGAGTCAAATACATTAATTACATCTCCAGGCTGTAGGAATCCTGCTGTCAGAGAGGTTCTAAAAGTTACCAGCTCTCTTTGAAATTGAGCAGTGAATAGCTTCCATCTACCATAACGAATAGCCTGAGCTTCTGAAGTAGCCCCAAAGGCCACAGCGCTTTGTTTTACTAATCTTCCTGATCGAGCTATATCCTCGCGATCTTCCACGATAACAGGGGTAAGCTCATAATTATTATTTGGATTGTTCCAAGATACAATAATTTGATTTACTTTTGTTTTTGAGCCTGTTGTTTGGTACTCGAAAAGACCATCTAGTACATTCGATTTTGAGAAGTTCATTACAGAGTCAGATGGGCCGTCTAACACAGGAGTTAGTTGTCCATCTAGAAAATATAAAAGTCCCGTAAACGTGGTAGCCAGATCCTTCAATACTTTGAAAACATCTGTAGATTTTGACAGATAGATATTAGCCCTGAATCTAGGCTCCATTAGGGTTACTTCACCAGTACCTGTGCCTGTACCTGTAGCAGTAAATACCTCCCCTACTGTATTGGCAGAAGCACCAATTAGAGTAAAATCAGTAGTACCTACCGAAGTAATTTTATATGCTAGGCCTGATTGAATATTTGTAGCGTCGAATTGTTGACCAGATTCTACTAATTCATCACAATATTTAGCTATTCTATATAGAGAGAATTTGTCTAGTAAGCTGTCGCCTAAATACTCTCCTGCTCCATAGCGATTATTAGTAACAATATCGTACATAATCCAAGCAGGATTATCACAATAAACTTTACTATTTCTAAATGTTCCTGTCCAATTTCCACTATAAGTTGGAGAGGGGCCTCCTGTCTCTTCTCGGGTAGTATAATTATCAGGCACCAAAATTTTAAGGCCCCTAATTTCGTAAGTTCTTTTTGGAATTTGTGAAAGGTCTTTTGAAGAAAACTCTACTTGAGCTACAGATGTATAAGGATATTCCAGTCGTTCATAGAAATATAAGAAAGCATTAGATATACCTGCGTTAACAGTACCTTTTGCACTTCCGTGGTTGCTACCGTTAAAGGATACCCCCACACTACCTCCAGCCCTAGTGAGTCGAAGTATGGCTACCTCTACATCATCAAAAGGCTGTAGAGGTTTTAGATCTATTATCTGCTCGAAGGCAGTAGGGCTTGGGGTTTTACCTGTGTGTGCTATATACTTTTGAGAAGGTTTAGCATTTTGCCAGTCTGAAAAGGATAAAGACCCCGGAGCCTTCTTTCTTACCATTATAGCATAAAAGATACCAACATTTCTTATTTGCCCACTTCGCTCACTATAATTAGCAAGGGTGCTATAACTTATAGTAAATCTTAACTCATCTGCGGCTGGTTTTGCTGCACCACCCTGACCCACGGTACTAATAATAGTAGCACTGTTAGCTTGTACTTCTCCTGCTTCGTATTTATCTGTTGTAAAGTCTATAACACTTGGGAAATCCGAAGTGGCCAAACCATAAGTAGCTAAAATCGATGGGTCTACCTGCAATAGCTCAGTAGGGCCAGAAATACCACCAGTAATATCTACGCTAGTAGAAGGAGTTCCATCCCCTGTAACAGATATAGGTTCTTGAATAAACTCCCCAGTTCTAAACTGAGATTGAGAGCTTTCTAATCGTCTAACCGCACCCTCTGATGTTTCATTAATACTGGGCAGATTTAGGGAATTTATTGTAAAGACAGAGTTTGTAGATGCAAAAGTATTGTCAGTTACAGTTACAGTTTGAGCCCCAGGGGTAAGGACAACAGATTCTATATCTAACTTATTAATTATTCTATAGGAAAAGATATTGCCTGTAGGAAATTCAGGAGCCCAAGTAATAGGAGTGGATAACCACAGTTTTCCTGCTGTCGCTGATACTTGTTCTAATTCCCCTACCCAAGTATACCCAGGAGCTGAAAACTCTGCGTATATTGTAGAGTCGTTTCTAGTGTCTTGTAGCCCAACTATTGATCCTCCACCTAGTTCTGTTACATCAAAGTAGCCTTGACTATTCCAAGTCAATACTACTGTGTCTAAAACAGCGGACTTTACTAAAATAGTCCTTTGTCCTGTGATAGTGCCTAGGTCAAAATTGTTTGATAACACATCTTCAGAAAACGTACCTACTCCGGCCACAAAAGTTACAGTTGATTGACCACCATCTACACCCAGAGACTCCCCTTCCATTAAAGGAGCGTTATCTAAATAAATAGAACCTTCTCCGTTTACGAGACCTTCGATTGGGCCTTCACAGAGTAGGTCTGTAATAGATACAGTTTGGGTATTATTAGAAGTTATTTGTGTTAATAAGATTTCTGAGTTATCTGACATTTATTTTCTCTTATTGTTGCTGGGGCAATGTACCTGGGCTTTCTGCCCCGAATCTAAATGATATATAATCCCCACGACTAGAACCTGTTATACTACCTCCCCCTAAAACAGTAGAAAAACCTCCATTCCTAGTTCTATTTGTAACAGATGCGGATATAGGTTGTCCTGGAATTCTTAGTTGCCCATAACAAACAGGTATAGGGTCTCCTTCTATAATGTTTTGTTCGGTACCATTAAATAAGTATGAAGGATCTTGATCATCGTCAGTTTCAGGGTCTGGAGCCATTAGCTGCTGTATACCTGTAAGAGCCAAATTAACTGCAATTCCAAAAGCAGCTTGAGTAGCTATCAGAGAGATTCCCTCTAAGGCTGCAAATCCTGCCTTGATACCGCCAGGCCCTGCGAAAGTCACAGCCGCAACAGTAAGAGCTACGATGGCTATAGCTGCCAATATTTTTGCCCCGCCGGATTTGGAACCTGCAGGAACTGGGGTTATAATAATCGCCCCTTCGGATAGGTTCATTAATAGTTGTTGTTCGCTAGTAAATTCTTGATCTGCGACAGAAAAAGTGAACCCTATATTATTTTCATGACACTCTACTAAGTAATCTCTAAATTGGGGGTAGTTACAAGCAATACACTTAAAAATATCCGCAGGATACTCCGCTTCAATCTCCCAGAAAGAGCCAAAACGAATACCCATTTCTCCATCAAGTAATATTTCACGCTTCATAACGATAAATTCCAAGTAGGCTATTGACCCACACCCGTGTCATTAATGACTCTCTACAAGACAATCTGTTTACTGCGTGGTGGAAAAAACAATCATTTCCTAAGTAGATTCCGCAATGATTTCCTACTGAAGAATCTACAGCAAATACTAATAAGTCGCCAGGCGTAGGCTCTGTTACTTCCTTAAACCCCCAACTATTCAATTTTTCTATACAAAAGTAGTCTAATCCTTTCTTCCACCAATCATCCTCAAAGGGCTCCCTGTTAGGAATATGTATATCAAAATTAACTCTTAGGCAATCTCTAGCAGCTTCAAAACAGTCAAAAACCCCAAACTTATATTCTCTACCAATCAGAGGTTTTGTACTAACTTTAGGTTGAAGAATATTTAAATCCATATCTGGATAGCTAAATATGTAATAGGGGATACCTAGAGCATTACAATAGTTAATATCATTCTCGCTAGGCTCATTAGATGAGTCTGGATGACTATGTACTATTGCAAGAACATCTGAAGTTAGATTAACTTGTAAGTAATCCTTTGGGTGCATTACGAAGTCGTTTTTCGATAATGCAATATTTCTACAAGGGAACCACTTCATCTTACCTCGAACAATCCCTAATACCCCGCAGGCTTCTCTTGGATATTCGCTTTCAAAATGACTCTTTATATCTTCTAAAAATTCAATCATTTAAACTTTCTAGTTGCGGGGAAAGCCCCAAAAGGTAGTCCGGGAAGTTCTGTATTAGTTGGGTCAAATCTAGCTTTGCAAGATTGTAGTGTCTTGCCACAAATATCTACTCGTTTCCAGTAAGCCGCATTGGTTTCAGGAGGCTTGTTAGTGCTGGAGCGTA
>Ga0213866_10001429_pt1 | contig 17745 bp, 11 predicted proteins | sample PICome_11_FD_160079 | JGI IMG/M metagenome (GOLD analysis project Ga0213866, IMG submission 160079) | Coastal seawater microbial communities near Pivers Island, North Carolina, United States - PICO284 | ecosystem: Environmental > Aquatic > Marine > Coastal | place: USA: North Carolina...
GTTCAGCACGAAGGTAAGCAAAGCACCGCTGCTTTCCGTCACCGTCTGCGCTACGCCGCCAATCGTCACGCTCGCGCCGGCAAGGTTGCTGCCCGTGATGGTGACGCTTTGGCCGCGCGCGACATCCGTGCTCGGCGATACGCTTGAGATCGTGGGAAGGGCGCCCGTCCCGCCGCCCGCGAGCGTTGGCGTTTCCGTCCCAGAGAGCACGAGTTGCCATGAGTAGAGCGTGCCGGAATCGCCGGGCGCAAGATCGTCCACGCTCAGCACCCAGGTGCCAAGGCTCTGCTCTCCCCAGTGGCGAACGCTCATGAAGGTCCAGGTCATGCGCCCATCGTTGCGCACATCGCCTGTGCTGGAGAGGCGGCTCTCCGTGCCAGCAGGCGAAGTCAGACGCACATCAAGATCACCCCAGAAGCTGTGTTGCACGTCAAGCACGACCTGCACATGTTCGAGGTAGAGCGAATCGCTGACAGTGATCGTGCGGTTGATGCCGGAAGTGTTGTTGTCGGGAATCGGAGCATTCACGCTTTGCAGCGTTTGTTTGGAGACGATTCGCGTGCCCGCGTTTTGCCACGTGCGAGCCATCGCGACTGCGGCGTCAGCGTCAACAAGACCAAAGCCGAACTTGTGATTGACGAAGTAGCCCGCACCGTTTTGCGTCCAATCTGAATCGAAACTCGAATTCTGCCGGGCCGTGCGCACAAGGATGTGTTGCACGTCGCGCCACGTCAGCGCGGGGTTGGCTTGCAGAATCAGCGCGACAACGCCCGCCATGATCGGCGTCGCTGCCGAGGTGCCATCGAAGGCATCGGTGTAGTTCGCGTCAACGCTTTGCTGCCCGCTGTTGTATCCCAAGCTTCCCGTGCGGTCCGTGGTGATGATGTTGTTCGTGCCGGTCGGCGCGCCGAGCAGAATGTTCGCGCCGGGTTCTGCGTAGCCAGGGCTGCGCCCGCGCTGATCAATTGCGGTGACCGCAATCGTCTCGGGGAGATTCGCGACGCCATCCATGTTCGAATCGTTGTCCGCAAAGCCGCCATTGCCCGCAGCCCAGGTGTAGACGATGCCCAGCCCGCTGCGACCCTTGTTCACGCCGTTCACTAGCGCTGCGGCGGAGAGACGCGTCGCGTTGTCGAAGCCGTCGTACATGCCATAGAAGTTGTTGCCGTCCTGATACGCATCGCGCGGCCCCCAGCTATTGCTCGACACATCGATCGGGCGGCTCGCTGCATAAAGCGAAGCAGCCGTGCCGCTATCTGATTGCGAAGCGCCGAGAATGCGGTAGGCCGCGAAGTGCGCGTCATACGCAACGCCCGCGCCGCCCAAGCTGTTGTTCGCGATGGCAGCGGCAAGTCCGGCGACGGCCGTGCCGTGATTGTCCGCGTCTTCCCCCGTGCCCTGGGGAGCGGGATTCGAGTCGCGGCCAATGTAATCGTAGGAGTACTGCGCGACGTAGTTCGCCGCGAGATCGGGATGCGTGTGTTCAACGCCATCATCGAGAATCGCGATCAGCACGCCCTCGCCCGTGATGCCCGAATTCCAGGCGTTCAGCACGTTGGCGTCGTTGCCAATCGTGCCCGTGTTGCTTGAGGTGTTGAGCAGATGCCACTGCGCATCGAAGTAGGGATCGGCGGTTTTCGAGGTGAAGCCGAGTGCGCGCTGCTGCGTTGCATCGGCGACGCGCGGATCGGCGCGCAGCGAATCTTGCGCACGCTTCGCAACATCACTGCTCGAATAGTCGAGTTGATACCAGCGCGACTCGCTGTCGACGGTGAAGAAGCCGGTGGCGTTTGAATCTTTGACAATCGCGAGAAGATCGCGGGCGTCATGCACTTGCAGCGCGATTGAAGCGAGCAGCTTTCGCTCTTGCTGGTGGACGGCGCGAGGCTTGTTGGGGACGCGATTCGCTTCGGGTTCTTGCGCTTCGATATGCGGAGGTGCCGCTTCGATCGAAGGCAGATCGCTGCTGACTTCTTCGCTAATCGACGCGTTTGAAAAAGTTGCTTCCTTTTTAAGGGGCTTCTCTGAGCGATCGATTTGCTTCGATGCGTTTCGATCACCGTTCGGCCATTGCGAGAGCGCATCGGATTCGGGCATCGCTGTGATTGCCCAGCCGAGTCCCACCAGCGCGCAAGCGAAGAGAGTGAGGAGTGCTCTGTGGTGCCGCATAAGATTCTCTCCGCTCGTGGCCTAGCGCTAAGCGCGTGATCCGCGCAAGTATAACGCTGCGCTGCTTAGAGGGTTACGCGCAGCGAGCGTCAGAGTTGGGTCTCTTCCTTATAGAGAACGCGTGAAGGGGGGCGCGTCATCCCTCGCCTTTGGCTTGCGCTCTGCGCAGAGCGCTTCGAGTCAGCGCATCATTTCAGGGCGTTTTCGCACTTTCGGGCGGATAGCTCGTCGCTTCTGAACCCGTCTCACTCCAAATCCGAATCCTGCTGCGAAATTTGTATCGCCCGCTAGCCTTTATTTTTCGCGGGTTACAAGGCGGAACTCGAAAACGAGGGACAAATTCCCTTCAAGCCCGATGGCACTGACCTCCGATCACCCCCCAACGGAGCGGTCGCAGAGGGCGAACGATCCACCCACAAGCTTCAGACTGGATGTGGATTCGGGGCGAAGGCCTTACCGGCAAGAGAAAAGATGACAGCGCCGGACACAGATTGATGACGCCGCACGGATAGAGAAGAAGCGGCCCCACACCAGCAAGCGCATACAACGTACTCCACGGGAGAAGCCCATGCTTCGATTCACCGCAGCTCTGATTGGCGCAGTCGCCTTCGCCGGAGCAATGACCGCCGACACGATCGGCAACTACTTCGCTGGCGAACTGGTGCAGAACGCTGCAGCCCGCCAGCACCTTCAGCTTGGCGATGACGCCACCAGCGCCGACTTCAGCAAGACCTCGCTGACGAAGGCCGACATCAACGGCGACGGCGCCGCTGACTACATCTTTACCGCGGTCAAGGACAAGTCCTCAGTGATCGCAGCCTGGACCGCCCGCATCGGCGGCACCTACGAAAGCGCTCAGTACGTTGGCTTCGAGCCGATGGACTGCACGACCACCCCCAAGGTGCGCTCACTCGATGTGACCGGCGACGGCAGCCAAGAGCTTCATATTGAAGGCACTCGCACCTTCACGACTGGCAGTACGGTCCGCACGCTCAAGTTCGTCAAGTTCTCGAACAACCAGCTCGTTACGGTTTTCTCTGCGCTGCTCGACGGCACGGAGCAGAACGATGCAACCTTCACCCGCTCCACTCACATGGTCAAGGTGATCGACACGGACGGCGACGGCAAGAACGAGATTCAAGTTGAGAGCCGCCGCGTTGATATGCTCAAGACTCGCTTCGGTGAGCGCGAACTTTCCCGCTCGGTGCTCGCATCGACTTCAACCTACGCCTTCAACGGCAACGGCTACGAGATCAGCAGCGAGAACATCACCAAGCAGCCAAGCGCTGAAGACAAGATCGCCGTCGCAAACGAGCTTTACGCAGCAGGTGAATTGACGCGAGCTTCAGCTATCGCAGAAGCACTCATTGCAAGCGAAGACACGAGCGACGCAGTGATCCTGAGTGCAAATCGCTTGCTCAAAGACTACAGCGGTAGCGACGACGTCGTGACCACCGCAGCAGGCAAGAGCTACCAGGGCTAACGCCAGCTTTGCGGCAGCAAGACATCCCTACGCACGAAACCCCGCGCTAGCCCGCGGGGTTTTTTGTTATGCTTAAAACTTATCGGCGAGAGCCGGTGAGACCCTGACTCAAGCGCTTGCTCAAGCGCTGCCACCCCCGCGAGGCATCATCATGCGCATCCTGATCGCAGCGCTTTCCATCGTGCTTATCGTCGCTGGACTCAGCTTTGGCGGCTGGCTCGTGCTGGGAAAATCTACTCCCCTCGAAGAGCAAAGCGTCGCTGAAGCGCGTTCTGACTCGATAGAAACAGAAGGTGATGCGGACGCTGAGATTGCCGACGCGAATGCTAGCGCTGCGAATTCGCAAAGTGCTGACGCTGAAGTTGAAGAGGTGATTGAGCCGACGCCCTTCGTGCAAGACGAGATCGCGAGCGGCGCGCTCACGCTTTCCAATGGCATCGCGTTTTTCAGGCCGACTCCTAACGCCGCGCCATCCTCAAGCAATACGATTCAAGCTGGTGAAGATGAGCAGCCGCAGCCGAACGATGCGAGTGAAGATGGCGGCGATCAAGATCAACCTGACAGCGACGAGCAACCAGAGGAAGCTGCCGCGCCAGTTCCAGCCACTCTCGCCTTTGCTCCGGCGACCGCGCAGGATTTCGACGATGCTGAGCTGAACATCAAGCGCTTGGGCTTCGTCAAGGGCGAGCACTTCAACGCGCAAGTTGATTGGAACTCGATCAGCGTCTACTCCGCGCTCGATCGCGCACCGGCTTGGGATCCCATCTGGAACCAGCGCTTTAGCGCGGTGAATTACGGCTACCAGAACGTGCAAGCGCCTGAGCTGACGATCCTGCGCGCATCCGGCGAGAGCCGCGGTTGGCAGCGCTACACGCATGATCGCTGGGTGGATCGGAACGAAGATTATTACGCGGGCTGGGACGTGCCGCACTCGCCGCACTTCGCGGGGGGGCGCTTGCGCTGGTTGCGCTATCGTCGTGTCGAAACGAACGCGATCGAGCGCTTCCAACCCGACGAGTACTTCACGCAGTACGAAGATCTCGCCAGCGGGCGCGAACTTGCGCGCTTGCCGAACCTCGCCGATGCACCTCGCCCGCATCCCGATGCGAGCAAACCCTACGTTCTCTTCCGCGTGTTTCGCGGCGGCGGCGTGCAATCCGAGTATCAGCTTTGGCGTCTGCCTTTGCTCCAAGGCGAGCAAGCGAAGTTGGTCTCTTCCTTTAAGTGGGATGCCTATCCGGTGCTTTCGCATCCGACGTGGGTGGGGCCGAACAAGCTGGTGTTTATCCGCGCGAAGGAGCTGGTGGGGGGAGAAGAGTTTTACTCCGGCGAGCTAGTCGAGCTGACGCTGAGCGGCTTGGTCGATCCGATCGCCGCTGCGAATGCGAAGCGAGAGAGCGAAGCAGAAGGCGAAGGCGAAGAAGCTGGCGAGGGTGATAGCGAAGAAGATCCCGAAGCGATCCAGACGGAGCTTGAGCTCTATCCTCTGCCTTTGGTAGAGCAAAGCGTGAGTGCCCTTGACTCCGGGCTTTATCCCGTCGAATCCTCGCTCGACACGCTTCTCTTCAATCCCACCAAGGGCGTGCTCGCAGCGGTCAAGGCGAAGAGCACGAGCGGCAACGCGCGCGAAGTGGTGCTCTATAGCCGCTACCAAGCTGAGTGGTACGGACTACTCGCTGACATGATCGATCGCAAGTGGCTGCGCGATCAAAGCGCGCTCGTGCAAATGCTCCCTGCGTTGCGCCGAGATCTGCGCGTGGCGCCGGGCGCGAATATGGAAGAGCGCGCGCTCGCCGTGTGGCAGCGCTACGCGGACAGCTTCCGCGCAAAAGTTGCTGAGCTGCGCAGCGAGACTGCCGAAAAAGATTCTGCTCAAAGTGATGGTGACGCGAAGCCTGCGAAGCAGAGCAAACCAACTCCACCAAAGGCGCTCGCAATCTCGCTGCCGGATCTCGTCGGCATCTGGCGCGGCGACGCTTGTTTCGAGCTGATCAACGGCACGCAAGTCTTGCGCTTGTCGATGCAAGGCGAGTTGCAAGAGCCTCGCAAGGGCGCTGTTGCTCGCAGCGGTGTGCAAGGCACGCGCGATCTCGGCGCCGGCGAACTCAGCATGCCCGGCGTGCTGCTCGTGATGGGAAGCGGCACGGCTGCCAATGGTGCGGTGGGGGATGGCTTTGCGTTTGAGCTGCTTGCCTCTATTGATGGCGATGGACTCTTCGCGGATCAGGTCGTTTCGCTCAGCGATCAAGCCGAGGCGAAAGCTGCGCTGCCGGGATCTGCTTGGATCAACGAGAACAACGCGTCGCGCAAAATCATCGCCAAGCTACTCGCTGATAACGCGCTGCAAAACACGGTGATGACCTACGACTACAAAGTGCTGGTCGAGCAAGAGGGCATCAAGAACGCGCAAGGCTCAATGCTTGAGCTTTATCAGCGCGAGTATGAGAACCGCATTCACCGCTCGAAGTTTGCAGCCATGATTCGCACGGAAGATAACCTTGGCGGCAACTGGGTGACGCGGGCCTTTGATGGCACTGACGCCCGACTCGCCTTCGATGCGAAGAAGACTTTTGAGAAGAGCGAAGGCGACACCAAGGACAAGCTCCAAGCGCAGCTCGAAGCGCGCAAGCTCCTGCTGCTGATGCAGGACCCCGAGCAGGCCGGTGAGTTCCATACTTCGACCGTCGGCTATCAGGTGCTGCGCGATCCGGAGTCCGGCAAGACCTGGAACACGCTGGTGTTCGTGACGCGCACGGCGGGCGGACACGTCGCGCGCATGTGGTTCGATGCGGATGGCGAGCATCACGACTTGGTCGCAGTCTTCTTGCGCTTCCCGCTAGGCAACGATTCGCGTCAGATCAAGCTTCTGCTCGACGAATACGGCGAGCTCAAAGACCTGCGCGGCAAAAACAAAAGCCTGCGCGTGCCCTACCGCGTGCGCGGCTTCAACACCGACGACAACACGCACGTCTTCACTGCCAAGCTGCTCGGCGAGTTAGCGCGCCCGACATCAAGCGCGCCGATTGCCAGCGGCTACAACTCGCCAAAGGTGAGCAACTCGGTCTTCTCGGAGTCCTACGCTTTGGATTGATCGCGCGATGCCCGAAGAGATTTGCTCGTCATCCCGTCCGAAGGCGAAGCCGATGGGGAGGGAACCCTATTCGAACAACGCTTTCGCTGATTCAGGATGGCGACGCGTTTCGTCGCTCAAGGTAACGCAACGCGCTGCTTCTTGAACTCTCAGCTTCTCTTCAGTCTGGACAAGGGCGCTCAGTCGAAAGCCCATGCTCTACTTCGCAAGCTCTTCAACATAAGGCTTCAAGCAGCGCTCGAAGATTTCGCGCCAGCCTTCTTCCGTTTGATCGAGCGCGAATCCATCCGCCGCTGCGATCACGCTGTCCATCACCTTCAGCGTGCATTCGCGGCCATCGCCAACAAGGGATAGCGACAGGTAGCTCAAGCCGGGGCCGCCAAACCCAGGGAAGAGCGGGCCCGTCATGCGCAACATGCTGGAAGGTTCGATCTGCGCGATCGTTTACCAGAGAACGCCGCGCCCTTCGCCGCCATCTTCGTAGAGGCGACCGCCGGGCATCGGCTCAAGCTTGAATTCCTGCGTGCTGCGCGAAGCATGGAAGCTCTTAGGCCACCACTTGCCGATGTCGTTGACCAGCGCGCTCCACAAGGTGCTGCGGGATGCTTTGATCGGAATCTCAATCTCGATCTGAGCGCTTTGCATCGGGGTCAAATTGGTGGGCATGGGCTCTCCTCGTAGTGAACAAGTGATGCTGTGAGAATAGTGTAGCGCCGCGAAAGTAGGGTGTTTTCTCGCCGCGTCACGAAAGGAAAGAGGCTCTTTCGCGGATAGGTACGGTGCCAGGAGGAGGGCACAAGAAAACACGCCTCTCGCTTGACCGCGACTATTCGGCTATGACGCGCGTGATTATCGGGGCCGAGTTGCCGACAAAACTCACTGTGAGCCAGTCTTCTTCCAACATCACTCACGCGCTTGTTGACTCAGCCCTTCGCGCGGCATAGCCTGAGCCGCGCTTAGATTGCCGAATTCTGGATTCAAACCGAAGCCGCAGGGACTGCCATGCAAAGGCTCTTTGTTCCGAAGGAAACGCGTGCCGGAGAGACGCGCGTCGCCGCGACTCCCGATACCGTCAAGCGTCTGATCAAGGACGGCTTGAAGGTGGTCGTTGAGGCGGGCGCTGGCCTTGGCTCCTTCATTTCTGACGACGAGTATCGACAAGCTGGCGCGGAGATTGCGACCAGTCGCGATTCAGCGCTGCGTGAAGCCGACATCGTCGTTCACGTCAACATTCCCACCACCGAGCTGGTGTGGGGAATGCAGCAGGGAGCGTCGCTGGTCAGCTACATCTGGCCGGTCGATCCGCCGCAGCATGAGCTGATGAAGGTGCTTGCTGAGCACAAGATTTCCGCGCTGGCGATGGATGCGATTCCCCGTATCACGCGCGCGCAGAAGGATGATGCGCTGTCCAGCCAGGCCAATCTCGCCGGCTACAAGGCCGTGCTCCTTGCAGCCGCGCAACTGCCCAAGATCTTCCCGATGATGACCACCGCTGCGGGCACGATTCGCCCGGCGCGCGTTGTCGTGATTGGGGCTGGCGTAGCTGGGTTGCAAGCGATTGCGACAGCCAAGCGCCTCGGCGCAATCGTTGAAGTATCGGACGTTCGACCCGAAGTGAAAGAGCAAGCGCACTCACTCGGCGCGACCTACATCGAAGTCGAAGGCGTCGAAGTCAAGCAAGGTACTGGTGGCTACGCCGCCGAGCAGAGCGAGGAGTTCAAGCGCAAGCAAGCTGAGCTACTTCACGAACGCATCGCTGCTGCCGACGTGGTGATTTGCACGGCGCTGATTCCATATCGCGACGCGCCGAAGATCGTCACCGAGCAGATGGTGAAGGACATGCGCCCTGGCTCCGTGATCGTCGATCTCGCAGCGGAGCGCGGCGGCAACTGCGCCCTGACCAAGCCCGGCGACATGAACCATGTGGCGCACGGCGTTACGATCATGGGCGCGATCAAGCTGGAAGATACGGTCAGCGTTCACGCCTCGCAGACTTACGCGAAGAACATCCAGAACCTGCTCAGCGACCTGATCAAAGAAGGCAAGCTGGTTTGGGATTTGGAAGACGCGATTGTCCAGGGCGCGCTGGTTGCGCACGCGGGCGAGATCATTCACGCGCAAACTCGACAGGCGATGGGACTGGGCGAGCAGAAAGCTCCGGTTAAAGAGGAAGCCAAACCTTCCGAAGAGCCAAAGCCTGAAGCTGGACAAGATGCGCAGGCGGAAGCCAACGCCGCCGCACAAAGCTCATCTGAATCTGGTGAAGCTGCACAAGCTGAAACATCCGGCGATCAATCCGCCGAATCAACCAAGGAAGGAGAGGGCGCATGACCTTCTTCGTCATCATGGGAATCTACGTTTTCGTGCTCTCCTGCTTTGCGGGCTATCAGCTCATCTCGAAGGTTCCTGCAACGCTGCATACGCCGCTCATGTCAGGTGCGAACGCGATCAGCGGGATTACGATTCTCGGCGCGATCACCGTTGCGCATCAATCTACTGAGCTCGGCACGATGCTTGGCGCGGTGGCGCTTGCGCTCGCTGCGATCAACGTGGTGGGCGGCTTTCTGGTCACCGACCGCATGTTGGGCATGTTTGGATCGAAGAAGAAGGGCTAAGCCGTGATCTCGACTTTCCAAAACATCCTGCTCAGCGCGGTCACATCAAGTGACGCAGCGCCTGTCGTGATCGACGAGGCGAAGCTCGCGTTCAACGAAGCAACCGAGACGATGCAGAAGATCGCGGCACCCGCGGAGATCGCTAGTGCGCACGTGCTCTATCTGATCTCGGTGGTCTGCTTCATGCTCGGCATTATGCGCATGGGCAAAGTGCGTACCGCTCGCAGTGGTAACGCGCTTGCCGCGCTCGCCATGCTGCTTGCGATTGTTGGCCAGTTCGTTGAAACGGGAACGGACATCAACTGGCTGATGATCGGCGGCGGACTCGCTATCGGCTCGGTGCTCGGCGCCTTCATGGCGCTGCGCGTCAAGATGACGCAGATGCCTGAGATGGTCGCGCTGCTCAACGGCTCAGGCGGTTTCGCATCGACCTTTGTGTCGCTCGCAGCTTACTTCCACATTGTCGCAGCCTTCGCGGCGACGCCTGTCGCGGAAGGGGAAAGCGCTCCCGCGATGCGCCCGCTCGCCTATCTCGACGGCAGCAACAGCTTCAGCGGCGAAGCGCTTCAGGCTTTCCAATCGCTCTATGGCGATACGATCAATCACGCGCAGAGTTTTGTTAGCTCGCCCTTCAACGCCGTCGCGCTGGTGCTGGCGATCATCGTCGGCACGGTGACTTTCTCCGGCAGCATGATTGCCTACGGCAAGCTTTCGGATAAGTGGGGCTGGAAGATCAAGCTCTTCGGCAAGAAGCTGAATCAGCCGATTCTTCTGCCTGGCCGCCATGTCATTCATTTGCTGTTGCTGGTCGGCGCGATCGGTTGCGGCGCTGCTGCGATCTGGGGCGTCGGCGGTGAGCTCGCAGTGATGATGATGGTCGGCTGCGCGGTGCTTTCGCTGCTGCTCGGCGTGGGCTTGGTGATCGGGATTGGCGGCGGCGATATGCCCGTCGTGATCTCGCTGCTCAACAGTTATTCGGGTGTCGCTGCGGCGCTCGCGGGTTTTGCGATCAACTCGCCCGTGCTGATCGTGAGTGGATCGATGGTCGGCGCTGCCGGCTTGATCCTGACCAAGATCATGTGCAAGGCGATGAATCGCAGCTTGGTCAACGTGCTCTTTGGCGGCTTTGGCGAAGTGGATTCCGGCGCTTCAGGCGGTGGCGAGTACATCAACGTTAACTCGACTGATCCCGAAACCGCTGCGATGCTCTTTGCGGATGCGCAGGACGTGATCATCGTGCCTGGCTACGGTCTGGCCGTCGCGCAGGCACAGCACGCCGTGCGCAAGTTCGCCGACGCCCTCACCGCGCGCGGCTGCAACGTGCGCTACGCGATTCACCCTGTGGCGGGCCGCATGCCTGGCCACATGAACGTGCTGCTGGCCGAGGCGAACGTGCCCTACGAGCAGCTTGTTGAGATGGACGTGATCAATAGCGAGTTCGCGAACTCGGATATCGCGCTCGTGCTTGGCGCGAACGACGTGGTCAATCCAGCCGCCAAGAATGATCCCAAGAGTCCGATCGCGGGCATGCCGATTCTCGATGTCGTCGATGCGCGTCACGTCTACGTGGTCAAGCGCTCGCTCAGCCCAGGCTTTGCCGGCATCAAGAACGACCTCTTCGAAGCAGACAATTGCGAGATGATCTACGGCGACGCGAAAGCCGTGGTCGAGCAGTTGCTCGAAGGGCTGAAAGAAGCGTAAGGTTCTAGGGAGACAGGCCACGGAGTTGCTGAGGAGCGGAGCTAGCGGAGAGCGTGAGATTCGCTTTTTATAGCCGCGCACTGATTCGGCACCCTTGGGCTCTCAACACCGCATTGCTCGCAGGCGAACACGCATCCGAATCCATCAGACTCAGCTCACTCCGCGCCTCAGCAACTCCGTGGTCTGCCTCCCAAAATCCCCTGAGATTTTACTCGCACGCCCGAGATCTACGCTAAACTGCTAGGTCAGGGCTGGGTTGCGAATCCCTTTGCAGCCGCCCCGAACCCCAGACGCTACACGACCCGGAGGTCGATCATGATGCGAGGACGTTCAATCCTTTGCGCTGCACTGCTGGCCGCAGGCGGCATCGCGCTCAGCGTGACGCCGATTTCTGCTGAGCAGATTCAACTCTCGAACGGACGCTTCATCCAGGGCGAGATCATCTCGACCGACGATCAAGGCTTCCGCTTTAAGATGGTGGAGACTGGCGGCGAAGTTTTCCTGCGCTGGAGCCAAGTCCACGCCGATGATCGCGACCGCATCCAGAACGTGCAGGATCCCGACGCTGATCTGCAAGACGTCTTCGTCGTGCGCACCAAGGGTGATCGTATCGAGCTGATCAGCGGCGAGATCTACGAAGGCAAGATCACCTACGATCCTTCCTACAAGTTCTACACGGTCAGCAACGCACGCTATTCGGCCTACAAGATCGAAGAAGAGGACGTGCTTGAAGACAGCTACAAGCAGGGCGTTGATATCGACGCCTCGAACCTGCTTGAGCCGGCTGAGATTCTCGCGCTCAAGCAAGAGCAGTCGCCGCCCGAATCGGCGCAGGACTATTACGAACTGGCGCGCTTGGCTGAACACCTTGGGCTTTATCGTGATTCCAAGTCCTTCCTTGAGGAGTGCTTGGCGGCATCTGATGTGAGCGCGAATCTTTCAGACGTTGCAGAAGGTTGGAACGCCACGCTGGACGAGTTGATTCGCAACGAGACGCTGCTTCAGGTCGCCACACAGGCGCGCGAGCTTGCCCGCAAACGCAAGTTCCAGCCCGCGCTTGATGGCATCCGCGAACTCGTCGAACAGGCTGAGCTTTCCGGCAAGATCAAAGACGAGATGGATCGCGCCTACAACGAAATCGACGAGGCTTACACCGAGTACGTCGCCGACGAGTGGTTCGACAAAGCGCGCAAGCTGATCTCCAAGAACTGCAAGAAGGACTATTCCGAGTTCTCCGAAGCCCTCGGCTTCGTGCGCGGCCAAGTCGACCAGTTCGTGATGGCTGAAATTGCCGAAGAAGTCGGCAACGAAGAGCATCCGGCTGAGCCGCAGCAGATCTATCAGCGCTTCCTTTCGCGCCTTGAAGGCTTGAAGGATGATCCAGAGAAGATGAAGAAGCTGAAGACTCGCCGCGCCGATTTCGGCAAGAACGGCTGGTACGAGCTGGTTGGCGGGAACATCCCCAACGGCGGCAACATGCAGCAGCCGAACAACGGGAATGGCAACGGAAACGGGAACAACGGCAACTTCCCGAACGGCTTCCCGCGTCGCGATCGCGATGGTGTCGATGATGCTAGCGATGGCTTCCAGGACCGCGGCGGCCGAGGCGGCAACGGTGGCGGAGGCCAAGGTGCTAGCGGCGAAATTGACCCGGCAGACATCGTTGGCGAGATCATCAAGCGCATGGGTGAGGGCGGCGGATCGAGCGGCGGTGACGGTGGGATCGATGATCTCACTAAGCCTGAAATGCCCGAACCGCCGGAGAATCGCCCGGCCATCACCGTGTGGTGGGAAGATGAGAGCTGGACGAAGCGCAAGAACTGGCTGATGGCGTACTACGTCTACTCAGCGGCTCAACGCAACGCCGTGCTGATTATCGAGCAGAAGAAGCTGAGCCATCGGATCGAGTACTACTAGGCTCTGGAGGCACTGGGTAAATTTGCAGAAAAAGGCGCGAAAAGGGGAACCTTTCGCGCCTTTGTTCGTATCAAATGTCAGAGATTCGGCATTCGAAACTCAGCGTGTTTGTGCGTGTCGGCTGGTTTGCAGATATGCTGGCTTGCAGGATTTTGCCCGAACGACGCGAGTTTCGGCACGCTGGATTTCGTGAAGACCGGATGTGGCCACGTGAGAGTTTTGAAAAAGCATGGCTTCTGACACGAATTCTTGCTTTTCATTGAGTAAAAGTGCGCAAGAATGCAGCACTGCTCTGGTTTTAACTGGGGCAACACTAGGATCCCAATCGTCCAACGCGGTTCTCCCCGCATTATTGGATAGACGCTTCGAGGTAAAGCCTCAAGCCATTTGTGAGGAAAAGCAATGAGGCGAACACTGACCTCGCTTTGCGTACTAATTGCCACTGCACTTGCGCTCTCTGTGACGGTGCCGATGCACTCGCCGCAAGCTGAGGCGCTGCCGAAGGGCGCTGCGCGGGTTGAAACTCCAGTCGGAGTTGAGGCGGAATTGAAGGACATCAGCATGGACTCGATCCGCGAGTACTTTGCTGAGCGCGGCTTCGACTTGCCGCTGGAGCAACCAGCTAGCGCTGGATCGCGGCTCTCGCCCACGCTACAGCCACTGGTTGAGCGCAATCTGAACGAGCTGCAAGAAGTTGATCCCAATCAGTATCAGCGCGTGCCGAACTGGAAGCCTGACGATCCTTGGACCAAGGATGAAGTCGAAGAAATGCCCGTGCCGGATTCAAACACGGTGCGTGAGGCTATTCGCAAGGCCGTTGAATACGTGCTTGAGCAACAGCGCGATCAAGGCCAATGGGACGTGGAGCTGGACGGAACGCTGCTTGGGGCTACGGCTGACCAAGCGGTGGATGCTGTTGCTGCGACCTCGCTCGCAGGCTTGGCGCTTCGCCCTCACCAAAGCTTTGCCCCCAAAGAGATCGACGAGGCTCTGAAGAAGGGCGTTCGCTTCATCATGAACTCGATCTTCCGCGGTAAGCTCTCGACGCGCATCTTCTACGCGATCTGGCGCTACACGCTGGGCTTGCGTTTCATCTGCCAGGAGTACCGCCTGCTGGGTGACGAAGACATCGAGATGAAGGAAGAGATGCGCGCCTGCGTTTATCGCATGGTCAACAGCGTGCTCTCCATGCAGTTCTCTGCCGACGGCGGAAGTTCGCTGGCCGAGGCTCGTCGTGCTCGCGTGCGTGGCGGCAAGGGCGCAACCGCTCGCCCCACGATCACCGGATTCATTCTCAAGGCTCCGACAGACGAAGATTATCGCGGCGGCGCGCTAGTCACTGGCATTGTTCCGGGATCAGGCGCAGAAGTCGGTGAGTTCCAAGTCGGCGATCGCCTGATCGAGCTTGAAGGCGTGCGGATTGAGAACGCGGTCGACTGGTACAACCTGGAGTCCGGCTTCGTCGAAACGCAGCGCATCAAGATCGCTTACATTCGTCCGAGTGAAGACAAGGAAGCCAAGAAGACGAGCTTCGTCAGCCTTCCTGCGCTTTGGCCCGCGTCGCTCGGCGTGTTTGGCGAGAAGACCTCAAAGGGCATGCACGTCATGCAAGTGATGATCGGCAGCCCGCTCGAGAAAGAAGTCAAAGCCAAGTTTATCGCGCGCCGTCCTGGCCAAGAGTCCTACGCCGGTGACACGATCTACGAAGTTGATGGTGAAGACGTTTTCTCGGAAGAAGACATCGCCAAGGTGCTGACCGAATCCAAGGTTGGCGACAAGGTGAAGGTGAAGTTCCTCGACGCTGACGGCAAAAAGCAGGACTGCCGCGTTGAGACTTTCTCCATGCCCAACGGCATCATCAGCGGCCTTCCGATCAACGAAGAAGACAAAGAGGTTGGCGAGGGTGTGCTGGTTGATTACATCGATCCGCGCTACCCCGCGTATCACGATGGCTTCCGCGAAGGCGATCGCATCACGCACGTTGATGGCATGCCGATCCTGAGCTTCGATCACTACGATGCTTTCATGTCCACGCTCTGGGCGGGCCGCGTTATCAAGATGTCCATGCGCCGCGATGGCGAGGATATGGAGTTAGAGGTTGCTCTCAAGCCGACCTACGTGGCAGGCGATCTTCAGATCCAGTTGGATACGGAAGAGGCTCAGCCGGTTGTCGCAGACATCACCAGGCGAGGCGCTTCTGACAAGAAGCTGCGTCGCGGCGACATCATCCGCACGCTGACCTTCGAATTCTACGGCCAAGAGTTCACCGAGAAGACTCCGACGAAGGAAGCCGTCCTCGGCATCGTCAATCAGCTTCCCGCTGGCATGACGATTACCGTCGAAGTGCTGCGCGGCACGAACCTCGTGCCCTTCGAGATCACTCTAGGCGAGAAGTCCAGCGATCCGAACGTGTTCGAAGAAGGCGGCTGGAACTACTACATGAACCTCGGTCACGCCATGTCTTTCGTGACGGGATACGTGATGATTGCGTTGATGGAAGCCGACGAGCTTTTTGACATCGGCGTGCCTGACGACGTGTTGCGCTCGGCGTACAAGCAGCTCGACAACTCGCGCAAGGAAGACAGCGAGAGCGGCGAAGATGGCTACATCTACCGTGCTGGCACCGGCGCCGACATTCGCGGTCACATGGGTCGCATCGTGCTCTGCGAACTGGCGCTTACGCGCTACGGTCGCCGTCGTTCATCGGACATCAAGCAAGCGCTTGAGCTTTGGGTCGATCACCGCGAGGAGCTCGATAAGGTTCGCACCTTCGAAGTCGCTCGCACTGGTCCGCACTACTATCCCCTCTATGCCAACGCAGCCTACTATTGGATGTACGGGCATTACTGGGCGATGGAAGGCGCGCACGAGCTTGGCGGCAGCCAGCTTGAGGAGATCAACGAGATCGTGCTCAAGGTGCTGATGGCGAACCGTCGCGAGAACGATCTGTGGCTCGGCCACAAGGCCTTCGGTACGCTCTGCGGAACGATGCAGGCGCTCATGATCTTCGGCAAGCTGGAAGGCGACTTCCGCGCTGGCGGAGCGAAGATCGAAGACGACGACAAGTACGACAAGGAAGGCGACGAGGACAACTAACCCCCCTCGCCATCTCAGTCTTTGGAAAGAGGTCGCTCGCAAGTCGGGCGACCTCTTTTCTTATGCGCTGATCGGCAACTCAATGGGCGAGCGCATATTCAAAGGGCAGCGCGCCTCGCCGTCATCCCGACTGGAGCAAAGCGGAAGGGAGGGATCCCTTGGCGATTCGGCTGCATGTAGAAGGAGTGACGCGTTGCGACAGACTCGCAAAAGAGCAGCGCTCTCTGGCGCAAGCTCACGCAAGTCCGATCTTTCCCCGCAGCTCAGCTTCTCGAATCGCAATCCCTCCCCTGCGGCTGCGCATCCGGTCGGGATGACGGCGCGGCGGCTGATGCAAAGCAGGCAACGCTCGCAAACGCGAAACGCACCGGCTCGGGTGAGCCGGTGCGTTGTGATTGCAGCAAGTCTGAGAGCGCTCTATGAGTTCAGCAGGTCGTCGCGGAGCGTGTCGAGCTGGCGCTTGAGTTGCGCGATGATGCGGTTGTGGATCTGGCAGACGCGGCTCTCGGAGAGATCCAGCACCAGGCCGATTTCCTTCATCGTGAGCTCTTCGAGGTAGTAGAGGATCACGATCAGCTTCTCTTTGCGGGAGAGGCCGCGCGTGGCGAGCGTGATGATCTCTTTCTTTTCGAGCGTGGTGAGCGGGTCGGCGATGCGCGTGTCTTCGACGGTGTCGCCGCGCGTCATTTCTTTGTTGCCGCCCGAGTCGTGCTCGTTGGTGGTGCGGTCGAGCGAGGTCATGGTGGCGAGATTGGTCTCGCGCACCCATTGATCGTATTCCTCGACGCTGATTTCGAGCTTGTCGCTGACTTCCTTCGGTGATGGCGGGCGGCCATGCAGGCGCTCAAGTTCACGATATGCAGCGTTGATCTGGTGAGCGTGCGTGCGGACCAGACGGGGAGCGAAGTCCATAGCGCGCAGTTCGTCGAGGATCGCGCCGTGGATGCGTTGCTTGGCATAGATTTCGAAGCGGACGCCGCGCTGCGGGTCGAATCCGCTGATCGCGTCCATCAGTCCGAAGACGCCTGCTTGCTTGAGTTCGTCGAGGTCAACCTGGTTGGGGAGCTTGGCGTGGACGCGCTCTGCGGTGACCTTGACGAGCGAGAGGAAGTTTTCGATCAGGCGATTGCGGATCTCTTCTGCTGCTGGGGGCAGGTCGCGCTTGTGCGCATTGCCACGCAGCTTGACGAACTGCTTCCACAGCCCTTCAAGTTCTTCTTCGCGCAGCTTTTGAATCGATCCTGCCACCGGAAAACCGCTCTTCGCCGGGAAGAAATGCTTGAGTTGCGCCTCAGTTTCCACCGAATCCTCATTACGGATGAGTCGGAGGGGCGGAAGCTCGGTCTTGGCTTCTACCTTTTGAATTCTTGCTGCTGCGGGCATGTTTGATCTCCGGTTAAATGTCTTCTATCCGTCGTTGACGAACTGTAAAGTACAGTATGTCCATGACGGATTCAACATCAGAGATCAAATTTCTTTTGCCCACAACATCAAGGGCGCTTCAAGCAATCCTCCACTTCATCTTGTTGTCTGACGCGTGTATCGCAAGGCGGCTCCACTGCCGCTTCACCTCAACCCGCTAGGAAATTCATCAACTCCTCGACCATCGTGGCGCGAATCTGACGGGCGCTGAACTCCTCGAAGGGCTGGTCAGCATCTTGTTGATACTGGTC
>Ga0213866_10001432_pt1 | contig 17727 bp, 15 predicted proteins | sample PICome_11_FD_160079 | JGI IMG/M metagenome (GOLD analysis project Ga0213866, IMG submission 160079) | Coastal seawater microbial communities near Pivers Island, North Carolina, United States - PICO284 | ecosystem: Environmental > Aquatic > Marine > Coastal | place: USA: North Carolina...
TCACGGTGCAGTCACGGCCATCTGAGTCGACGAATCTCAGGTTCGGCGACGCCAGGCCGAGAAACTACTCACCGGGCGATCCGCTGGAGCCACGAGCCACAGGAACGGATGCGCTTCCACCGGGCGCACCCGCTCACTGATCCTTCGAAAGCCCGGCACCGGAGCCTCGGTCACCGCCAACCGACGCCCGCTCAGCACCTCAACCGGCGAACCGCGGTAGACCTCAACGGCCCGGTTGGCGCCGAGTTCAGCGAGCGTCTCCACAAGAAACACGAGACGCTTCGCCGAGAGTCGAAGGCGAGCCAGCAGCGGCTCATCGAACACGAACACGACGGGTAGTTCCGGATGCGCGTCGAGCGCCGGATCGGCCGAGCCAAGAGACTCCGCGGTCAACCACACCGCGTCCGGCTCCTCACCCGAGCGCGACACCGCTGACAGCACCCGAGGTGCTCGCGCCCGTGTGTCGGCGACCGGCGCCCACTCGGGCTCGTCCGGCCAGTTGGCGATCGGGCAGTCACGTCGGTGCTCACACCCCCGACACAACTCGGGAGCCCGACGCTCCACCTGCGAGCGGCTGAATCCGTAGTGCTTCGACGAGCCAACACCGGCCGTCCACTGCCACCCCATCCGGTTCGCCGCACGCGACCCGTCAAGGAGATGGCGAAAGAAATAGTTCTCACCATCAAGCCAGGCACCACCGCGACGCACCGACCACTCACTCGACAGCCACATCCGGGTCTGGTTCACCAGCCAGCCATCACGCTCGAGTTCTCTCAAGTTGGCGTCCACACACGCCATCGACCGATCCCATCCGACGCCACCGTCGACACAAGCCTGCTCGCGACGAACACCGACCTCCGTGGTGCGACCATGGGCGAGATACCAGTGACGGGCGTACTCCTGCCACATCAACTCGTCGCGGAACTTCTCGACGCCCTTGCCCGGCCCACCCGCGACATGAGCCCACACCCGCCTAAGGGTCAACAAACCATGACGGATATACGGCGACAGCGCCGAGGCTCCCCGAGCCGACACCGGCAGCACCTCGTTGCGACGCGATGCGTACCCGGTGACATCGAACGCGGCGAGTGCCGCATCGGCCGCTGTCTGGCCGCCCCGGAAACGCTCGGAACCAGCGACCGCTCCCCCATCGGTGAGGTCGATGAGATGCTCCGCCACGAACGCCTCCGCTGGCCCGCGACCAGGTTCGGGAGGCGTCAGGCCAATCTGCTTCACGGTTCCAGTGTCACACCGCACCCGAATGGGCGCCTCACCCGTGCGAAGAAACCGAGTGGATCTCTTCCTGCGGCAACGATCAGCTGGGTTCGACCGGCCGAGAATCACCCAGCAGACGGTCGTAGTCGTCAACCGAGAGCCCGAGATTGTTCTGAATCGCGCCGCGGAGATACTCGATCAACTCGTCCGGGGGGTCATCGGCGCGAAACAGCGTGTACTCGATGGCTAATCCGTCGCGGAGCGAGGTCAGCCGCGTCGCGGCACCCTCCGGATCTGCACAGGCGAACTCCTCAGCCTCGACGCCCGCGACAATCAACTCCGCCAACATCGCGATCTCGTGACGGTCGAGATCGGCCATGACACTCCGGATCACCTCGTTCCGGCGCGTCTCTCCCCACGACTCGACCCACAGGAGCCAAGTTCCGTCGACCGCGTTGATCGGGAACGACTCACACAGAATCCGCGCGATTCGCCCGAGGGACGTTCCCCCACTCTCGGCGATCGCCTCGCGGAACTGCTTGTCCTCGTCACTCGCCACCCGCAGTGCCGCCGCGATCAATTCAGCCTTCGACGAGAAGTGATAGTGAACGAGAGCGGTCGACACGCCGGCTGCCTTGGCGACATCGGCGACGGTCATCTCCGTGTATCCGATGTCGATGATGACGCGGAGGACGGAGTCGAGAATCTCTGCCCGCCTCTTGTCGCTCGATGGTCGGATCATTCCGCCCTCATCGTACCGACTCGCCGGGATCCGTCGCGGGGCCGTCGAGCTCGACTCCGAGCTCTCGTGAGGCGGCGAGGCGAGCCCACTCGATGACCTGGGCGCGGGAGATCAGGGGCTCGTGGGCCACCACCTGGATCGCGAGACCGTCGAGGAGCGAGAGGAGTCTCCAGGCAGCGGCATCCGGATCCGCCGACCGGAACACACCGCCTGCCACACCCCCCTCGATGATGATCCTGATCAGGGACTGCCACTCCAGGTTCAAGCGCCGCGACACCTCCTGAAGAGCCGGTCGCCGCGCGGCCTCCCCCCAGGCGTCAAGCCACAGCTGGATGGTCGCGTCCGCATCCCGGGGCCCGTACGAATCGATGAACGCGATCAACTTGTCCAACGGACCCGCAGCTCCATCGATTCGTTCCACGGCACGATCGAGATCGCAGCGCGCGGCCTGCTCGAAGGCCGCGGCCAGCACTTCGTCCATCGACTCGAAGTAGTGGTGAATCAGGCCGCCCGAGGTACCCATCTGCCGACCGACGTCACGCACCGTCGTCACGGCGAGTCCCTGGTCGCGCGCCAGTTCCACGGTGGCATCGATAATCCTCTGTCGCCTCTCGGCGGGGGACAGTCGGGCCATCACCGCCGAGGCTATGGGCTGACTCCGATGAACCCATTGTACACCTGCCCAATTAGGGACTACGGTGCCACCCATGTTGCGGCTCTCGCCCTTCCATGAACGAGTGGCCGCGGTCAACCAGACCTCGCTCTGGTCGCACTGGGCGGGTCACCTCGTTGTCGACAAGTACCAGATGTCAGAGAAGTTCGAATACTTCGCGGTGCGCAACGCGGTGGGCCTCTTCGACTCCTCCCCCCTCTACAAGTACCGCATCGTCGGACCAGACGCCGAGCGCTACCTGTCGGGGGTCCTCGCCCGCGACCCCCGCCCACTCCAACCGGGTGAGGCGCAGTACACGATCTGGTGCGACGACCGCGGCTTCGTCAACGAGGACGGGGTCCTGTTCCGGTTCGGCCCCGACGAGTTTCTCCTGACCGCCGCTGAACCGAACCTCGCCTACTTCGCGAATCTCATCGAGGGTCGGGCGGTCGAGATCCACGAGGTCACCGAAGAGATTGGTTCGCTCGCCCTTCAAGGCCCTCGGGCCTACGCCGTGCTCTCCCAACTCGCTCCCGGTCTCGACACCCTCCGGCCCTTCGACCACACGCGAGCCGAGATCGGCGGCGCACAGGTCACCGTTTCGCGCACCGGCTTCACCGGCGACCTTGGGTACGAAGTCTTCTGCGACGCCCGAGATGCCAACGCGGTCTGGGACGCGGTCGTCGCAGCTGGCACACCGCACGGCTTGCTGCCAATCGGCCAGACCGCCCTCGTCATGACGCGCATCGAAGCCGGACTTCTCCTCGTCAACGTCGACTTCGAGGTCAGCCGATTCGCCGAGAACGACGAGCATCGCTCCACCCCAGACGAACTCGGTCTCGGCTGGATGCTCACCGGGCTCGACGACGACTCGAGACCGTTCATCGGACGGCGAGCGCTCGTCGCCGAGCGGTCGACCGGCGCGAGCCGCTGGCGGATGATGGGGCTGCTGGTCGACCCGTTCGACTACCAACGAAAGTTCACCGAAGCCGACATGATCCCGCCGAAGGACCACGTCCCGGTCTACGGCGACATGATGGTCTACGACGACGAGGTCAAGCGCGTCGGCTACGCCACGAGCTTCATGTACTCACCCGTACTGCAACGCCACATCGCTTTGGCGCGAGTGCGGCCTGACCTCGCCGTCACGGGGACCCGCGTCAACCTCGAGTTCACCATCAACCACCGATACGTCCAGGTCGCCGCCGACGTCGTCCGGAACCCGGTGTTCCGGCCCGCCCGACGCTCCGCGCTCCCCGGCGCCAACAACGACCACCGAACGCAAGGAGCGATTGCATGAACCAGTACGACGCGATCGTCATCGGCGGCGGTCATAACGGGCTCGTCAACGGCGCCTATCTCGCGCGCGCAGGCCTTCGCACCCTGATTCTCGAACGCCGCGACATCGTGGGCGGGGCTGCCATCACCGAGGAGTTGCGGCCCGGGTTCAAGTTCACCACCTTCTCCTACGCGCTCAGCCTCCTGCGACCCGAAATCATCCACGAATTGGAGCTCGTTCGACACGGCTTCATGCCCCTGCTGATGCCGTCCACCTTCTGTCCAATGGAGAACGGTGACAGCCTCGTGGTTGGCCAGGACCGGAATGAGAACTTGAAGGAGATCGCCCGGCACTCCCCGCGCGACGCCGACGCCTACGACCAGTACAGCCACGACATCGCCATGGTCGTGAAGGCGGTCAAGCCGCTCTTCGACCAGATCCCACCGAACCTGTGGGACACCTCCCCCGAAGGCTTAGCGGAGCTCGCATCGCTGGCCCGCCACCTGCGCGGGATCGACAAGGACGTGCTCATGAACCTGGTGCGGCTGCTGACTGGTAGCGCCGCCGACTTCCTCGACGGCTACTTCGAGAGCGACATCTTGAAGGGTTGGCTGAGCTCATCATCGATCATCGGTACGCGGGTCGGACCGATGTCCCAGGGTTCGGGACTCGTCCTGCTCTTCCACGGCATGGGAGAACACGACGGAGAGTTCGGCAGTTGGGCCTTCCACAAAGGAGGCAACGGCGCCTTCACGCAGGTGCTCGCGAGAGCGGCTCAGGGGTTCGGCGCCGAGGTCGTCGTCGGCAGCGAGGTCGAGCGAGTGATCACCTCGAACTCACGTGCGACGGGAGTCGCCCTCGCTGATGGCACCGAGTACCACGCGAAGATCGTCGTCTCCGCCGCTGATCCGCGACGGACGTTCACCGAGTTCGTCGACTCGCGCGAGCTCCCCCTCGACCTCGTGGACAACCTCCGCAAGTACAAGTACCAAGGATCGTCCTCGAAGGTGAACTTCGCGCTCGACGCTCTCCCCCAGTACCCAAGCCTCCCTGGCCGCGGTGACATGTTCCGGGGCTTCACCAACATCGCACCGACGATCGAATACCTCGAACGGGCCTTCGACGAAGCCAAGTACGGCTGGTACTCCACTCGGCCCTACATCGACGGGTGCATCCAGTCGACGATCGACCCCGACATGGCACCCCCCGGCAAGCACGTCATGTCGTGCTTCGTCCACTACACCCCCTACCAACTGAAGGGCAGCGACTGGCCCACCGAACGCGACCGCATGGCTGACAACGTGCAGGCCACCCTCGAATCGTTCTTCCCAGGATTCAATGATCTGGTCCTGCAGCGCGAGGTCGTCACCCCGCTCGACATCGAGCAGGTGGCCGGCCTCCCCGAAGGCAACATCTTCCACGGGGAGCTCTTCGCCTCCCAGCTCTACTTCTTCCGTCCGGCCCCCGGCTGGAACCAGTACCGCACCCCGATCGACGGGTACTACCAGTGCGGCAGCGGCACCCACCCAGGGGGATGCGTTACGGGCGGACCGGGCCGCCTCGCCAGTCAGCAGATCCTTCGCGACCTCGCGAACGGCGCACCCGCGTCGACGGCCGCGGACTGAGGGGCTGCCATGGGCGAGGAACCGTCCGACGACCTCTACGCAGACATCCACATCACCTTTCTCGAGGAGATGTGGGGCGCGGGCTACCTCTCACCAGGTGGGCCAGACGAGGTCACCCGCACCATCGCGGACGTCGACCTCAGGGGAACGATCGTCGTCGACATCGGATGCGGCTCCGGTGGGATCACCGCGTCGCTCGTGACCGACCACGGCGCCACGAAGGTGATCGGCCTCGACGTCGAGCGCCCGGTTTGCGACCACGCGCGGTCGAGGGTCGAACGGGCAGGCCTCGCCGATCGCATCGAGATCCATCAGGTTGATCCGGGCCCGTTGCCAATCGACGACGAGAGTATCGATGTCGTCTTCAGCAAGGACTCCATCGTCCACATCCCCGACAAGGAGTCGCTCGCGATCGACGTGTTCCGCGTGCTGCGACCCGGTGGCTGGTTCGTCGCCTCCGACTGGCTCATCTCCCATGACGGGGACCCCTCTCCCGAGATGGCCTCCTACATCGCCGCGGAGGCGCTCGACTTCGGTATGGCTTCACCCGATCGATACCGGCGGGCGCTTGAAGCGGCGGGCTTCGCCGACATCGTCCTCGTCAACCGAAACGAGTGGTATCGAGAGGTCGCGCGAGCCGAGCTCGCCCGCTTGACCGGGCCCGAGCGCGAGCGGTTTGAGGACGTCGTCGGCGCCGAGGAGGTCGCCTCCCAGATCGGGACCTGGACCGCGATGATCCCGGTGCTCGAATCAGGCGAGCACTGCCCTCACCACATCCGGGCCCGCCGCCCGATCTGACCGCGACCGGTCGATCCGGCTCAGATCGACACGCCGACGATGTGGGCGTCGTCGTTCCCATGGCGCCTCCAGCGACGGAGCACGACCGCAGTGGAGGCGATGGCGAGCATCGTCACGGTCAACATGACGGTCGCCAGTGCGTTCACGTTCGGCGTCGATGAGGCGCGGCCCGTTGAATAGATCTTGATCGGCACCGTCTCGGTTCCAACCCCGGTCGACAGGAAGGACGAGATCACGAAATCGTCAATCGACGTCGCGAACGTCACCATCAGGGCGGCGAAGATGGCCGGGCCGAGTTGGGGCAGCAACACCATCCGAAGCGCCTGAAGGCGGGTCGCGCCAAGGTCACGCGCGGCCTCCTCGAACTGGAAACCGATCGAGATCAGGCGAGCGCGAACAATGACGACCACATAGGACACCGAGAAGGTGACGTGTCCGAGCAACATCGTGGTGAATCCCCTCGGCACCCCTGTGTAGACCTGAGTGAACACCAAGAACAGGGCGACGCCGATCACGATCTCGGGGGTCACCAACGGCACGAGCATCAGCGTGTTCGCCGCGCGTGATGTCCGTCCGCGCCAACGCTGGAGGCCGATCGCCAGCATCACGCCGAGCGGTACGGCGAGCAACATGCAGAGCCCTGCGAGACGCAGGGAGTTCAGCATCGCGTGACGCAACTCGTCGTTCTTCCAGACCGACGTTGGGTCGTCGTAGTACCAGCGCAGGGACAGCGACTGGAAGGCCGAGCGACTCCTGCCTGAGTTGAAGGAGATCCGGATCGCGATGAGCACCGGGACGAGCGACCACAGGATGTAGAGCCATGTGATCACGGCGAGTGGTCCGAACCGGGACCGGAGCCGTCGACTCATGCCGAGGCCTCACGCTGTGAGCGCGCGATCGTCACCAGGTAATAGGCCATCAACACGACGAGGAGCAGCATCAGGATGATCACGAGTGAGGCGCCGGACTGCGGCTGACTGCTCCCTCGGAGGAACTGCTCGATCTGGTTGCCAACCATCTCGGTTCGTGGGGAACCTCCGGTGAGGTAGGAGTTCGTGAAGTAGTCGCCGCACATCGGCAGGACGACGATGACCGAGGCGGCGAGCAGACCCGGGATGGATAGCGGGAGGGTGACCCTGAGGAACGTCCACACGGGTGTTGCGCCGAGGTCTCGCGCCGCCTCGAGCCAGCGCACATCGAGTCGCTCGAGCGCCGCGTAGAGCGGCAGGATGAAGAACGGCACGTAGCCGTAGACGAGGCCGATCACCACGGTTGGCCAGTCGCCGTCGAGCCAGTTCCGATTGCTGGGAAGCTGCAGCCAACCCAGGAGTCGGTTGATGTAGCCGTCCGTCTGGAGAAGGTTTACCCATGCGAGCATCCGCATGAGGTAGCTGATCCAGAACGGGAGCACGAGCAACGCGAGCAAGAGACCGCGCGAGCGATGCGCCGTTCGCGCGACGAAGTACGCGACCGGGTAGCCAATCAGACAGCAGCCCGCGAGGGCGGCGAGTGCGAAGAGGCCCGTTCGGATGAAGACGGCGCCGAGATCGTCCGGGTCGAGGATCCGATCGAGGATCATCCGGAAGGGACCGAAGTCCCAGAGCAGCGGGTTCCACTCTGGGGCTGTGGTCCGAAGGATCGGATCGATGTTCCCAAACGCGACGGCGAGGATCGCGTACACGGGCACGACGAACAACGCCACCAGCCACACCGTGCCCGGCGTCGCCAACCCCGCCCACAGGCGGGTGCTCAGCCGGCCGTGAAGCGGGACCACGCCGCCTCCCAGACCTGGTCGGTCTCGAGGTCGAGTGGGCGGTAGGTGAGGCCGTTCTTGATGATGTCGTCGGTCAGGACAGCCGACTCGAGGTTCGGCGGGGTGAGCCCCTGTCCGACGAGGTAGGCGGCATCGAGTCCTTCGATCGGAGGCAGGTACCCGTTCCAGTACCAGTTCTCCTCGGCGATGGCGGCGTCGAGGAGGAAGTTGATGTACAGGTGGGCGAGCACCGGGTTCGAGGCGTTGGAGGTGACCGCCATGCAGTCGTTGCCGACCGGACCCTTGCTGTCCTTCGGGAACCACCAGCCGAGCACGGAGGCGTCGGTGCCCTCGGGTAGGTACGAGGCCGCGCCGGCGAGCATGTCGCCACTCCAGGTATGGGCGAGGGTGGTCGCACCTTCGGGCACATCGGTGTAGCCGGTGATGTTGACCTTCACGTTGACGAGATCGACGAGTTCTTGAAGGTCAGCGGAGGCCTGCTCGATGAGGTCGACATCGGTGGTGTTGATGTCGGTGATACCCCGACGAAGCAGTGCCAACGAGATGCCCTCGCGGTAGTCATCGAGGATCGAGGTCACACCCTTGAATCGAGCGTCCCAGATGATGTCCCAGCCGCGTTCCTCGATCTCAGCGGGGTCGATTCGGTCGGCCCGGTAGCCAATGCCCGACGAGTAGACCGTGTAGGGCACCGTGTAGGTCGAACCCGGGTCGTACCACGGGTCGTCGAAGGCCGAGAGCACGTTGCCCCGGTTCGTGAGATAGGAGGGGTTGAGCGGTTGGAGCAGCCCACCGTCGATGAGGCGAGAGAGGGTCGCGGGAGCACAGGAGTGATGGACGTCGACCTCGACCGCGCCACTGGCGAGTTTGCTGATCGCCTCCGCATCGACATCGAAGGTCGTGATCTCGACCTTGACCCCGTACTGCTCCTCGAACTTCGCGACGACGTCAGGATTGACGTAATCAGCGAAGTTGAACACCCTGAGCGGGCCGGCCTCCGGGCTGAGCCCGTCCTTGATCGCCTTGGTGACCCGTTTGCCACTCGCTGAGTCACCCCCACAGGCTCCGAGGAGTGGCACCCCGGCGGCGAACATGGTGCCGAACCCGATCGATTGAGCGAGAAAGCGTCGGCGTGAACCTGGCATGTTGGTCCCCCTGGTGAGTCGGCGCCCGGTCCCCTAGCCGGGCGTGGTCGCGGGGTGTTCGCCCCGACGATCGTTGCATGCGTATGTGAAGCAGTGAGCCGGAAAGTTACTCACATTTCACCCAGCCCTCGAGCAGCGAGGTAGGTGCGGTCGAAGTCGGCGACGTAGGAGTCCTTTCGGGTCAGCACTCCACCCTTGAACGAACTGGATGAGACACCCCGTTGGACCATTTCGCAGACAATGAAATCCTGGGCTCCGACGAGCTGATCCAGTTCGACCTCGGGCCCCGGATCGAAGTCGGATCGACCCACATCATCGGGATGGAAGAAGTACTCCGCCACCACCCGGGTGCGGTCCGCTGCCTCGGGGAAGAGCGTCGTCAACGTCAGCACGGTTGGGGTGAGATCGAACATCACGTTCGGGAAGATGGCGAGCCCGCTGTACTCGGCGCCCTCCGTGACCCCCGGCAGGATCGAGAGCGTCGAGCGGCCGTCGAGAGTCAACGCCCTGGCACCCGGCGCGAGATCGACGATCTCATCTCCCCGGGCGGGATCGACGACGTCCCCGGTCTTGTAGATCGGGATCATCTCCACCAGTTCGGGGTGCACCACAGCGCAATGGAGACACTCGTTGTAGTTCTCGATGAGCACTTTCCAGTTCGCTGCGACAACGGTCTCGGTGCTCCCGCCGCTGCGGTAGTCGCCAACGGGGAGGTCCTCGAACATGGTGTAGAGGGGCGACCAGCGAGTCAACCACTCGACGAGGGGCGCCGGCGAGGGGGCCAGGGATACGAACACCAGCCCGTTCCAGACGTCGACGTGGTGGCCCCACAATCCGTGGTCATCGCGGTCGAACTCGTCGTCGACCCGCGGTGTCGCGCGGAGCGCCCCGTCGAGGCCGTAGGTCCAGGCGTGATACTGACAACGAATCGATCCGCGGGTCGCCTCGTTCATCGCGCGGTCGCAGAGTTGGGCGCCGCGGTGTCGGCACACGTTGGCGAAGGCGTGGAGTTCTCCGTCCTCGGTTCGGGCGAGGATCACGGACTCGCCAGCGACGTCGAAGACGCGCTTCGTGCCGTTTGGAACCCCCGTGGCATGGCACAGGAACATCCAACCGCGATGAAAGATCCGGTCGCGATCGATCTCGTAGACCTCGTCCGAGCAGTAGTCCACCGAGGTGAGCGTGGGGTGCATCGATGAGCGCGCGTTCTTGGCGTCCAAGGCTTTCTCCGTTCTTGCCGGACCCTTGCGGGCATCATAGACTGACCAGTCAGTCAGGACAATGGGTTCAGTATCACGGCGCTCCCGGAGAGCCACCAGCGCCGAACCGACCGGACCGCGCCGCCCGTTCACACCGCGAGCCGGAGACCACAATGACGGCCCTCACCCACCGTCGGCCGCCGAGACGGAGAAGTCAACGTGAATCACTCAGAGCAGTCGATCGAACTCCGAGCCATCCCTGACCCGCCCGGCATCACCTCAGCGAGGACACTTCCCGCCGCTTGGTACGCCGACCCCGCGCACTTCGATCGGGAGTGCCAGAGCGTCTTTCGATCGGGTTGGGTGTGCGCCGGAGTCATCGACGACATGCCAGTCGCTGGGGAATGGAGCGCCCGGTCGGTCGGCGGAGTTCCACTTCTCTTCGCTCGCGACAACACCGGCGTCCTGAGGGCGTTCCTCAACGTCTGCCGCCACCGGGCGGCGCCCCTGTGCGCCGAGGGATCCACCGGTCGAGGCGCCCTGATCCGATGCCCGTACCACGCCTGGCTGTACCGGCACGACGGGAGCCTCGCCAAGGCTCAGGGCGTCGGACACCCCGACGACTTCGACCTCGCCGACTACTCCCTGAAACCCGTCGCTATCGCCATCTGGCGCCGGCTGGTGTTCACCGCGCTCGGAGATCCGAGCGCCGAACTTGAACTCGGCCCGCTCGCCGATGCGGTCAGCCGGTGTCCCATCGAGTCGATGGAACTCGTCCTCGCCGAGTCTCACCACCGGGCCTTCAACTGGAAGGTGCTGCTCGAGAACTTCTCCGAGAACTACCACACCCCCTTCATCCACCCCGAGATCGACACGTCCTCGAGTGAGGACTACCCCATGGTCGCCGAGGGGCCGATCCTGTACGCCTGGGATCGCGTCCTCCGGCCCGGCTCCTCCCCCGACGAGGTCATCCGCGCGACGCTCCTGCCCGGAGAGCCGGGTTGGGAGAAACTCTTCGAAGCAGACACCTCTCGTCCCTATGACGTCGGCTCCTATCTCACCGTCTGGCCGAACGCGATGATCAACGTCTTCCCAGACGCCGCATTGGTCATGTGGGTCGAACCGACCGGACCAACGACGTGTCGGGTCGAGCGTCGCATCTACGCGTCCGAGGGTCGAACAGCGACCGATCGCGACTCGATCATCGCGGCGCACCGACTCGTCCATGACCAAGACATCGCCATCTGCCTGGCGGTCCAAACCTCCCACACCGCTGGCCTCGACGCCGACGGGGTTCTCGCCACGGTCGAAGAACGGGGTGTCCACTTCATCCATGAGCACCTGAGAGCCGCCCTCGACGCGAGGTGACCATCTCAGGCTGTCAGCGCCGCCCTGTCGAACGGGTAGCGCAGATGCGCTAGAACTTGCGCCGATGAACGCACCCCAAGGTCACGGAGGCCGGATCGAGCTCACGGCGCTGACCAAGTCCTACGGGGATCAACTCGTGCTCAAGGGCATCGATCTCACCGTCGAGGCCGGCGAGTTCTTCTCGCTGCTCGGCCCCTCGGGATGCGGCAAGACGACGACGCTCCGCCTTCTCGGCGGATTCGAGGAACACCAGTCCGGCTCGATCCTGATCGACGGGGTCGACATCGCCGGGGTTCCCCCCGAGCGGCGCCCGGTGAACACCGTGTTCCAGAGTTACGCGCTCTTCCCGCACATGACCGTGGCGAGCAACGTCGACTTCGGGCTCCGCTTCGCTGACTGCTCAAAGCAGGAGCGGGCGAGACGGGTAGCCGAAGCGCTCGATCTCGTGCGCCTGTCCGATCTCGCCGACCGCAAACCCCACCAACTGTCAGGTGGGCAACAGCAGCGGGTGGCGCTCGCTCGGGCACTCGTGCTGCGCCCGCGGGTGCTCCTCCTCGATGAGCCGCTCGGTGCCCTCGACGCGAAGCTCCGTCGAACGCTCCAACACGAACTCATCGAACTGCACCGACAGGTAGGCATCACCTTCGTGTACGTCACCCACGATCAGGAGGAGGCCCTCACGATGAGCGATCGCCTCGCCGTCATGCGCGAGGGCACGATCGAGCAGGTCGGTCGGCCGCGCGACGTCTACGACTCACCGGACACGACCTATGTGGCTGACTTCCTCGGGCTCGCGAACCTCCTGCCCGCCTCCGTTGTGCGGTCCGGTGTCGTGTCCCTCGCCGGACGGGAGTTCACGGTCGCGACGGGTGACCTCGCCGGCCAGTGCACCGCACTCATCCGACCCGAGCGCCTGCGCCTCAGCGAGATGGGCGACGCCGAGGGGGTGCCCGGGGTTGTGACCGACGTCGTCTTCGTCGGAGCGAGTCTCCACGTCCACGTCGATGTCGGCGACGGTCGGCTCCAAGCCGTGCTGGCCAACGACGGGGATCTGCGCGTGCCGACCCCGGGCTCACCCATCGCGGTCGCTATTCCGCCGGATGCGATCCGGCTTCTCGCGGCCTGAGGAGGGACCAACAACACGGGGAAGTGCGCCCGGACCTATACTGACTGATCGATCAGTAAGTTGAGATGAGGTCCACCATGTCCAGCACCATCGACGACGCCATCACCGCGGAAGAGGCCATCTTCCTCTCCCGAACCGCCCGCTCCAGGGCGCTCCACGAGCAGGCGACGGAGGTCATGCCGGGCGGCGTCACCTCCAGCTGGTCAAGTTCTCGACCCGTCCCGGTCTGGATCGACCGGGGCGTCGGAGCCCACGTCTGGGATGCCGACGGCAACCGCTATGTCGATTACCACGCCGGCTACGGGGTCAACGTGGTCGGCCACGCCAACCCCCACGTGGTCGAAGCCGTCCAGCGGCGCGTCACCGAGGGCACCCACTTCGCTCAACCGGTCGAGGACGCGCTCGTCGTCGCCGCCGCGCTCGCGGAACGATTCGGACTCCCCCAGTGGCGATTCTGTAACTCGGGCACCGAAGCGACCATGGACGCGATCCACCTCATGCGAGCGATCACCGGCCGTGACCTCGTCGTCAAGATCGAGGGCTCCTACCACGGGCACCACGACCTCGTGAACGTCTCGATATGGCGCTCCCTCGACGACCTCGGCCCGGTCGACAACCCCTCGCGCGAACCCGGTGCGGGGGTCGCGACCGCGTTCGCAGAACTCGTCCGCATCATTCCGTTCAACGACCTCGACGCCGCCACCCGACTGTTCGCCGAGGAGGGCGACGACATCGCCGGGTTGATTATCGAACCGATGATGATGAACGCGGGGATCATCCCACCCGAGCCCGGCTACCTCGAGGGACTGCGCGACCTGACCCGACGCAACGGCTCGCTCCTCGTGTTCGACGAGGTCAAGACAGGACTGGTAGTCGCCTGGGGCGGCGCGACCGAGTTGTTCGGCGTGACCCCCGACCTCGTCTGCCTCGCCAAAGCCCTTGGCGGAGGTGTGCCCTGCGGCGCGATCGGAGGAAGCGACGAGGTCATGTCAGCGATCAGCGACGGGCGCTACGACCAGGTGGGCACATTCAACGGGAACCCACTCACCATGGCCGCTGCCCGAGCAGTTCTCACCGAGGTTCTCCTCCCTGAGACCTACGGGGCAGCCGAGGAGATCGGCCGCGCGATGCTCGCCGGCTGTGCCGAGGCGCTCGCCGACCAGGGCCTCGAGTCGTACGGAGTGGTCCACGGCTTCAAGGGCTCCGTCGTCGTCCATGACCAGCGACCCGCGAACTACCGAGAGGTCCTCGAAGTGAACACGGCGATCTGCCACCTGAACTACCTCATGCAGCACAACCGCGGGGTGTTCACCGCCCCGTGGGGCAAGAGCGAGTCATGGACACTCTCCGTCGCCCACACCATGGAAGACGGCGACCGCGTCATCGAGAACACCGCCGAACTCGCTCGAACGATCGCCGCCGCCGACAGCACCGAGTCGGAGATCTTCGCCGTAGGTGGAATCACCGCCTGAGGAACGCTTGACACCCCCGACGGCGACGGTGTGGACTCTCCCCACCGCACGCTGGCGGAGAGGACTTTGGGGGTGAGATGAGCACTGTCGACTGGACCGATGACGCGGTCTGGGAACCCACCCGACGGCCCGTCACCACGGCCATGTGCCTCCCTCCAGCGCTGTATGCCGACCCCAACGCCTTCGAGGTCGAGCGCGACCGGGTGTTCGGACGAGCCTGGGTGTGCGTCGGTACCGCCGCCGAAGTCGCCGAACCCGGACGACTCCTCGTGCGCGAGATCGCCGGACGCTCGATCCTCATCACCCGCGACACCGACGGCGGACTCCACGCCATGATCAACGCCTGTCGTCATCGCGGAACCGAACTCGCCGAAGCCGACTGCGCGGTCGCGGGAACCATCCGCTGCCCCTACCACCGTTGGACCTACGCCCTCGACGGGCGGCTCCGCTCCACTCCCCTGTTCGACCAAGTTCCCCGGACCGACGAACCGGGCGACCTCGATTTGGTGCCAGTGCGCGTCACCACCTGGGGGCCGCTGCTGCTCGCCTGCCTCGACCCCGACACTCCGCCGTTCGCGACGTGGATCGGCGACCTCGACGAACGGATGGCTGGCTATCAGCTCGACACCTGGACGCCCTGCCACGAGCAGGCCCTCGACATCCTCGCCAACTGGAAGCTCGTGACCGAGAACTTCCAGGAGTACTACCACCTCGGATGGGTGCACCCGGAGCTCGCCAAAGTGTCCCGCGTCGCCGATCACTACCGCTATCAAGGGCCCGGCATGTACTGCGGGCAGACCACGACCCCGGTCTCGGGAGACGAGCGCGACGACTGGCTGCGGCTCCCCGCCGCCGACGGCCTCGACCCCTCCGACTCGGTGAGCGGACGATTCATCGCCCTCTTCCCGAACGTCATCCTCTCTGTGTTACCGAACCACATCTGGCTCATGCGCCTCGACCCGATCGCGCCCGGTCTCACCCGCGAGACCTGCACGATGCTCACCCCCGCCCCAATCGAGCGCGACGCCCATATCGACACCCGTGACTTCTGGCTCTCGGTCAACGCCGAGGACATCGACATCGTCGAACGGGCCCAGCGGGGCCTGACCCGTGGCGCGGTGCCCCCTGGGCCGCTCAGTCCGCGCTTCGAGGAACCCCTCAACCGGTTCCATCGCATGCTCGCCGACTGCATGACCCTCGACTCCCTCGCGGATATTCCGATACCGGCCGGCGATGACCCGAGCGACCCGGGCGCGCGTTGGGGAGCGGCGGAGAACCCGACGCCACCGACGATCGACCTCGCCCGCTGAGCGGGTCGGAACATCAGATACCGATCTGGGAGACTCCCCGCATGACGAACAGCCGGTACGACGCCGTCATCATCGGAGCTGGGGTGATCGGCACCGCTGTCACGCATGAACTCTCCCGCCGTGGATGGCGAACTCTCACCGTCGACAAAGGGCCAGCCGCCGGATTCGGCTCCACCAGCGCGTCGAGTGCGGTGATCCGCTTCTCGTACTCAACGACGACCGGAGTCGCCGCCGCCTGGGAAGGCATGCACTACTGGGCCGACTGGGAAAACCACATCGGGGCCGCCGACGAGAGCGGCTACGCCAAATTCGTTCGCTGCGGCATGGCACTGCTCATCGCCGAGGACCCCGGGCACCACACCCGGGTGCGACCCATCTGGGACGAACTCGGCATCCCGTATGAGTACTGGGATCGCGACGCGCTCGCCGAACGCATGCCGCTATTCGACCTCAGCCTCTTCGGCCCGCCGTCCCGCGCCGACCAGGACGCGTTCTGGGAACCAAGCCACGGCGAGATGGTCGGAGCGCTCTTCAGCCCCGACGCCGGCTATGTCGACGACCCTCAACTCGCCGCCCACAACCTCCAGCGCGGGGCCGAAGCGAACGGCGCCGAGTTCCGCTTCCGCTCCGAAGTGGTGGCGATCCTCACCGAGGACGGTCGCTGCACCGGTGTCGAACTCGCCGACGGCTCACGCATCGACGCCAAGGTCGTGGTGAACGTCGCCGGACCGCACAGCTCGCACATCAACCGCCTCGCCGGGGTCTACAACTCGATGAACATCAAAACCGAGGCGACCCGCCACGAGACGTACCACGTGCCCGGCCCACCCGATGCCGACTTCACCGAGATCGGCTTCGCCGTCGCGGACGACGACAACGGCATCTACTTCCGACCCCAGCCCGGCAACAACATCCTCGTCGGCACCACCGATCCGCCCTGCGACCCGCGCGAAGTCGTCGATCCCGACGGCGAACTCGGCGAGCTCACCAACGAGGGGTGGGAGACCAACACCTTGCGCATCAACAAGCGCATGCCCTCCCTCGGCGTTCCCCTTCCCCATGAGAAGCGCGGAGTCGTCGACCGCTACGACCGAAGCGACGACTGGATTCCGATCTACGACCGCACCGACCTCGACGGCTTCTATGTCGCGATCGGCACGAGCGGCAACCAGTTCAAGAACGCCGGCGTCGCCGGATTCATGATGGCCGAACTCATCGAAGCCGTCGAGGGCGGCCACGACCACGACGCCGACCCGCTGGTGGTCACCGGGCCGCACACCGGGCTCCCCCTCGAGATGGTCACCTTCCGACGCAACCGGGAGATCGACCGACGCTCATCGATGAGCGTTCACGGCTGACCTTTAGGCGCGCATACGCGACCCGGATGGGTCGAACGGCGGCTCGCTCAGCCGCGACGCCTCCCGACGACGACCGAGCACCTCGATCTCCCACGGGCCTTCGCTCGCAGCGACATCGTCAGGCACGTATCCGAGCGCCATCGACAACCCGCTGTGATGGGCGAACCCACCCGAGGTGACCCACCCGACCACCTCACCGTCATGCCAGATCGGCTCGTTGCCGATGCAATCCGCAGCTTCCGGGCCCTCGCCGGCGTCAAGGGAGAACAAGCAGAGTCGACGCTTCGGTGGCTCCTTCGAGGCCGCCTCCGCCGCATCGCGACCAATGAACGACTTGTCGAGGCGCACCATCCAACCCATGTTCGCCTCATAGGGGTCGTAGATCGGCCGGTACTCGGTCGCCCACGCCCCCCAACCTTTGTCGAGGCGAAGCGAGTTGAGCGCCCGACCGCCAAAGAGCCGCATGCCGTGCCCCTCACCGGCCGTCGACACGAGATCGAAGAGCTGACCCGCGAAATCGGGCGCGCACCACAACTCGTAGCCGAGATCGCCGGTGAACGAGATCCGCCCGAACAGCACCGGCACGGCGCCGACGTGCGCCTCGGTGAACGACAAGAACGGGAACTCGTCGAGGTCGACATCAACGAGCGCACGCAGCACCTCGCGG
>Ga0213866_10001433_pt1 | contig 17725 bp, 15 predicted proteins | sample PICome_11_FD_160079 | JGI IMG/M metagenome (GOLD analysis project Ga0213866, IMG submission 160079) | Coastal seawater microbial communities near Pivers Island, North Carolina, United States - PICO284 | ecosystem: Environmental > Aquatic > Marine > Coastal | place: USA: North Carolina...
GGAAAATCAAGAGGAGGATAACAAAGAGAAGGAAGGAGGACAAGAGCCCAAAGGGCCGGATCAATACGACGATGATGGTAAGAATAACGAGACGAAAAAAAAGGATCCCGAAGAGGAAGAAAAAAAAACTGATCAAAATTCTGAAGAGAACTCGGACGATCAAGCAGAGGGAAAAAAGGGCGAAGAGAACAAGGGTGATCCATCCAACGAAGACAAAGATGACAAACAAGGCGGCGACTCAAACGTGGATGAGAGTAAACGAGATCCGAAGTCCGGGGATGATCAATCAGATCCCAAGAATAATCAGAATAATCAACAGGAGGGAAAGCGAGGTGGTGAGAACAAGTCAGAGCCTGAGAGTGCCAATCTAAAAGATGACCCCAATGCTCCAAAAAATGAGACACCCCGCGAGAGAGCCCGGCGGCTCTTAAAGCAGTATTCCGATTTTGGAGGCAAGGCTCCGCGGAGAATTCAGAGATCCTATAATCGAAGCCAGCACGATTGGTAATTTGCAGAAAATAATCGTGAGATTTTTCTCAATCATTCTGTTTTTTGTGATCACCGCAGAAAGTCCCCTCTTCGGCCAGAGCGGCCCGGCGATCCGAACCAACCTCGACAGCTCAATGATTGTCGTGGGGGAAAAAACCTATCTGACGGTCTGGGTTGAAGATCTTACGCTGATTGATTGGCCCACAACGCCAAAAGCAGCACCTCTCGTCGTCAGACAGGAATCGCAGCGTCGTTATGAAATCAACGGGCGCATTCGCGAGGGTTTCCGGTATGTGATCTCGGCCTTCGAGCCTGGAGTTTACACGGTCCCCCCATTTGAACTTCAAACCCGTTCCGGGGTCATTCGGTCACGTGGCCATACTCTTCGAGTTGCGCCAATCGATAGCCTTGAAACACACGGGATTAAGATCAGAGGAGATGTTACACCCTATTTGACCGGTGTTTTTCTCGAGAAAATGAATCCCTATTTGGGCGAAACGCAGGACATCGAGGCCAAACTGTATCTCTCGCGGGCTGCGCCCCACTTACTCCGATTGTCGGATGGGAACGTCATCAACATGAAGAAGGACGGGCTCGCTGCCTGGCGATTTACCACGACTGCAGAACCGACGGGATTTCTCGATTATGAAGACCATCAATTTGCCGTCTACACCTACACGAGTTCCATCAACGCCCTGAGGGATGGTGCCCTTGCCGTTGGGCCGGGCTCAACCAACGCAACATTGCTCCGGCGGCAAGCAGTTCGTGGTGGTTTTGCCACCGCCTCTTTTGTCACCAAGATCGATTTTCCGGCAGTTGAGCTGAACGTTCGCCCCCTTCCCGACGGTGCACCGGCCGGTTTTGGCGGTGCAGTGGGATCCTTCTCCATGGAAGTTCGTCCACTGAGTTTCGAACTACAACTAGGTGACTCCCTTACGGTTGAAACGCGAATCACAGGTTCCGGGAACATCGATCAATTCCCCGGGCCGCAGTTGGTTGACCCCGAGAGAAATTGGAAACAGTTTGAAACAGTGGTTAGACCCAGTGGAGGTGAACGCCGATCGAGTTCAGGGACCGCTGAGTTTTCGCATGTGCTGCGTCCTCTCAAACAAGTGCCAACCCTTCCCCCCTATCGCTTCGCCTACTTTGACCCATTGCTCGAGAGTTACGAAACTAAAAAATCTCCTCCTTTTCCAATCCTAATCACGGGTGATATCCCTTCGTCTGCAACAGGAAAGGTGGACCCGGAGTTTCTTGTGACCGGCAATCTCCCTTTGAAATCGTTTGGAAAATCTTCGCCTCTCGCCAAGTGGTCCTGGCAGATTATTCCGGCGTTGATTGTCTGCTGGATTCTAGGAACTGGATTCCGGAACAAGGTTAAAGCTCGTCAGACTGCGTTATTACCGCGGAGGGAGTTTGAGCAGGATCTCGAGAAAGTAATTTCGGCAGGAGGTGACCGGGTGGGATTTTTCCGGGAAGCAGCCCGCTTCGCGACCGACCACAATGCGACTGATGAATTTGAAGAGATTTTTGAGACGCGGGATGAAATTTGTTTTCGGAAGGATTCGAAATCGGAGCCAACTGAACCCGGCGAAAAGAAGCGCATCTTGAGGCTGCTGAAAACCTTGTCCCCTCTTCTACTGGTTTTCCTCTTTGCGGGTTCTGTGATTCTACCGGCAAACGGAAACGACTTTGCTCCCGAAGATGCAAAAGCCCGAATTCTTGAAGACATGAAAAGGGGGGCAGTGAGGGAACATTTTCACAACCTCTCCATCTGTGAAAATGAATTAGGGAATCCAGGCAAAGCCGCACTCTGGGCTTATCGTTATCAGCTTCAAGGCGGTGACAGCTCCAAATTAATGATCGATCTACCCGGGATTCGCGCGCGGGAACCGGAGGGAACGGAATGGGTGTCGATTTTACCAAAGTGGCTTTATCTTCAAATTTGCCTCCTTGGATTGTGGTCGCTTGTCATCGTCATGCTGACCGTCCGCTATATCTTGGGTGGGGCGCGGCGAACCCTCATCATAACCTTTGCTACCCTCACCGGAGTGGGCATCTTGATTGGGGGCATCGGGCTGTGGCTCTATCCAAAAGGAGTGAGCTTTGAGCCGCTATGTGAACTCTCGGTGATAACCGAAAAAACGCCATTGAGGAGTCAACCCTTTGAGGGCGGTGATGCCGCCCGCGAAAATGTCGTTGGCAGTCTTTGTCTGGTTGAAATGAGCCGGGCGGGATGGGCCAAAATTAAACTCCCTGGAGGTTATTCCGGATGGGTCAGACAAGATGATTTTTCGCCGATCGCGGAATAAGACGAACGACGAAAACATCCAGGATTCCTTCCACTCGCTAGGAAGCCGATGCGCTGGTTTCCTTTGTCTTCTTTCCAGCTTTGGTCTTAAACGAAACCTTTTTCTCGTCCTTTCGCACCTTGGCCGTGACGTGCTGTCCTCCCTTGACCTCGCCTGAGAGAATTGCTTCTGCAAGCGGATCCTCAAGAAGTTGCTCAACAGCGCGGCGCATGGGGCGCGCGCCATAGTCAGGATCGTAGCCCTCGGTGACGATAAGATCGCGAGCAGACTCCTCGAGAACCAGTTCGATATCTTTTTCAGCAAGACGCTTCACCAACTTGGCAACCTCCAGATCAACAATTTGGTTGAGGCTCTCCTTCTCGAGCATGCGGAAGACCACGAGTTCATCTAGTCTGTTGAGGAATTCCGGGCGAAAGTGCTTCTTGGCGACTGCGTCAATCTTGGCCTTCATTCCCTCGAAGTCAGCTTCATCTTCGACCATCGCATTGAATCCCAAAGTAGTTTGGCGCTTGATGCTCTCGGCCCCGACATTGGAGGTTAGAATGATGATGGTATTTCGGAAATCGATCTTGCGACCAAAGCTATCCGTGATCATGCCCTCTTCCAAAATCTGGAGCAGGAGATTCATCACGTCCGGGTGGGCCTTCTCGACTTCATCAAAAAGAATCACCGAGTAGGGGCGGCGTCTGACAGCTTCGGAAAGCTGACCTCCTTCTTCATAGCCGACATATCCCGGAGGCGAGCCGATGAGACGGCTTGCGCTGAACTTCTCCATGTATTCCGACATGTCGATCTGAATGAGTGACTCAGGATCGCCAAACATAAAGTTCGCCAGATTTCGGGCAAGATAGGTTTTACCCACACCGGTCGGCCCAAGGAAAAGGAATGATCCGATGGGGCGACGTGGATCCTTGAGGTCCGCACGGGAACGACGAAGGGCCTTCGAAATTGCCACAACTGCTTCGTTTTGTCCGATGACGGTTCCCTTGAGGTTCTCCTCCATTTTAAGGAGCTTAGCAGCCTCTTTCTGTTCCATACGTTGGAGCGGAACTCCGGTCCACTTGGAAACGACGGACATGATGTCGTCCTCTTCGATATCGACGATCTTCTCTTCGCTTTCGCCGCGCCATCCTTCGATCTTGTCATTGAGTTCCTTTTGGGTGCTCTTTTCTTCGTCACGAAGAGCAGCGGCTTTTTCAAAATCCTGATCGTTGATGGCGGCGACCTTTTCGTCATTGATCTCCGCTATGCGCGCCTCGAGATCCTTCAACCCGATCGGCCGAGTCATTGTTTTAATCCGGGCGCGGGCGCCAGCTTCGTCAACCACGTCGATGGCTTTGTCCGGAAGAAAGCGACTGGTGAGATAACGTGAAGTCAACTTCACGGAGGCCTCCAGGGCATCTTCGGTGTAGCGAACCTTGTGGTGGCTCTCATACTTTTCGCGGAGCCCCTTCATAATTTCAATCGCATCCCCGATCGAAGGCTCGTTGACTTTCACCTGCTGGAATCGGCGCTCCAAAGCGGAATCCTTTTCAATATGCTTTCTAAACTCATTGAGAGTGGTCGCACCGATACATTGAAGTTCGGCCCGACTCAAGGCTGGCTTGATGATGTTCGAAGCATCCATAGCCCCCTCGGCCGATCCCGCACCAACAATAGTGTGGAGTTCGTCAATGAAAAGAATAACGTTCTTCACCTTGCGGATCTCATCCATAACAGCCTTAATCCGTTCTTCAAATTGACCACGATATTTAGTACCGGCAACCATTAGGGCTAGGTCAAGAGTGACCACTTTCTTGTCGCGAAGAATTTCGGGAACATCGCCTGCCGCGATCTCTTGGGCCAACCCCTCCACGATCGCAGTCTTCCCAACGCCGGCCTCCCCAACCAGAACAGGATTATTTTTGGTTCGTCGACAGAGAATTTGAATGACGCGCTCAATTTCGGAAGAACGACCAATCACCGGGTCAAGCCCCCCTGCTTGCGCAAGCTTGGTGAGATCGCGACCGAAAGCCTTCAGTGCCGGAGTCTTGGTTTTGCCTTCGGCATCCTCCTCACTCTCCATCTCCATCTCGTCATTATCTTCGAACTCGAAATCATCATCGGAATCTTCAGCAGCAAAATTCGGATCAATCTCGGCGAGCACCTCATTGCGGGTCGTTTGGAGATCCACGCTCAGGCTGGCAAGAACGCGGGCTGCCATTCCTTCGCCTTCGCGGAGCAAACCCAGGAGGATGTGTTCGGTTCCAACGTATGAATGGTTGAGCTGCTTGGCCTCCTTGTTTGCCAGGGCGAGAACCTTTTTCACACGAGGTGTGTAGGGAATGTTGGTTGAATTTTTTCCATCAGGACCAGTTCCAACCTCCTTTTCTACTTCCATGCGTACGGATTCAAGTTCGAGCCCCATTCGTTGGAGAACGCTCACTGCAACTCCCTGCCCAAGCTTGATGAGCCCCAATAGTACGTGTTCCGTCCCGATGTAGCTGTGGTTGAATCGGTCTGCCTCTTTTCGAGCCAAAGCCAGCACCTGCTGTGCGCGTGGTGTGAAATTATTCATGGAATCTTTAAAGTGAAGTGGGGAGTTTCGGCTAACTTTCTTTTCCTGTAATATCGATAGCAGGTGGAAGTGATGATTGCAACTGCTCGCGAATCATTTGGGCCCTGAGGATGTCGCGGGCTTCCGGCTCAAGCTTGCGCCCAGCCATCCATTGTAGGTGGGCTGGCTGGGTCTCCATAAAGAGCCGATCACAAGTTTCGACGAGATCTGCGGGCAATAGCTGCAGATCCGCTCCCAGGCGAAGCATGGATAGATGATTGAGAGCCTCTTTCGAAGTGATTATGTGGGCATAGGAAAGATTGCCTGCGGCACGTCCAATACGATCCCGAATCATCACCGGATCTTCGGTCATGAGCTTCTTGCGCGCTTGCAGTTCGTATAGAGCTACGTCACCAATCACCTTGGTCAACCGATCTAGAATTTCTTCCTCACTCTCGCCGAGCGTAGATTGATTCGAGATTTGGTAAAGGTTCCCCAAGGATTCAGTGCCTTCTCCATATAACCCGCGAACCGCAAGTCCCAGCTTGTTAATCCCTTTCAAAACCTGACCAATTTGGTCGCTTAAAACCAAGCCCGGCAAATGGAGCATCGACGAGGCACGCATGCCCGTACCAAGATTGGTTGGACAAGCTGTGAGGTATCCCAAGGTCGGATCAATCGCAAAATCGACCACCTTTTCGAGGCTCTGGTCGATGGTGTGGGCCAGTCTGAAAGCCTCCTTCAATTGGAGACTGGGAAGGATGGCCTGAATCCTAAGATGATCCTCCTCGTTAATCATCAAACTCAAGGTTTGCTTGCGATTCACGACAGAACCACTTCCCTCACTCCGAGCCGCCTGTTCCCGGCTGATCAGGTGGCGCTCGACAAGTACCTGCTTTTGGAGCGGCTCGAGGTCGCACAGCTCGTGAGAAAAACCGTCCTTCATACCCGGGATGGCTTCCAATTTACCCTGAAGAGAACAGCGAACCGCCTGACGCTCCTTTTTTCGAGCCCAACCTGGGAAGGGAGCTTTGGCAAGATTTCGGGCCAGGCGAACCCGGCTCGTCAAAACGACCGAAGTCTTAGCTCGGTGCCCTGTCATCCAGTCAGCAGGATGCCTCAAAAGTGTTGTAAATCGCATCATGTTCCAACCACTCCCTTCCCGCTCTTTTCGACTTCGCTGATCTCATCCCGAATGATGGCCGCGTCCTCGAAACGCTCTTCCTCAATCGCACTTGCCAGTTTGGCTGCCAAGCCCGCGAGTTCTGACTCCAGAGCCTGTTTCTTCGCCAAGCCCTCTGGCAAATACCCCTTGTGGACGCCCCCCTTGTGCATCGAGGAAAGCCGCCCGGTTATCTCACGGGAAAAGACCTGATAGCACTCAGGACAACCCAAACGCCCTACCTTGCGAAAGTCTTCCAGGGTGAAGCCACAGGCACTGCAATCCTCATGATTCAGATCCACGATAAGATCGGGGATTTGGGTCTGGGGTGGCGAACCTCCGAACAAATCACCCCCCATTAAAAGGCCGTCCACGGTGGTGATCCCTTTCTTTTTGGCGCACGATTCGCAGAGGACAAACTTCTTGAGCTTGCCGTCCGTCACCTGGGTGTAAAACACCGTGGCTTTTTCCTGGCATGAGTCGCACTTCATCAACACTGCAAAGGTAGCCATTCGTGTGTCAATGGCTATCGAAAATTCAGTGATTTCGTTCTAACTTTTTTATCAAGAGAAAATGAAGCGGAAAATTTCCGGGGAGATTGCATTTTACACGAACTTCCTTGATATCATTTCTTGCCGCGCGCCAACCACCCACTACGTTTGTTCTAAGATGAAAACAGCACAGTTTTTGAAAGAAATGTTCGGCCTGGAGGGCAAGACGGCCGTGGTGATCGGAGGCACGGGAGAGCTTTGTTCCTACATGGCGCTCGGACTTGCCCAGGCTGGAGCCGAAGTCGTTTTGGTGGGGCGCAACGAGGAAAAAGCCAATAAGCGTCTCAAGGTGATTGAGGAAGCTGGAGGTAAGGGGTATTTCGCCTTGGCAGACGCAGGTGACCGTCAGTCGCTCAACGAGCTTCTGAACTCGGTGGTGGAGCAATCCGGAAAGATCGACATCCTCGTGAATGGTGCAGGGATCAATTCTCCCAGTCCATTTGTGGAAATAACGGATGAAGAAGCTCTGAAGATTCTCGATGTCAATCTGGTGGGGGTCATGCGCGCCTGCCAAATTTTCGGAAATTATTTCCTGAGCCGGGATGTCCAGGCATCGATTATTAACCTGGGGTCGATCTCTGGGCTGAACCCTCTTTCACGAGTCTTCACCTACTCGGCTTCCAAGGCAGCAGTGCACAACCTGACACGCAACATCGCGCGCGAATGGGCTGATCGCGATATTCGCGTCAACACATTGGTCCCAGGTTTCTTTCCGGCCGAGCAGAACCGTAAAGTGCTCGATGAATCACGAGTAGCCGAAATCCTCCGTCATACTCCCGCTTCAAGGTTCGGAAATCCACAGGAACTGATTGGAGCAACGCTCCTCCTAGCCTCGAATCGGGCCGGCGGTTTCATCACAGGCACAGAAATCGTGGTCGATGGCGGCTTCAATTCGATGACGATTTAGTCTTCGATTTGAATAATCGTCTCCCCTTTCAGCATGTAGCGGAGAGGGTCCCGGGCACGCTCTTGCAAATAACTCGTGTTCTTTTTCAGAGCACGTGCTTCGGCTTCCAGTTGCTGGCTGCGCTTTTCAAGCTGTCTCTCTTCCTCCTTCGCATCGGCCAGCTCTCCCTCGATTTCCTTGAGGAGATGATATTGAGGAAGGGCCGGAATTGCGACTGCGAAGCAGGCCGCCACTACAAAAAGCCAGAATACCACCAAGGTTGGTTTTCCAAAGAAACCACGAGCACCATGGGAATCTAAAAACTCCGGTGACCGGCTTTTTGAAGCTCGATAATGACGACTCATCCGAGTCATGGATACCCAAAAATCGATATTTAGGAAGTCCAAACTAAAAAAAGCCTCAGAAAAACCTGCGGCCTTTAAAGAAATCGAATGAGCGAGTCCCTCTAGCGCCCGCCATAAATGGCATTTCCGCCGAGTGCCTCTTCAATACGAAGTAGCTGGTTGTATTTGGCAATCCGGTCGGAACGGCTCATTGATCCGGTCTTGATCTGACCAGCATTGGTTGCCACAGCGAGGTGGGCAATCGTGCTGTCCTCGGTCTCACCGGAACGATGTGAAATCACAGAGTTGTAGCCGTTAATCTTACCGAGTTCGATGGCATCAAAGGTTTCGGTAAGTGTTCCAATTTGGTTAACTTTGATCAGAATGGAGTTGGCCACCCCAAGATCGATTCCCTTCTGAAGGAAGTCGACGTTGGTCACGAAAAGATCGTCTCCAACGAGCTGAACCTTGTCGCCGATCTTGTCGGTGAGAACCTTCCAACCATCCCAGTCATTCTCATCGCAACCGTCTTCGATTGAATCGATGGGATACTTGGCGCAGAGCTCGGCTAGGTAGGCGGCTTGTTCGTCTGACCCCCTCTTTGCTCCGCTGTCTCCCTCAAATTTAGCGTAATCGTAAACACCATTCTCGAAGAATTCAGACGCCGCGCAATCAAGCGCGTAAGTGATGTCTTCCCCAACTTTATAGCCAGCCTTCTCGGTCGCAATGCTAATGGTGTCAAGGGCGTCTTCCGTGCCATCAAAGGTAGGAGCGAATCCGCCCTCGTCGCCAACTGCAGTGGAAAGCCCACGGTCGTGAAGGACCTTCTTGAGATTATGGAAAATCTCAGCTCCCATCTGCACGGCCTTACTGAAAGTTTCGGCACCTACCGGGCGAATCATAAATTCCTGGAAGGCAATCGGTGCATCCGAGTGTGACCCACCATTAATGATATTCATCATCGGAACCGGAAGAACCTTCGCGTTTGGTCCGCCAAGATACTTGTAAAGAGGAAGTCCGGAGGCAGCTGCTGCGGCACGAGCCACAGCGAGTGAAGTGCCCAAAAGAGCGTTTGCTCCGAGGTTCTTCTTGTTGGGAGTGCCATCAAGGGCCAGCATCGCCTGATCGACACTATTCTGATCGCAGGCGCAATTTCCGAGAAGAGCAGGGGCGATCTTGTCGTTAATATTTGCTACAGCGCCCAAGACGCCCTTTCCAATATAGCGATTCTTGTCACCGTCACGAAGCTCCCAGGCTTCGTGCTCGCCGGTGCTGGCCCCCGAAGGGACTGCAGCACGTCCGAAGGCGCCGCCTTCCAGGGTGACGTCAACTTCAACGGTGGGATTACCCCGCGAATCAATAATTTCGCGGCCTTTAATTGACTGAATGATGGTGTTCGACATGAGTATGTTTTGAGAGTTGGTTTTTAAAATTGAGTTTAGATGGGCTCGATAGACTTGATCGTGACGGTGATGAGTTCCTCGGATTCCGTATCACGGATCTCAGCCGTATCTCCTACTGCTTTTCCAAGAAGCACTTGGCCTATCTCGGACAGATAAGACACTATGTTTTTCTCTGGATCACCGTCCCAAGCGCCCAGCATGGTCATGGAGCGCTCGCCCCCACCTTCAATGTAAACCTCAATTTTTGTCCCAATATTAACTGCCGAGGTGTCAGCGCCCTTAAAGTCGGTCGGACGGGCCCGCTCGAGATCCTTCTCGAATTCGTTTTTACGCGAATTCAAAACAACCTGCATTTGTTTTGCTGCATGGTATTCGAAGTTCTCACGCAAATCACCATGCGCCCGGGCAGTGGAAATCTCCTTCACGTTCGCAGGGATTTTTTTGTTCACTAATTCTTCATACTCGGCTTTGCGACGGTCGAGGCTTTCGAAGGAAACAAGGAGAATATCTTCGCCTTTCGACTGGTTCTCACCAGAAACCATTTCCTGAGTTTCGGGCACCTTCTTGATGATGCGAGCCATCAGAGATTTACGATCAAGATCGGGAAAGGCGGGGCTTGCGAGGAGTTTGCGGGCAAAGTTGCGAACGTCGTTCAACTCCATGCCGTCGAGAATATCTGCAATCAACTTTTTGTCGTCGAGAAGGAGGTTGCCAAGGCGGCCGCTTCGGCGAGGGCCGTCATCCAGAGAATCTTGTTCAAGAACGGTGAGAATCACTGAGCCGACCGAACCATCGAAGACTTCTTCAGCTGCCTTCTTACGCTCGCGACAAATCCACGCCAGTGAATCCGGCCCTAGAGCGTGACGTGAAAGCGCAACCTTGATATGCTCGTTGAGCGCGTTGGTTTCATCTTTCTCAGCCAGAAGTTTTGCGATTTCAGAAACTCCCCGCGAGCTGATTTTGCCAAAAACAGAAAGCACCCTGGCGACCCAATCATCACCAAAAGCTGGAGGGAATGCTTCCAGAATACGTTTCAGGCGGGCCGCTGCGACCTGACTTAGATCTTCGGAAAGGTTGCTGTCGGCCACCTGCAGGACCTCAGCGAGTTTTGGGGCGTCGGGTGAAATCGCGTCTTCCTGCTTTGTTTCCTGAGCAATTTCATTGCGAAGGGCAATTAATTCCAAAGATTGTGCAGGGGCAAGCTTCATCAACTTTAGAGCAGCATCGTTAACAATGTCAAAAGCACGTGCCAGCAACCCCTCGGTCGCAGCAACGAGTGGTGCCTCGCGTTGAATTGCTTCGAGAGCTTTCACCCGGGCCTTCGGTGAGCGGGCCTGATCCAAATCATCAACGAGTGCCTCACCAGGTCCTGTCGATTCATCGCGGAGGACGAGCGGGTCGGTGCGCTTGGTTGGAACAGAGACACGCTTGCTTTCACGGAGAGCCTTTTTGGTCTTCTCCCACCACTTTTTGTAATCCGCCTCGGCGACAACACTTCCACAAAGCTCGGCATCAAGTTGATCCATGGTCATATTGCCTCCGCGGGTTTCGATCGTGCGGACCACCAATTCGACGGGGTCTTTTTCGGCAAGTTCCTTGAGCTCACCGAGCTGGCTTACCTTTTGAGCGCGCACGTCGTTGGCTGCGACCGCATCGGTCTTCTCTAGGGCCAGCTTCAGGCCCATGACCTTTCCCTTCGCCTTTTCGAACTCAATAGTGACCTTGCCGTTGAAGAGATCCCAATCCGTGACAAGACCTCCGCCAAAGCCTTTGTGAATCCGGTATGACCCGGGAGCAATTTTCGAGAGTCTCTCACCAACGGCCTCAGTAATTCGGCCCGCTTCCACTAACTTCGCGACATCAGGATGCATGTCTCGACACTGGTTGGGACATGCGGTAATAGCAAGAACGGATCCAAAAAATTGGTTAGACTAGTCCCTAAACGGGTCGAGTCAATGTCATTCGATAGAACTTTTTTATGAATCCTTCGGGACGAATCTCACCCTCTCTCCGGGAGTCGGATTTCCCGGCTCCCGGCTCCGCTGAAGAGTCTGTTTAAGGATCATGAAGGCGCCCATCCATTTCCTGGGAAGTTCCCCCCCCAAATTATCATTCGAAACGAGTGCCGAAAGAACGACAACGTCGCCCTCGGTCACTTTAAAGCGCCATTGTTCACCTTCTGCCTCCAAACTTAAAGATTTCCCATCCATTATAAGTCGGGCGATCTGCTCCCTCTTCGCAAGCCTTCTGGATCTGGCTGAATTCTCATCCCTTGCTAACAAGCTGACGGGCATGACCTGCGGACGATGGCGGGCCCCCAAGACCAAATCGAGTGCCTTGAGTTGCCCTGCACGGAAAAACTGCACTTTCACGGTATCGCCGGCCTTCTTTTCGCGAAGTAGCACCACCATTTGTTCCATATTCACCAGAATTTGGCCTTCAAACTTCCACCAGAGATCTCCGTTTTTTCCTCCGGCATTCGCAAGTGGTCCATTTGCCACGATCTGAGAAGCCCTAAAACCGACGCCGGACTTGAGAGAGGTTGACTCGCGATCCTTTGCTGATAGTGATTTAAACGAAACACCGATCCATGGTAGCTCACCCGCCTGAGCGAAACTTGCAAAAAGAGCCGATACGAAAATCAGAAGGGTTTTCACGGACGATAGAAATTAAAAATCACTCTTGGGACCATCGACAACATGATGATCGGTTGTCTCGACCGTAACCACTACCCCACTTTCCCGGTGCTCAACCACATCCTTGGTCACTTCGACCTCTCTTGAAATTTCTCTAATTTCCCCAGACTTAGTGACATAAACATTTGGAGATTCCTTAGTCAAAACCCAGGCCTCGTGATCCAGATATTCGAATGCCGCAACATCGCCAGTCTGATCGCCCACCAAATCCGGGGAAGACGCCTTGTTCTTGCCTAAATACCATCCACCACTAATTCCGATACTGAGGGCGATGGCTGCAGCAGCTGCCGTTTCAATCCACCTTACGTCCCCGCTGCTCGAATCCTTCGCAGAAAGCCCGGATTCTCCCACCAACTGGTCGATCAGTTGGTGGGAGCTCTCCCTCCCTTCGTTGCTGAGCCCCCTCGGGGTCATTACTTCGAGTTTCGATTCCAGATTTTTCAATGCATTATCCATTTCCTATATTTTGAAGGTGTTTCAGCTTCTTTTGCAGTTGCTCGAGCGCGTAGCGGTAACGGGAAGCTGCGGTATTGTGTGAAATTTTGAGAATTTTTCCAATCTCAGCAAAGGTCAAGCCACCCCATATTTTGAGAGTAAGAACCTCGCGAAGCTTTTCCGGCAAGTTATCAACTTCCTTCCTGAGAAGCTCGGCCTCTTCAGTTTCCTCAAGAGTCAGGTCGAGCCAGTGATCATCACCCCTTTGAAATTGAATGATTTTTTGGTCCCGTTTCTCCCGGCGGCCCTTTCGACGTCCGTAATCAAGACCGAGATAACGCATGACCGAGAATGCGAGAGGCAGATCCGGCGGGCGAAATTCCCTCTCCTCCTGATAGCCCCACAGCTTTATAAGAGCATCCTGCAGCAAATCCTCAGCCTCCTGGGCATTGTTGCAACGAGCCCTCGCATAGGCCAGCAAACGAGGAGCGCTCACATCGAGCCATTCCCGCCACGTTTTGCCCACATTTCTGCTCTCAACTGCCATTGTTACAGTGGGAATAATGCCCTAATTGGGATGATTTGTCTCAGAAAAAACAATCTTTTGGAACAGATGGTGCGCGAGGGGGGAGTCGAACCCCCACGTCCGCAATGGACACCAGATCCTTAGTCTGGCGCGTCTACCAATTCCGCCACCCGCGCTAAGCACTGCATCTGTCTTAGTCCCGTCAAAATGGTGGTCGATACTGGATTTGAACCAGTGACATCTTGCGTGTGAAGCAAGCGCTCTACCACTGAGCTAATCGACCCCAATTTTCAGAGACTTAAAAAAGGCCCCTTTTTGACGGGGGCCTTCCTCGGTCGTTTCATCAAAGAGATGGTGCGCGAGGGGGGAGTCGAACCCCCACGTCCGCAATGGACACCAGATCCTTAGTCTGGCGCGTCTACCAATTCCGCCACCCGCGCTAAGCACTATTTCTTTGTTGGCGGAGGAAGTAGTCGTCCCCCTCCTCCTGTTCAAGAATTACTTTGAAAAAAAATCATCCCTGTGGGATGGTGACCGACCGGGTGTAACGAAAACTATTTTGCTCAATAAACTGTGTTGCGGCAAGTGGGCTCTGAAACGGATTCCTTTTGAGGATGGAAACCCCTTCGTCGGAAAGAACCGTAATTGCAAGTTCCACGGAAGTGATCCTCCCGCCGACAAATTCAGAACGGGTATTCAAATTAGGAGCTAATCCGGTTCCATTGATCGCAAAATTTCGGACTGTTTGCAGTCCTTGATCTGAACTCATCACCGTAATCTTGGTTGTGCGGGAAAGCCCCGTCGCGTCCCGATAGGCAACCACAAAGGTCACAGTGAATTCGTAAACATTTTCGCACATTAAGTCGGCAAGCTCGTTCCTCCCTGCCGCAGCGTCGAAATCAGTCTCAAGATTCTGACTTCCCACGAGTGAGCCATTGTAGGTTTCGTTGGGATCGAGAAGATTACGATACAGGACAAACGTCGCAAACCTTTGGTTGGGATTCCCGAAAACGGGGTCGACAAAATCAAGTTGGTAGGAAACAGCGGAGACGTCCCCGCCTTGATCGGCATTACGATTCCCGCCATCGGCACTCAGTCGCTCACGGCTTCCGGCATTCCCGTTATAGCGGTCTGACGCAGAGGTAAAGAAAGTCAAACGAGCGGCGTTCGGGCTCTCCTGCCCTTGAGGTCCGACCGCTTGAGCGGTGGTCGTTGCGATGAGCCACTGGCTTTGATTATTTCCCATGCGACTGACCATCGACTCAAGGTCGCGCCCGAGAGCATTGAGCATGATCTTGGCTTGTCCGGCAGCGCGGATCTCGGTCCGGGCGGCTTTCCAGGTATCAATCGCCGACCCTGTAATAAGCAGGGTGAGCAAAACGAGAACAAGAGTGATTGACATTGCCACCATCAACTCTGCCAGAGTGAATCCCTTGGCGAAATTTTTGCGGGTGCGGGAATATTTCATAGGTTTTGAGAGACTCAATTAGCGGCGGACGACGAGATTCCGGGAAAAGATAGGCCGCGTAAAGTTGGCAGGGTCAAACGCGTTGGAAAGATAAGCAAATGTCTTCGTTGGCAGGCTATAGTATTCAGCTTCGAAGGCTATCACAGCCTCCGGATAAGACTGGGGGGTTTGCGCAAAATCCTGTCCCGGAACATTGGGGTCAACAATTGTCCCAGGCTCTTCGGTGACGCGCAATCCCTGCCCTTCGTAGACGAGTTGGCGCAACTTTACAAAAAATATCCGACCTTCGACAGCCTGAAGATCCTCCTCGAAAAGAGGATCGCTCAGCCGGCGGACCATTGGTTGCACCAAAAAGTCACGACCTGAGATGGCAAGGGTGCGGTCGGCCGGTGCAAGCGTGCCATCGTTTCGAAATTGGCCGGGAATCGCGCGGTATTTATAGATGATAATGGTTTCACCTTGTTGCTCAGACTGCGCGACCCAATCAATCGCCTTCTGGAAAGGGTCTCCCTGGTAGCGCCGGCGCTCCCGGCCTTCGCGAACTGTTCGGAGTTCAAGCTCCAAGGTGGCCTGTAGTCGGCTTGCCTCGTCAGTCGAGAGCGTCTTCTTGATCGTTCGGGCAGCAGGTCCAAAAACAGCCATAAACCCCGTGATCATCACGACCAGAATCCCCAGAGCGATGACAACCTCCACAAGAGTGAAGCCGGCCGTGGTTCTCCTTAGTCTGATTGGTCCCTGTGTTATCATATTGAGTCTGTGAGTTTTGTTAGTTGGTTCCAACTGCGCCCAGTTGCTCGATATCCCTAATCAAGGTAGTTCCGCCATTTTTGAGAACGACAAAGCCGCCGAGATCCCTTCTTCCACCGAGGAGAGGTTGCTGGGCGCCGTTCGGGCGCGCTCCACTCACCACAACGAAGCCAGCACCTGGTGTTGTGCATACTCCCTGTCCGTTAAATTCGTAATAATGGCATTGCCATGTATCGGCAGGCTGGTTGGTCAGCTGATGTCTATCCTGCGGGAGGACACCTCCCGTCCTCATGTCGGCCCGGCTTAATTCCGGACTGTAGTAGACGCCCTGAGGTAGGAAGGTTGGTGAACCTGCCCTTTGCCATTCCGGAATGATTCGGCCCTCCTCATCGGTTGTCTGATAGAGAACCATCATCATGCGACGGTAACGCTCGCGCTGAATTGGATCAGCATCATTAAGCTGTCCATGAATGATAAGGCGTGCCGGAGCATTTTGGTTCATTGCCAAAGTTCGGGCCTGGGCAAGCAAACCCTCCCCTATGGCCAGTCCGGCGGTGACTCCTTGACCTTTGCCGATTCGACTGATCCCCACGGATGCAAGCGAGAGGAGGATGGCGATGATCGCCATGACAGCCAAGAGTTCAACCAAGCTAAAGCCCTTTCGAAAGTCGCGGAGTAGCCGGCTTGACCCCTTTTTAGATTTTGGTGTGGTTAACATTGCCTGTGTGGGTGAGTGATCGTTCGGTTTCGGGTGAAGATCAAGAAAAATTTTGTAGTTACACTGTATATCTCAATGATTTAGCCGAGAAAGTGTCCACCGTGCGGTTGGGACATCCAATTCCATGCTGTTTCAATCATTGATCGAGGATCTTTGCGGGAGGCTTCCCAATCTAGCAACTTTTTTGCATTGCAAGGGTCAGCGACGAGATGTGCGGGGTCCCCGGGCCGTCTTTCGCCATACTTGACCGGAACTTTCTGCCCAGTGACTTCTTCAGCGATATCAATAATCTGCTTTACCGAGATTCCGACTCCGGTTCCGAGATTGCAGCGGAGCGAGTCGCCTCCTCCGGCCAGGTGCCTGAGGGCTGCTAGATGCGCAGTAGCTAGATCTTCCACATGAATATAATCGCGGATGCAGGTCCCGTCGCCGGTAGGATAGTCTGTGCCGAAGACAGTAATCTCGGGGATCTCACCTTTTACCGCTTGGAGAACCAGTGGAATGAGGTGAGTTTCAGGGCAGTGATCTTCTCCGATTAAACCATCGGTAGAGCAACCGCTGGCATTAAAGTAGCGGAGAGCAACACTTTTAAGATCCCATGCAATATCGCAGTCATCAAGGATCCATTCGACCATGAGCTTACTTTTCCCGTATGGACTCACGGGTTTCTGAGAATGATCCTCGGTAAGAGGAAGTTTTTCCGGTTCTCCGTAAGTGGCGCAAGTTGATGAGAAAACGAAGGACTTACAGCCGAAATCGGACATTACCTCAAGCAGAGTCAAGGGCTCTGCGGTATTATTCCGGTAATATTTCAAGGGATTGGTCACAGATTCTCCAACGTAGGCGTAGGCAGCAAAGTGAATGACGCCTGTAAAGTTGTGATCGGTAAACAAGCGGGTCAAAAGCTCCCGATCTCCAACATCCCCCACGACCAATTCCGCCGAATCATCAACAATTGCGCCAACATGCCCGTAGACAAGATTGTCGAGAACTATGACACGATAGCCCTCTTCGCAGAGCAACCTGACGGTATGCGACCCAATATATCCTGCTCCCCCGGTCACTAAAACAGTTCCTTTATTCATGCTTGCGTAGGAGTCAAGCAGCCCCCCATGTGACCGTCAAACAAATGACTCGCGATCAACGGGATGTTGCCTCTGTCTCACTCGCCATCCGCATTCGAGCCAAATCATTTGCGTTCAGGAGCTTCGGGAAAAATCGCCCGATGAGGAGCCAGCCCAACAGACCACCGACAAAGTGCACAAGGTGGGCTGTCCGAAAGATCATTTCGCCCACGGCTGATTCGAGCCAGTATCCAAGGTCGGAAAGCAGGGGAATTCCCAGCCACGGAGTCATCACAAAGAGAAGCGCGCTTGATACCAGAACCCCTTTTGTGAGATTTCGGGCCGAGATATTTAAAAGGATCATTTTCGACTCCGGAGAAATGGAGAA
>Ga0213866_10001434_pt1 | contig 17723 bp, 22 predicted proteins | sample PICome_11_FD_160079 | JGI IMG/M metagenome (GOLD analysis project Ga0213866, IMG submission 160079) | Coastal seawater microbial communities near Pivers Island, North Carolina, United States - PICO284 | ecosystem: Environmental > Aquatic > Marine > Coastal | place: USA: North Carolina...
ATGTTAGTTGGATAACGTCCTTGAATAATATCACTCAGATCATCTTCTCTACCATCGTAAGCAGAGATACGTTCGTAGTCGTTTAGTTCCCAGTATTTAAACTGGTTCTCCATGTATTTCCATCTCTCAGGTTGCCCATCAAGATTAATACAATATACTGGACCAAAATTTTGTAGTTTATATACTGATTTATTTTTATCCATTATTTTTTCTGAAAAACATCATCGTAGAAATCTTGTGGAACCTTGTCCCAGAATGTTGGAGTTACAACTTCTGCTTTGCATCCACCCAACCACCAAGCAGATTCACTAAAAGTGCTTCCAAAAGAACAAACTAGTTTCTTCTGGCACTGACCAAGTAGATACATTTCAAGGAATGCTTCTTTGGTTTGTTGAACATCATCAACAATTCCATCGTTAGCAATAACATTTACGGTACGTGGAAGAGTTATAATTTGATTTGGATACTTTTGTTTGTAGTATTCATTAAACCTTAAATTGTCTGATGAGAAGAAGAACTTTTGATTTGGTTCTAGTTTTTGAACCTCTCTTTCAAATCCTTCAAAGTCTACCCAGACACTTCTACTTCCATTATCAATTGGAGGCAACCAACTACGAATGTTAACGCCTACCATATTCTCTTTATCCCAATCTTTAGTAAACTCATCCACAAACTCTTGCAAGTCTGGTTTCAGTTTAAATTGTTGGAACACTGGAACATACTTATCAATAAAGTATTGAGGAACTTTTCCATACAAGAAATCAATACTATTAAGATCTTCAATGTAGTCCCGTTCATCTTCATCAACAAGAAGACGCCATACTGATCCAGTATGGGGATACTTTTGAATGTCTTCTGGGGTTGCTAGTTCAAAGTTTTCAAACAAGTGAACATCGACAGGTTTTTCAACCATAATTTTATCGTATCGCGCCATATGTGATGCATACGACTTAATACGATTTCCTAGTGCCGCACTGCGTAATACTACAAAAGTACTCATTTCGTTTCCTCTATCCACTGTTTTACATTAAGTTTTGGACTCCATCCAAAAGTATTTTTTGCTTTTTCAATGCAAGCAAGAGTTGTTCTTGCTTCACCATCTCTTGGAGGAATATGAATATAGTTATCAGAAATCATTTGTGCGATTTCTAAAATAGAAATATTCTCACCATTACCAATGTTATAAACTTGACCATAGTATTCATCTTCAAGATTAGCAATTGCTGCCATCAAGTTAGCATTAGCAACATCTTTAACATGAACAAAGTCTCTACGTTGCTCACCATCACCAACAATGGTAAGGGGTTCTCCTGCATCTCTTTGACGTAGGAAAATACCAATCACAGGAGCATATTGTCCTGTCGTAGGAGATCTTTCTCCATAGACATTGAAGTATCTCAGGATAATCGTCTTAAGTCCATAGAGTTTTGTATATAGCGCACACAAATCTTCTCCAGCAACTTTAGACACTGAATATGGATTGAGACAATCATTAGGATCCGTCTCGTAATTAGGATATTTGTTCAATCCATATGCCGAAGAGGTAGAAGAGTAGATAACTTTTTTTACTCCAGACTCTCTAGCACATTGAAGAACTGTACATGTTCCTACAGCATTTTTTGTAACAGCATTGATTGGATTTTTAATTGCTGGTTGAAGTCTAGACTCTGCTGCCAAATGAAAAACATAATCAACACCATCGTAAAGATTTCTGGTGTTTTCATAATCGCAAATATCTAGAAAATAATTTTTTGCTTTATCATTCCAATAAAACTTTTCATTACATTCAGCACTTTCGTTATCAATAACAATAACTTCCCAACCAAAATCAATTAATTTATCAACAAGATTTGATCCAATAAATCCTGCCCCACCTGTTACTAATGCTTTCATTTCAATGACTCGTATATTTTTGTTTTAAGTTTAGTTGTAGAGTATCCATGATCTCTGTTGATAAAAACTATTTTAATATCAATATCTTTTCCAGTGTACGATCCATCAGAATAATCATCACCAACAAATCGAATATCATAATCAGTAAGATATGATAAAAACGTATCCTCTGCTTGATAAACTACAATGTCATCAATGTATTTGATAGACCTAAGTATCTCTTTTCTGTCTTCTAAAGACTGAACAGGTTTCATCTTGTGAGGTCTTGCCATCGAAGGATCTTCGTGAAGAGCAACTGTAAGATGGTTGCAATGCCACTTACATTCCTCAAACATCCTCACATATCCAGGATGAATAACATCAAATGCTCCAGCAACTATTCCTTTTAATTTTGGTTGAGATGCTGCCCACTTGCTTGCCTCAATACCTTTATCATCAATGAAAAGATCAGCAGTTGGTTTGTGAAACATTGGTTCAAGTTCATGATATTTGTACCCCCACATTGCCAGTTGGTTACGAGTTAGATCTGTATGATCAATACCAGATCCTCTTCCACGAGCAGTCATCATAATAATGTGATGACCTTGATCATATAGACTATTGACTGCTCTCACCATCCAAGGGAGAGGAATAGCATTATGATAATCTGGTTTTCCATTCACCTTGTTTGGTGTATGGCACAGCGTACCATCAATATCAAAACAATACCTCATACAACTCCATGAAGGAAAATCTGGTGAACACATTCTACCACACCATAGGACTCACTATTGATATGGTAATTAAACATTGCACTCTTTGATCTAGTTTTCAATCTATTATTTGGAGAAAATCCTGTAAGAACTCCATAGGAAATATTTTTTTCCTCACAGTATTTTTGACACTTAATAATATTTTCAGATTCTCCACCAGAACTCATCAGAATTACCAAAGTATCAGATTCAACATGATACTTCAGAAATTGCTGGTATGCATTTTCGTATCCAAAATCATTTGCCAACATAGTTAACATGGAAGGATCTGAAAATACAGATACTTTTTTACCATGAAATTTCATATAATCCTGAGAAATATGAGAAGCAACAGAATTACTTCCACCATTTCCCAGAATTATAATACGTTTATGTTTTGCAAATGCTTCTTGAAACTTCTCAAACTCATTTTCCATGTGAGCAGATTGTAAAGTTTCAATGTACTCTGAAAATGGATTCATAATCAAGACTTTTTAGTTAAACAAAAATAGATGCTATTACCACGATCATTGTGGTTTCTAAACATAGCATCGCCAAACAAATAACCAAAGAAAAGTCCATGTGGTTTTGCAACAACACCCGCTGGTTTATCGGGATGATGAGCATACTCAAGTCCTGCAGGAGCAGCAGGCCAAGAAGGATCTACAGCAAGTTCAAATCCATTATCAAACAGAATGTTAATCCACTTTGCGGAATTGAATACTGATTGGTGACGACTTACAAGTTTGCCGTCAATATACCCAACATCATCACGAACTACTGCGATAGAGCAGCAGAAAACACCATCATCCTTAAGGTGCTTTTTAATATTACCAAAGAACATAGGAAGATCTTCTTCAGCAATATGCTCAACAACTTCCCAGGTTGTAATAAAGTCAAACTTTACTTCTTCACCATCATCGTAAAGTTGGTATGGTTTTGTAAGATCTACGGTAAAAAGATTTTTATCTCCATACTTGTCCCAGTTGTGCTTACCAGCACCACGTTCACGAGCATTGGTTGATCCCTCAAGACCAACTCCATAATCACCAGATTCAATGAAGTCAACGACAAGTTGACCACCAGCACATCCAAGATCCATCATTTTAATGGGTCTACCGAAGTGCTTTTTAACAGCAGCAATATAATCTGCATCAGTGGTATTGTCGTTTACAGTTCCAACTGGTGCAATATGATCGGGGGATTCAATTGCTACTGGGTTTTCTGTTTCTAATGTAATCATAATTTTTTTCCTTTTACACCATCAGGCGATACGTTAATTTTAACTGATGAATATGGTAATGTCAATTTACCCTTCTCAGAGAAGGTTAAAAAGAATCCACCATTACCTGCTCCACACAACTTATGTGCAATTACAAGCGGATTATTTAGTAGATAATCGTCGATCTCTTTTATAAGAGGATTCTCATTGATTGATGAACTAGTTTGCTTTTTTTGTTCCCAACTTTTATTTAAATGATGTAGGAAATCATCGTAGTTTTTTTGAAGTAGTGAATCGTATGCTACTTCAAGTGTATCAAGAAGAGGTGGTATCTTATCAAGATTGCCACTTACATCTTTTAAAATTTTCTTGGAGTTTCTAGTCACACCAGTGAATACAAGGTGCATGTCGTAGTTGTTAAACAACTCTGCTGGTTGAAAATCATACTTAACAATCCCACCTCTTTGAAACTCTATCCTTTTAAATCCACCAATACCACATCCATAAGGATCCTGATATCCACAATAGGGATTAAACTTTCTTTCCAATTCGTATGCAAGAGAACATATCTCTACGTCCGTCATGCTGATACCTTTAAACATAGAGACACATTTGATCAGACTGATCAGATATGAGGAAGATGAAGCCAATCCACTGCCTTGAGAGTATGCATCACTAGTGAGGGTTACTTGAACTGGTGGCATGTCAAAGTGCTCAAGAACAACTCTGACAACTTCATTTTGAATCTCATCTACAGAGGATACTTCCTCTCTCTTTGAGTAATTAATGATATACTTATGCCCCTCTTTATTAAATCCAAACTTATCTTCATGTATGGTGATATAAGTTTTAAGATCACAAGTAAAACTGATAACAGCACCATATCCATACTTCTCTACAAAGTATGGATTATCTGTTGAACCACCAAACAGAGAAACTCGAAGCGGGCAAGAAGAAACATACATTAGAGTACAACCCAATCAGGACAATATAGATCTTTAGTGTCTTTGTCAGAGTAAGCAGGACCAAACCACATTTTTGGAGCAACAACCTTTTTGTTTGGATTAGATTGAAGCCATGCACCCCACCAACTCATAGAACTATTGGCAATGATAGCATGAGAGCAAAGAGACATCAAACAAAGATCAACATAAGGCAAATAAGAACCATCAGAATACTTATCCTGTGGTTCTGAAATCATAAATCTATCGTCCTTAAAGAACTCCTGTTCTTTAACCCATTCTGGAGAATCAGAGAAAACAATAACAGGTTGATCATCATCAAATTCTTTTAGTGCTTTCTCGTAATACTCTAATGGTTGAACTGGATGTTGATCAGAACAATTCACATATGCCCACTTAAATCCTCTTGGATCAACCAGATTTGGGTCTCCACGACGCACATGTAGCATGATAGGTTCTTGCCCATCAAACTGATTCATAAACTCCTTACAAGGGTCTAGATGTTCATCACGGAAAGTATAGTCTTTACGGATTTCTTTAGAGACATTTTTAAAATACCTTTCCGATTGAAAAAATCCATAAAGACTTACGTTATCAGGACACTGTTCATAAAGAAGGGCATCAAAATGAAAGAATCTTTCTCCAACATATTGAAAATCATCGTAAGTTCCAATATTTTTTTCACTAACAGATTCCAGTTTAAAGCATTCACTTAAACTATAGTTTTCAATACCTTTCATATGAAAAGGTGGGATAGACCAATCGTAACCATGATGGGCAGCAATACCCCGAAGGGCAGCATACTCAAACATTTGATTTCCTAGTCTACCTAAATTACCAATCTGATTAAATGCTAACATACTTTTTAAGATACTCTTGATTTGAATAATATTCTTTCAGTTTTCGTTTGTTTAAAGTCTGTAAGTGATTCCATACTTCAAAGTTTTGTGCCATGTATGGATTACCTCTTACCGAAACTGGCCATGAGTTTTGACCTCGACTGTGTTCCAGATGATAAATCCAATCGTCAATTCTTCCTACATTATATCCTAGAGTAGTAAAGCGGAAAAATCTTTCTTTGTCCTCTGGAGATGATCCTCTAAAGTTTTCATTTTCCATACCACCTTCAATATAAACAGAACGTTTAAAGAACTGTGCCCATCCAAAATCAGATGTGCTAATTTGAGAGTGCTTTTCAAAAATAGAAAAATCAAAATCAGTATTCAAAAAGTCAGATACAATTTCATCATTTACATGAACTTGTTTTTGATATGTTCCGTTTCCATATGGATAAACAACATCATGAGTTCCATTTAGAATTGATTCATATGCATCGACATACGTCTTAATGGGAAACAAAACATCACAATCATAGTTAATAACAACGTCAGTTTTAGACATCGCAAGCATTTCATTAAGAATATGCATACGATAAAAAACTGAATCATCAGACTTCTCAAAAATATGAGTTAGATTAATATCTCTACCAACAAACTCCTTTACTTGAGGTAAGACATTTTCTTCAAATACAGGTTCACTATCAACTTCCTTCACAATCACATTGGTATCAAAATTACCAAAGAGATAACAGAGCAAAGTAATGATGTTTCTCATTCTATCCGAAGATTCAATCCTCAAAGGAATGATAAAAGTGGCATTTGATAAATCAATCATTTGGATATTCCCAGTTTTCAAAAAAGTCTGCGTGTTTATTTTGCAAGTATTCTAACTCACTTGAAATAAACTGCCAAGAAGAATCATCACCTTCTACAACAATATCGTAATTTGATGCGCCTTGTACTGACAGTCTATCATCACGAATTCTACTGGTTACTAAAACATCATTCAAAAATGCTGGTAATCCATATTTCATTCTCAATCTATGATACCATTCATGGTCCATAGACATCATAGCATTTGGATCAAAATCAATCTGACAATCATTTCTAACTGTTATATTAGTTGGTGCTCCAAGAAGATTATTACCAACTAAAAGATGATCTGGATAGTGAGGTGTTTTAGAATTAAAGAAATTTACACCATCCATAGTATGATTAAATCCACATGCTAACCATTTCTTTCCAGTTTCATCTAAAGTCTTTACAGTTTTCTCTAATGCAGAGTCATCGACAAAAAAGTCATCGCAATGAAGAATTTTAATATATTCTCCCTCACAATTCCTCATAGCAACGTTTGAATTTACTGTTCCAGGATGAGGAAGTTGTCTGTCGTAAAAATTTCGAATATATTTAATTCTAAACTTTGTAGAATACTCCTCACACAAATCAAGAGCGTCATTGATTTTGGAGTGATCTGATACGACTACTTCAAAGTCTTTTAGTGTTTGCTTTTCAATAGTGTCGAAAGCATCTCTCAAATACTGAACGCCAACAGAATCTTTAACATATAGTGGTATAGCAATAGATATCTTCATAGGATTTTCCAATGCGGTAAATATAAATCTTGAGTAGATAGATGCGATGCTGCTGGACCGTACCATTGCTTTGGAGCAACAACATTCTGAGAGTTAGCCAACCAAGCACCCCACCAAGAGAATGAAGAGTTAGCAATAATGTGATGATTACACATTGTCATCAAACACATATCCATCAAATTATTACCTGTCTCTGATATTGAGAATCTTTCTGGTTTAAAGATTTCTTGTTCCTTACACCATTGAGTATCATCAGAAAAAATAAGAACTGGGAGATCGGAATCAAACTCTTTGAGAGCATTTTCGTAATAGTTTTCTCCACAATTTCCATGATAAGAAACATTAGTCTGGGATAAGTAATCAGACCTCCTTACATGTAGAGATATAACATCATCAAAATCAAATGCTTCTTTACATGGTGTTAGAATTCTTTCAACAAACGTGAAGTCCTTACGGATCTCATCTTCAATGTGGTTAAAATACTTCTCTGTTTGAAAATATCCATACAAACTTATATTGTCAGGACAGTTATTTACGTAATCCTCAAGATAAACATGTGAGTGATTATCTGGTTCTCTGTAATATCCACCGCCAATAAGTCCAGTGTTCTTTACACCAGACAATTCAAAAGCATCAAAGAGTTGGTGATCATTCCATTGATCGTTAAAGTCAGAATCTGGAATTAGAAAATCATATCCATTCTTTGCAGCAATTCCTCTAGTAGTAGCATACTGGAACATTTGATTTCCCAGTCTACCATTCTTCCCCAAGTGGTTATATCCAATCATTTTTATCCCTCAACTTGTATTCCTGGTGGTAAGTTATAATGAAATCCAAATGGAATTAATCCTTGGTTTTCTGGAACAGGAGTTTCGTAAGAAAATCTTGCAGCAACTTCTACAGGAGGAAACTTACATCCCTCTTCAATAAACATATGCCTATTATGAACACATATGTTTCCATCTTCAGCAAAGTTGTTAGCATTGAAGTGCTTATAAAAATCTCCAGAAGTGCAATCGAATGGAATTTCTCTCTTCAAAGGGACCTCTAAAAGTTTCTTACTCCTAAAAGAGAATCCACCATTTCCAACTCTGATGTGCTCATTAAATGGAGTCAGATAAGAGTTCTCTCTATATGGCCAAGGAGCACCAATATAATCATATTCAAAGAATTCATCCGACCATGCACCTGGATTTATAATAAATGCATGGTCTTGAACTAAAAGACAGAACTCTTTATCTACATGAGTGTGGAGGTCGTACAAGACATATTTACTATACTCGTTAATCTCTGTAATTGGATATACCATTTCCTCTACAACAATTCCTTCTTGTTGTAGAGACTCTTGATACTGTTCTTTTATTTCTTTTGAGGTTACAAGTTTTACAGAACCAAACTTTGCCTGCTCAATACAAGTGTAAATTGCTCTGATAGTGTTTGGAACTCTGGAAGTATTGTCAATAGCAACAAGAGTCACTCTGGATAAATCAAGCATCGATGAAAGAGTTAGTAATTTTTTCAATATAATCAATCATACTATCAGTGATAGTAGGTGAGCAACCAAGGAAGAAAACTAAATCTAGTACTTGGTTTGCATTTGGATATTTATTAGCATCGTCAAGGTGAGAATATCCAGGATGAAGGAGGATATTACCAGCAAAATAGTTCCTTGTTTGAATCTTATTATCTTCAAAGTGTTTAACCAAAGACTGCTTCAACTCTTTGTTCTCACACAGAACAGGAACTCCAAACCAACTTGTTTCTGCTTTTGGTTGCTCACGCATAACACGAGTTCCAGGAACTTTCTCAAGAATTTCCTGAAGTCTATTCTTGTTTGCTCTACGCTTATCATGAATCTCTTCGTACTTAAGCAACTGAACTGATCCAACAGCACCCTGCATATCTAATGGTTTGAGATTGTACCCCATGTTTCCAAAGACATACTTGTGATCAACAATATCAGTATACTTTTCCAACCACTTATCAAATCTGCGACCACACACTCCATTGGAAAGAAGGTTCTGTTGACCAACACAATAACAACCACGACCCCACCAAGCAAATGAACGTGCTAGATCGACGATTGCCTTAATATTGGAAGAGACCATACCACCTTCAATGGTACAAAGATGGTGTGCTGGATAGAAAGAGCAAGATGCTGCTATGGCACGATCAGTAAGGTAATTATTATCCCACTTACTTCCTAAACTATCACAGTTATCTGCAATAAGTTCTAGGTTATGCCTGTCAAGAATATCGTAAAGAACATCCATATCGTATGCATTTCCTAGAACAGGAGAAGAAAATACTGCCCTAGTTTTATCAGTAATCTTTTCTTCAACTTGAGACAGATTCCAATTCAAATCTTCCCAGGAAATATCAACAAATACAGGTTTCAATCCTGCTTGTACAATCGGAGCTACAGTAGTAGCAAAACCACAAGCACACACAATAATTTCATCATCATCTTGCCAGTTAAAGTATTTCTTTAACGCAGCAATCATCACAAGGTTCGCAGAGGAACCAGAGTTGACCATAACAGAGTGTTTGAATCCAAACTTCTGAGAGAACTCGTGCTCAAACTTGTTTACTTTTTCGCCAGAAGACAACCATTTACCCTTCATAATCGAATGAATGAGTTCTCTTGCCTCAAGTTCATCCCAATAAGGTCCAGAATAATAAACAGGTTTCCCTTCTTCCCAGTTTTTATTTGCAATAAATGGAAAGATATCATCATCCATTTCCTTTGCAGACTCGATAAAAGTATCAATCAGTTGGTACATAGTTCTTTAATGATTTCTTCTAGTGAAATTGACGGAGTAAATCCAAGTTCATTTAGTCTTGAAGTATCAAGCCAAAAATCTTTTGCTTGTACTAACTTATGAAACTCTGGTGCCTCTCTCGATTTTATTTGAGAGTTTGACTTTAGATATTCTTTTGCTACGCCTATTATATCACCAATTCTCGTTGGTTGTCCACTTCCAATATTATAAACTTTATTAATATCTCCAATATCACATATAAGTTTTATTGCTCTGCACACATCATTCACATGCATCACATCACGGATTGGTGTGCCTTCATCGTACAAATAAACATCTTCATCTTTCTTGAGAAGTTCAATCATATAACTCAAAGCATTTTTCTTGGCAGATAATTTACCATCACCTTTACCAAGAACATTACAAAGTCTCATAATTCTGTAATTGACTTTGTATGTTTTACAAAAAGAAATTAGCAAATCTTCTGCTGCTTTCTTTGTAATTGAGTAGAAACCAGTCGGATTGCAATGATAGTCTTCTTTAGCAGGTAAATCTGTTTCACCATAAACAAACCAAGAACTAGTAAAGTTGAATGTAATATCGTTTTCTCTACAATAATCTAGAACTTCACAGAGAACTTTTAAATTTGTATCAACATCCAGAGTGATATTTGAGTGAATATTATAATTATCTACTGTTGAAATCAGATAAAGAATATCTTTTGATCTTGGTTTTCTCTCTTCTCTATCTTGCTTTAAAACAACGTCGGGGTAGAGATTGCAAAATCTACTACCCACAAATCCAGAAGCACCATAAACACTAATCATGGAATCCTCTTATTCTTAAACAAAGCATCTCCACCATCCTGATCAAGGAATGGGAAGGTGGCGATAAGATCAAAGTGTTCTGACAGCATTTCAATAATACCAGGCAAATAAATTTGTTCCTTATACATCTCCTGATTGTAGTATTCAGTGTAGATCCAATCAATATTAGCAAAGGACTCTTTCATGCCACTGAGAACTTCTCTCTCAGCACCTTGAGTATCCATCCAGATGAAGTCAACATGATCAATAGAGTTCTCCTTACAGAAGGAATCAAAACTTCTACCCTGTGCTTCTACAGTCTGGTCAAACAGAATACCAGGATACATTGATGCTTGGTCAACTGCTTGGTGAATAGAACCAGAGTATCTACCAACACCTTCACCTTTGTCTGGATACCCAATATCTCTAGAACGATTGAAAGTGATGGTTTTATCTTCATCACACATTGCGTATGGGTGGAAGATGTTTCTGGGATCATTAACAATGTCGTCATTAGATTCGCCCAGACAGTTTGTCGCTCCCAACTCACTCAGTGCTTTGATGTTCACTGGATCAGGGTCAAACGTATAGAGTTTTAAGTTGTCACCAAACGTGTTCAGGAACGTTCTAGTGTCTCTACCATCAGCACATCCAATCTCGAAGATTGTAATGTTTTCTTTTTCACCGATTAAAGTTTTAATTTGGTCGTGTCTGATTCCCATTTTATTCTCCTAATACTCTCTTTTGAAATTGAAATTGATTTAACAGATTTTGTAGTGCAATAGTTTTGTAATGATTATACTGCTCTCCAGTATTTCCTTTCATCCAAGGCAATGTATTACTCGCGTTCTTGTAGTGGAAAATAAAAGCATCTTGAAGCAAATTATCATCTGTTTCAAACTTGATAAAATCTACAAAGGTTGGTCTAGGAAAATTATTCTCTTTAGCAACATTAATAATAGTCATAATGTTTGCATAAACATACTCCCAATAGTTCTCTCTTTCTTTTTGATGAGGGAACGTGCGGAGATTTGATTCCTGATAGTCACGAATCTCAACTTCACCCGTCTCAAAGTTGGCAAACATTTGCCCGCAACCACTATAGTTAATTTCAAATGGTGGTTGAGTATCGACGAGTAATCCCCACTGGTCAATATATCTTTCTTTAATCTGTTCTTTGTTTCTTTCAAGATACATATAGGCTTCACCACCAACATCTACGGCGATACCTTCGACTTGACCACATCCCCAACTTACGCTTTCTGGATTTGGAAGTTCATGTGGTTTAGCAAAAACAATTCCATTCCAAGGATACTTAAATGCAAGTTTTCCAGGATTTTCTGGATTTTTGTATTGTTCCAAATAACGATATGAAGGAACAAAGGCAAAGTTATGCCCTTCCATTTCTTCGTTGAGATTGATATCTCGAATGAAGAACATATCAGAATCAATGACTACAGAGAGACAATCATTCTTGGCAATGTAATTCTTCCATCCCCAGGTGAAGGAATAAGCACAAGCATTATTACCATTCAAATAACTATCACCCTCAAACATTTTAATACCATTGAGGTATTTCAGTTCTGGATCAAGTTGAACACGAATACATTCTACACCAATATCTTCGCAGATTTGATCAATCTCACTGATTTTGGATTCTACATATCCACCATCCCCACCAGGACGCTCATTATTGAACACAATAAATTCAAAGTCATCTTTAACATGACGTTTGATTGCCTCGTACTGAAGACGAATAAAGTCTGGGCGGTTGTGGGTGTAGGTATAAATTTTAACTTTACTCATCACTTACTCCTATAAAACTCTTGGACTTCCTTATACATGTCATATTCTTTTTTACATTCAGCACCAGTCATCAAGTCTCCTTCTCGATCCAACCAGTACCACTCATCAACAATTGCTTCATCAGGTCTCCACCATCCAGTAGAGTTTTTCCAATCAAACCAATACTTCGGAGCGATTACATCGCAATCTTTATTTGTCCAAACAGGCCAAAATGCGAAAGTTGATGCAGAGATGATAGCATTCTTTGCAGTATTCAAAATAGAATAATCAATACCGATAGGACCACCTGGATACTTATACCATCCAATACTACCTTGGTATGGATCTTTCTCGTCCATTACAGCAGATCCTACAACTTCAGCATAAGGAATAAACTTTCTTGCATGTTGAGGATCATCAGTGACACAAACAAACTTCATGTTTGGGTTCTTACTTAACATGTGCTTTGCAGCATTTTGATAATACTCTGGGGGAACCCAAGAAGCACCTGTAAGATAGTCGCCACCTCTAAATTGAATTACACAAATATCATCTGAAGAATAATCAGTAATTTTATTCTCATAATCCAACCACTTAATGATGTCATCACGACGATCTTTGATGTATCCCATTTTTTGGAAACAACCATCAATCTTGGTATTATCTGGAAGACTATTCCATAGATGATCATCAAAGAACATAACTTCTTCTCCACCCATATGGGATGGATATCTCTCATCACGTTCTTTGTAGTAGTTTACGATGCCTTCTGGAAGAGAATCTGGAGGACCACCTTCAGGTCCAGATCCACCAACAACTTCTTTTCCAAAGTCAAAATTTTTCATAAAAGCACATGCTTTAAATGGGTTTGTCTTTTTGACTCCCCATTCATAACCATGTCTTTCTGCAACAATTCTGGGTACAACAAGATTCCAAAGTTGGTTTCCAAGTCCAGAACCGCTATAAAGTTCAGATACAATCATTTAATTAAGTTAATAAATTTTTCTCTGTTATCTAAAATGTATTTTGGATAAGAGTCATCAAGAGGAACAGTTTGATAAACCGCATAATCTCTACCTAATGGATCTTTATTATCCTTAACTCTAGCAACATTCCGTTTGATTTGATCATTGTTTAATTCAGAATGAGCTGCACACTCAATCTTTTTCAACACTCTTTCTTCAACAGAAAGTCCTTCACTCCCAACATAACTCCAGTGCCATCCCCCAGGAAAAACTCTATAGTTCTTTTCACTTTCCTGCTTACTGCGAAGTTCGGACAAAGTATATTTTTCAAGAATGGACTTTCCAAACATCTTTGTTCCCATCCATCTTGGTCTATCTTCGTAGTCCCAATCTGGAGTCATAGCACGAATTATACCACCAACTTCAACTAGATTCAAGTATCCCATACAATTCTCTTGGGCAAAATGAAAAATAGTATTTTGTTGAAAATAAGTTTTTAACTCTTTAATTGCTTCTGGATTGGGAACTTCATCAACATCACTCCAAATAATGACATCATCATCAGATGTATTTTCTAGGATAACTTTTTTAATATTATCCTTTTGAAATACATCTCTCTGATATGGATGTAGATCTGCTGATGTAGTATCTTCTACAATATTGTGAATAATCTTATGACTAAACTTAGAAAATCTTTCTTTGTTCTCTTCAAAGTAAAGAGGTTTTTCTAATCCAGAAAAAGTTTTAGTTGCTTCACTAATGATAAAATAATCAACATATGGGTCCAGTAAATTTAACCTAATTTCCAGAATATCCAGTTCATTAAAGAATGGAAATACATCAATTACTTTCATATTCTTTCCTCATCGCAGTAAACACTTTAGCAATACCATCTTGAAGATTAGTTTTGGGAGTCCACCAACCTAAAATATAGTTGTTTGCTTCGTTTCTTTTATCCATCTGAACACTGTCTTTAGCAAGACCTGGTTTAATTTTTACATCGTCTTTACCAATCAAATTAAACTGACCTCGAATAATTTCTGCAACTTCTTTAATTGTGCTTCCACGGAAAGAAGTGATGTGCAGAGGGTCTTCTGGTTTGAAATCAGTATAAGATTCCATAACAGTCTCAAGTGCTTCGCAACAATCTTCAGCATACAAGAACTGACGCTCTTCTGTACCATCAGTCATCATTTCAAACTCACCTTCCTCAAATCCTTTACGAATAAAATCAGTAATGACGTGAGACTTTTCGGGATCATGTTCAATACCATAGACATTCCAGAAGTGAACAGTAAGACCCTTCAAGGTATTGGTATAGAGTTCTCCAACTCTTTTCATCACACCATAAGGAGAGTAAGACATATTACTCATCTGAGATGATGCAAATACAAACCTCTTATTGTATTTCTCAAGAAGACCAAAAACATTCACCATCAACCTGGCATTATTGTTAATGAAGTCGAAGGTATGTTGATACTTCTTCAGATATCGTGATCCTCCCACATCAAATGCAAGGAAGAAACAGAAGTCACAATATTTGATTGCACGATAGAGATCTGCATTAGGGATCTTAGTAAGATCCTGATGTTCGCCATTGACTACATCAAACTCTGTAACTTCATGACCCTTGTCTCGAAGATATTCTGTTAAGTAGGCACCAATTTGCCCACTAGAACCTAGTACTGTAATTTTCATATTCAATTTCCAATCTGTTCTTTAATCCAATTATATGTCTTACGGATACCTTCTTCAAGAGTCTGCGAATAATCCCAACCAAGATTCTCACGAATCAGATCGTTATTAGAGTTACGTCCACGAACACCAAGAGGTCCATCAATGTGAATCTTTTGAACGTCTTTATTAGCAACTTTAGCAGCGGTATCTACCAGTTCATCGATAGTAACCATCTCCTCAGAACCAATGTTTACAGGACCCATAAAGTCTGAATCCATCAACCTTCTAGTCGCTTCAATACATTCGTCAATGAACAAGAAGGAACGAGTTTGTAATCCATCTCCCCACACCTCGATTGCTCCACCTTGCTTCGGGAGGTAAGCGACTTTACGGCAGATTGCAGCTGGTGCCTTCTCTCTTCCACCTTCCCAGGTTCCTTCTGGTCCGAAGATGTTGTGGTAGCGAGCAACCCTAACAGGAATGCCATGATTCCGATTATAAGCGAGATACAACCGCTCACTGAAGAGTTTTTCCCATCCATATTCGGAGTCGGGGTTGGCGGGGTATGCTGATTCTTCACGGCAATCTGGGTTGTCAGGATCGAGTTGATTGTGCTCTGGATACATACAGGCAGAACCAGAATAAAAGATTTTAGTTTTATTCTGCTGCAGAGTTTCGTTTAACTTGCGTTGTTCTTCAAGAACATTCAAGTTAATAGACACAGAGTTGTGCATAATGTCTGCATCGTTCTCGCCAGTGAAAACGAAACCTGCACCACCCATATCAGCAGCAAACTGATAGATTTCATCGAAAGACTCTGCAAACTTATCAGCAATATCCTTATAGAAATTACCAAGATAACCAGTAAAACGAAGTGCCCTTCTAACAAGATTTACATCACGAAGATCTCCAACAACAAACTCATTTGCATGTGTTGATGAAAATTCAGGATACTTCAAATCAACTCCACGAACCCAATATCCTTCTTCGCGTAGTCTCTTAACCATGTGAGACCCAATAAATCCACCTGCACCAAGAACTAGTGCAGTTTTTTTATAGTCGCTCATAAATCCAATTATTATGTATATTATATATGTTACTAAAAAAGACCCTTGAAGTCAAGGGTCTTTATAAGGTCTTTCATGCACGCCACTTGCTCTTTTACCTGAAGCAAGAAACAGGGCGGGAGTATAAAACCCCATCCGCACCACTTGCTCTTAGGTAAAGCAAGAAACCTATTTTAGTTTTCTGGTTGCTCCAGGTGCTGCTCTCTTAAGTGCTTCAACAACTTCTTCAATTCTAGCTTCAAGTGCTGCGATTCTTTCTTCGCTAACACCACCACTTCCTCCACAAGGAGTATGTGCTTTTGCTTCGAGTGCCTGAAGTCTTGCTTCAACTTCAACGTCATACTTTGACATTGCTGCACCACTAGAAGATTTAGCTGCTTGTCCTTTAATTGCCATTTTGCCAATAAATTAACTCTTTTTCTATTTAGTTTTTAGAAGGGTCTAATGACTCCACCAGTACTGTTATAGTCCATCCGTGACTGAGGGGGGTATCCCGACCAGGGCTAGTTTAACGACTTACCGAGTCTTTGATATAACAAGGAACACGTTCTGGATCTAACCATTTCGTGTATTCAAAATCATCAATCGCAGTCAATAGTTGCATCTGGTTATCAAGAAGATACATGTCACTGTACCTCTTAGTATAAGAATTTGCTTTTTGAATGCGGTAATCTGGCATACCATTTTCTAGCACACCAGATTCAACATAACGATAAGGAAAACGTTCTAGGAGAACTTTCACGCTACCTCCACAGACTCAAGATCGACTGCGATTTGCTCCATCAAAATATCATAATCATCAAGGGGATCGCCAGAGAAGACGACTCCTTCATTTTCATAATAACGACGGACCTTTTTGAGAAGTTTCGGATTCTTCACATCCAGGAAGAAATCACCGTTTACAGCACCACGGAGAGTGCTGATGTCTTTCTTGAACTTACTAGTCAGTGTCATTGTTTTGCTTGTTGACCTTAGTATTATAAGGGTTTGACGGAGATCCGTCAATAGAGGATGCGAGGATCGAACTCGCCTTAGGCAAATTATGAGTTTGCTGCATTCACCAGATTGCTAATCCTCCAAGGTAGGACTGCCGAGAATTGAACTCGGTTCACACTCTTATAAGGAATGGGCATTAACCAATATGCGACAGTCCCTCAGGATGCTTCGTTATTGAGGTCTTTGTAGATGCGTATGAGTTCATCATCCGCAGGAACCATTACTGCTCTATTTCCGTTCTCGTTTTCTATACCTATTGTCTCTCCATTCTCCACTCTGTCAATAAGAGTTTCCCAGTTCTCTTGCCAGTATTCCACAGAATAAAAGTGCATAGTTGTAATATGTATGCAATCGGGGTGAAAGGATTTGAACCTTCGGCCACTCGCTCCCAAAGCGAGTGCTCTACCAAACTGAGCTACACCC
>Ga0213866_10001435_pt1 | contig 17720 bp, 25 predicted proteins | sample PICome_11_FD_160079 | JGI IMG/M metagenome (GOLD analysis project Ga0213866, IMG submission 160079) | Coastal seawater microbial communities near Pivers Island, North Carolina, United States - PICO284 | ecosystem: Environmental > Aquatic > Marine > Coastal | place: USA: North Carolina...
TGCGTCTACAACCACATGCTCACCTTGATATTCAGATTGATGTGAAGTCTCCTGGACTTAGTGAAGAAGTTGAGTTGGCAACACTGACTCACAGATATCCTGATTGGTTAGGTGTTGATGGATATGAGAAACTTCTTTATGATGCTATCAATGATGACCAGTCACACTTCGTTCACTCTGAAGAAGTGATTGAGTCATGGAGAATTGTTGATGATTTACTCTGTACTGGTGACAAGTGTCCTATTAGAACTGCACCTTACATTTACCATGAGGGATTGTGGGGTCCAATGCATAAGACCGAACAAATAACCAAATGGGATTATCCAGCATAACCTATGGACAAAGACGAAAAGAGGGAGTTCTACAAGGGACTCAGAGAAAGGATCAAACAACTTAGAATGGAACACCTTTTTGAAGAACCTTGCCCACTTTACGAAGAAGAAGATGATTCATAAAATAGCACACTTTGCTGCATGGACTTTAAACAATCCATGGACACTAGCACCCATGTGCATGGCACTAGTGTTTGTTCCCATCCTAGGAATGTGGGCAGTCCACAAGTATGGATGGGAGCACTGGGAACCATTTGACAGAGGACACAAGTAGGGTTATAATTAGTTCAACGAGGACTTGAGACGTTCCAACCAAAGGTGCCTAGCGGTTCGGATATACCGAAACCCGGTAGTTAGGAGTCAACCCCCTTTGGATGTTCGCGGTGGTTCGCGTCCTACTCCGGTGTATACTGTCAGTATGTTGGGTGTAGCGCCCACATAGCATACGGATAAGTGCATCGTCAACGGGGTGTAGCTCAGTTTGGTAGAGCACTCGCTTTGGGAGCGAGTGGCCGAAGGTTCAAATCCTTTCACCCCGATTGCATACATATTACAACTATGCACTTTTATTCTGTGGAATACTGGCAAGAAAACTGGGACAATCTCTTGGATAGAGTGGAGAACGGAGAAACAATAGGTATAGAGAACGAGAAAGGAGATAGAGCAGTCATGGTTCCTGCGGATGATGAACTCATACGCATCTACAAAGACCTCAATAACGAAGCACCCTGAGGGACTGTCGCCTAACGGTCAAGGCCCACTGCTTATAACGGTGTGACCTGGGTTCAACTCCCAGCAGTCCTACCTTGGGGGTTTAGCAATCTGGTGAATGCAGCAAACTCATAATTTGCCTAAGGTGAGTTCGATCCTCACAACCCCTATTGACAGAATCCCTGTCAAACCCTTATAATACTAAGGTCAACAAGCAAAACAATGACACTGACTAGTAAGTTCAAGAAAGACATCAACACTCTCCGTGGTGCTGTAAATGGTGATTTCTTCCTGGATGTGAAGAATCCGAAACTTCTCAAAAAGGTCCGTCGTTATTATGAAAATGAAGGTGTCGTCTTTTCTGGCGATCCCCTTGATGATTATGATATTCTGTTGGAGCAAATCGCTGTCGATCTTGAGTCCGTGGAGGTAGCGTGAAAGTTCTTCTAGAACGTTTTCCGTATCGTTATGTTGAGTCTGGTGTACTAGAAAATGGTATGCCAGATTACCGCATTCAAAAAGCAAATCATTATACTAAGAGGTACAGTGACATGTATCTCCTTGATAACCAGATGCAACTATTGACTGCGATTGATGACTTTGAATACACAAAATGGTTAGATCCAGAACGTGTACCTTGTTATATCAAAGACTCGGTAAGTCGTTAAACTAGCCCTGGTCGGGATACCCCCTCAGTCACGGATGGACTATAACAGAACTGGTGGAGTCATAAGACCCTCTAAAAACTAAATACTTTGAGAGTTAATTTTTGGTGCAATGGCAACTAAAGGACAAGCAGCAAAATCTGCAACTGGGGCAGCAATGTCCAAGTATGATGTGGAAGTCGAAGCAAGACTGAAAGCATTAGAAGCAAAGGCAGCAGAACCTGCTCCAGCAGCAGGTGGAGATACATCTGAGTTAGAAGCAAAACTTGATAAAGTTATTGGTCTTCTCAAATCTAAGTTTCCTGCAGTGTTCAAAGACCTTTGATGGTTTCTTGCTTTACCTAAGAGCAAGTGGTGCGGATGGAGGTAACACTCCCGCCCTGTTTCTTGCTTCAGGTAAAAGAGCAAGTGGCGTGCATGAAAGACCTTATAAAGACCCTTGACATCAGGGGTCTTTTTTTGTATGATATATAAGAAGAAACTTTTTTATTAATGTCTGAATATAAGAAGACAGCACTGGTGCTTGGTGCTGGTGGCTTTATTGGAAGTCATATGGTTAAACGACTGCGTTCCGAGGGATACTGGGTGCGTGGTGTGGACCTTAAGTATCCAGAGTATTCTGAGACAGAAGCAAACGAGTTTGTGCAGGGTGATCTGCGTGATGTGGATTTTGTTCGTCGGGTTATTCAGTACAAGGGTGAGCAAGGCAACTTCTTTAATGAAGTTCCTTATCGTTTGATTCGTCCTTTTGATGAGATCTATCAGTTTGCTGCTGATATGGGTGGTGCAGGTTTCGTTTTCACTGGTGAGAACGATGCAGACATCATGCACAACTCTGTCTCCATCAACCTGAATGTCCTTGAGGAAGTACGCAAATTTAATGAGACTTTCAATGGTGATGTAAAGGAGTGGACAGAATGTAATCGTCCTAAGTTGGAACAACCAACTAAGATCTTCTACTCTGGTTCTGCTTGCATGTATCCAGAGCACAATCAACTTGACCCCGATAACCCTGATTGCCGTGAAGAATCAGCATACCCCGCCAACCCAGACTCCGAATACGGTTGGGAGAAACTCTTCAGTGAGCGGTTGTATTTCGCTTATAATAGGAATTATGGCATTCCTGTTAGGGTTGCTCGCTACCACAACATCTTCGGACCAGAAGGAACCTGGGAAGGTGGAAGAGAGAAAGCACCAGCTGCAATCTGCCGTAAAGTCGCCTATCTTCCTGAGGAGGGTGGAGCAATCGAGGTGTGGGGAGATGGCTTACAGACTCGTTCCTTCCTGTTCATTGACGAATGCATTGAAGCAACTAGAAGATTGATGGATAGTGATTTCATGGGTCCTGTAAATATTGGATCTGAGGAGATGGTGACTATCAATCAACTTGTAGATACTGCTGCTAAGGTTGCTGGAAAAGAAGTGCAGAAGATTCACAAACTTGATGCACCTTTGGGTGTTCGTGGTCGTAACTCCAATAATGATCTGATTCGTGAGAACCTTGATTGGGATTATTCTCAGACTCTAGAGGAAGGTATTCGTATCACCTACAATTGGATTCAATCTCAGATTAAAAGTTCTGAACCATATGTTCCATTTTATCATTCAGTATGAGTAAATTAGGACCTTACGCTTCCTACGATAAGGAGACTGGATTCCACCCACATCCTCTCCATGACAATATAAACTATGTTGGTAGTTTTGAGAGACTGAATGTTAATGTCAAAGGAGTCATTCATGTTGGAATGTATGACTTTGTTGAGCACTATTGCTACACTAAACTGGTTGGAGACAAAGTGATTGGTGTTGAGGCAAATAAGTTTGTCTATGACACCATGTCAAAACCCATTGCTGATAGATGTGGATATCTTGCTTTCAATGAGTGTGTTTATAGTGAAGATGGTATAGAAAAACAATTCTTTCTTGCTAACGATTGTTCAACTTTAAATCCTGTAGCATACTCAAACCACTTGTCTATGAAACTTAAGGGTGGTAGTTATGTTGATGTAACAACCAAGAAGTTGTCTACTTTGATTGAAGAGAATAATATTGACATGAACCAATATGATTTTCTGAACATTGATGCTGAGGGTGCTGAACTTGAAATTTTGAAAGGTTTTGAGGATAATCTTAAATACATCAATATGATTTTCCTAGAAACATCCCTTGATGATAGAAACAACACTGGTGCATCTCATGATGTTATTGTAGAATGGTTGAAAGAGAGGAACTTTAGTCTTGCTGAGATGTCAGATTCTTATCAAGATGAACGGTGGGGTGATTCTATCTTCCTCAGAAATGATAGAGAACTAGAACCTTTCAATAAAGAAAAGTATTTACTGAAATGAAAAACTTTAAACTGTTGAATGATACTTTCATTCATCTTACTAACGGAAACAAAGGATATACAACTCACGGTAAAGAGTCAAAGTATATTAAGTGGATTCATGAAGGTGAAGGTAAGCAGCAACTTACCTTTAACAACCTGACTCCTGATGATGAAACATTCTATGTTGATAGGTTCATTCCTGCAGGACTACAGGATAATGTGAGTAAGAAGAAGTATGCTATTCTCCTTGAATGCTGCTGGATTCTTAATCCACTCTTTGAAGAAATTAAGAACAATCTTGATGCATATGTAAATGCATATGAGAAGATCTTCACTTGGAATGAGGAACTGTGTGAACTGCATGAAAAGTTTTGCTGGATTCCTGGTAATGGATCTTGGATTCGTGAACCACAGATCTATCCAAAGAACAAACTAGTTTCTATCATTGCATCTAATAAGTCTCATCTTCCTGGTCACCAGCAGAGGATGCATATGCTGGAACAACTGAAGGACTATGCTCCTCTGTTTGGACGTGGATTTAATGAGGTAGAATATAAGGAAGAAGCACTAGCAGATTACATGTTCTCAGTTGCCATTGAGAATGCTGATGACTGGTTTACAGAAAAGATTCTTGATTGTTTCTTGACTGGAACTGTTCCCATCTATTATGGTACTCCTAGTATTAGTAAGTGGTTTAATCCAGACGGCATTATCTTTCTTGAAGATGGATTTGATATTGAAGAACTGGACGAAGATCTTTACAAGTCTATGGAGTCTGCAATCAAAGACAACTTTGAACGTGCAATGAAGATGGAAATGTTAGAAGATTTTATTTGGGAGACGTATTTTGAAATTAGGTAAGATCTGTCTTATACATCATTGGGCTGGTATCGGAGATATCTTTTATCTTCAGTCAGTTGCAAAGAAGTACATCTCTATGGGGTATCAAATCATTTGGCCTCTTAGAGATGATATTTTATGGTTGGGTGATTACATTAAAGGTATTACTTTCTGCTCTAGAGAGGACAACTTTCCTGGTAAGGAATACTATGGTCAGGATTCAGTTATCATCACTCCTAACTTTGTGTATCTTGGTATTATGAGACCTCACTTGTGGGGTATTGGTGACGATAAAATCATGTCCTCCAAGTACAGTATTCTTAATATGGATCACACAGACTGGAAGAGTGGGTTTACTTTTGACAGGAAGTTTGATAAAGAGGATGATCTATATTATAATGTCCTTGGTCTCAAGGATGATTCTGAGTTTGTGTTCATCAACAATCTCTATAATGAAAATAGAAATTGTGAACTGATGCGTCCAGAAAACTATGACTTGCCTGTCGTAGAACTTCAATATATTGATGGATTTACACTACTTGATTGGTGTAAAGTCTTTGAGAAAGCAAAGAGTGTGTTTACAATCAACACTTCTTTGAACTATATTATTGATACTCTAGACACTTCTTATGAGAGATATGTGGTTGTCGCACATAATGAGCAGAATAAGAAAGAGATTGATTACCTTTTCAGTACACCACATGAAATGATATGCAAGTAGTAGATTACAAAGGAGATACTTATCCATACTTTCAAACGATTGGTAATGCATCGCAGTTTGCTATTCCATTTGCCAAGCATGTTTGTAGTGGAAGTGGATATGATATTGGGTGTATGAAGAAGGAGTGGGCATTTCCTGGTGCTACTCCAATTGATCTTGATTTTGATGATCCATGGCACGCTGATGAACTACCTCCGACTCAGGTAGACTATATTTTCTCTAGTCACTGTCTTGAGCATGTCCCCGATTGGGTTGCAACCATGGATTATTGGTATAAATGTATTAGAGATGGAGGAACTCTGTTCCTTTATTTGCCTGATTACAGTCAAAAGTATTGGAGACCCTGGAACAACAGGAGACATAAGCACTGTCTGAAACCTGAGTTCATCCGTGATTACATGGTTGATAAGGGGTATAATAATGTTTTTGTATCAGGTGTTGATTTGAATAATGCATTCATGGCTATGGGGGAGAAATGAAAAAGATTGCTGTATCTACCTGGGTTACTGATGACTATGTTGATTACATTGGTCTAGATGAACTCAGAAACTCATTCAAATACTTTCATCCAGACGTAGATTTCTTTGTGTTTGACACAAAAGCAACTAAGGAGGCAATGGAAAAAGATCCTTGGTTGAATAATGTCTGGATGATGCCACCCAGTTGCCTTCCTTTTGTTGAAGATTATGATATGGTTGTCCATATTGATGGTGATTGTGTGGTCACTGGACCCATGACTGAACTATTTGAGAGTGAAGAAGACGTTATTGGAGTCAGAAACAATAACTCTTTAGACAAGGCATCTGCTCATGATTTTGGTATAACAATTACTCACCTACCACCTTTTGGAAATGGTCAGCAGATTCCAATTCAAGGATTCATCAATGCTGGTTTGATTGCTTCAAACAATAAACAGTTCTGGTATGATTGGCATGAACTGAATAGGGAAGCAAAGAGAATTAAAGATGAAGTAAATCCATATGCTCATGGTATTGGTGATGAGCAAGATACTTTGAATCAGATCTTTCACTCAGGAAAATACTCCACAAAGATCATTGATGCCATGGGAACAAATGTTTCTTATGGTATCTCTAATCACTGGGGTAAAAATGACAATCACTGGGAGAGTTGGTCAGAGATCTATGTAAAAGATGATGCACTATATTTGGATGATCCCAAAACGGGAGTTCCAATGTGCCTCAAGGTTATGCACCAAGCAGGAGGTGCTGCCGCAGCAAAACTAAATAAAGAGCACGGTGGTCTTCGTGAGTGGATGAAGACCGTGATTGCTGAAGAACCCTTACAATACATTAATAAAGTAACGTCATGACAAATCTTCTTAAGTTTTCTGATATTGCAGGAAACGTGATTGATCTTTCATCATCAGAGAACTACAAAAATCACGCATTCGCAGAACATTCGTGTGTAGTTCATATTCTAAAACAGTTCAATACTGACTTCTACTGGTTCTTGAAGGACCAAGAAGATCTTAATATGATTGATCTGGGGGCAAACATCGGATTGTTTTCAATTTTTGCTGCACCTATATGTGAGAAAGTATTTTCTGTAGAGCCAACTCCATCACACTTTGCTCTGATGGAAGAACTGGTTAATCTTGCAGGAATCAAGAATATTGAAATGCTCAACCTTGCAGTTGGTCTAGAGGATGGAGAAGCAGAGTTCAATATTCACGAACGTAACTCTACGATGAACTCATTCATCTCTCACAGAACTGATCCTCATAGTGGCAAGACTGTTAAGGTAAAGACTCAAACACTGAACAGCATTATTGATTCTCTTGATGTTGACCGAATCGGATTCGTTAAGATGGATATTGAAGGATTTGAGAACGAAGTTGTCTTTGAAGAGTCTTTTGAGGAAGCACTTACCAAGATTGATGGACTCTATGTAGAGGTGCATGATTTTGAGGAACGTGGTATGATGGCAGAGAACTTCAACAAGATTTCTGATCATCTGAAAGGATTTGGAAAGACTGTTGAAAAACTCCAAGCAGATTGTATGTTGGTTTATTGATGAAGAAACTTTATCGTAGACTCCTTGATATTTGTTATGAGAATAAACTTCACCACCTGGGGAGTTATTTTTCATGTCTTCATATCATTGATGAAATTTATAGAAATAAAAACGAGGATGATATCTTCATTCTTTCTAATGGACATGCTGTTGTAGCATTGTATGTTGTTCTTGAAAAGTATTATGGACTTGATGCTCAAGAACTTCTGGAAAAGTATGGTGAGCACCCTAAACGGAATGAGTTAGATCATATTCACTGTTCTACAGGAAGTTTGGGTATGGGCATCTGTGTGGCAGTAGGTCGTGCAGTTGGTAATCCTAATCGTCATGTTCATGTGATGATCTCTGATGGTGAGAGTAATGAGGGATCTGTATGGGAAGCACTTAGATATATCAATGATAGTGGTCTCAAGAACATCACTGTTCATGTGAATGCTAATGGATGGGCTGCATATGATCCTGTCAACATCATGTTGTTAGAGCAACGCATGAGAGCGTTCTGTCCTGGTAGACTCAAGTTCCATAGAACCACAGTCAACTACTTTGGACTTGATAATAGTCTTCATGCACATTACACTAACTTCACTGAAGAACAATATAAGGAGGCTATTGCATCGTTATGAGACGTAGATTTCAAGAACTCCTGACTGAGGAGATGAGAAAGAATGAGGACATCTTTCTCTTAGTTGGTGATGTTGGATATAAAGTATTTGACCACCTGAGAGAGGACTATCCTAATCGTGTAATCAATCCTGGTGCCGCAGAGCAACTGATGATTGGTATGGGTGCTGGTCTTGCCATGGAGGGTAAAATCCCTGTGTGCTATTCCATCACTCCTTTTGTTCTCTATCGTCCTTTTGAGTTCATCCGTAACTATTTGCACCACGAACAGATCCCTGTTAAACTGGTAGGTAGTGGTCGTGATGACGATTACGGACCTTGTGGATTTTCTCACTATGCTTGTGAGGATACTAAGGTTCTGGAAGCACTTCCTGGTATTGAGGTGTTCAGACCTGAAACCAAGGAAGAAGTTGATATTGAAAAGTTTTTGTACTCTGGTAAACCTTCTTACATTAATCTCCGCCGATGAAAATTTTATTCACTGGGAACCGTGGTAATCTAGGAAAAGAACTTATTCCTCTTCTGGAAGAAGAACATTCAGTTCAGTGTTATGATATTGATTACTCAAATTTTGATAATGTAAATTCTTTCTTCCGTCATCGGCAGATTGACTTTATTATCCATGCTGCTATTCGTGGTGGTCGTCGTGTTCGTGCAGATATTGCTGACGACTTCTATAACAACATGATTATGTTTGAGAATCTGGCAGCACAAAACATTCCGATGATTAACATCTGTAGCGGTGCATCATATGGTCGTCAGGACGATATTTTTAAAGTAGATGAAAGACACTTTGGTAAAAGGATTCCTACTGATTACTATGGTCTTTCAAAGTATCTGATTACTCATCGTTGTCGTCAATTGAAGCATGTTTATAACCTGAGATTCTTTAATGTCTTTGGTGCATGTGCTCCAAAAGACATGTTTACTACAGCAAATATTATCAACTACATCAACAAACGTGAGATCGTAGTGTTTAAAGATAAGTTCATGGACTTCTTTGGTGTTCGTGATGCTTTTAAAGTTATTGATCTATATCTTAAAGGTGGTAAAGATCTTCCAAAAGAGTTGAACCTTGTTTATCCTGAAGTGACTCTACTTTCAGAGGTTGCTGGTATGATCAACAATCTTTCTGATTATGATGTGCCTGTAGATGTTCTTGAACCAGGATGTGACAGAGCATACTGTGGAAGTGGAACAGAACTCTCTAGACTTGGACTTGAACTAGACGGTCTGCAAAAATCTCTTGAATATGTTTATGAAAATCTTCGTCAACGGAACATTTGATATTCTACACCGTGGTCATCTAGAACTCCTGAACTATGCAAAAAGTTTGGGAGACTTTTTATTGGTTGGAATTGACACGGATGATAGAGTAAAAGAAAAGAAAGGTCCCACCAGACCAATACATAGTCAGGAAGAAAGAAAGTTTTTTCTTGAGAATTTAAAGGCAGTAGACGCTGTTGATATCTTTTCGTGTGATGAAGAGTTAGAAAACATGATTAAATCATACAAACCTGATATAATGATCGTAGGATCGGACTGGAAAGGTAAGTCTGTGATTGGATCTTATTACTCTGCTGAACTTAGATTCTTTGATAGAATAGGTGATTATGCCACAACAAAAACAATTCAAAGTATTATTGATCGGGGATAGTTGCTCTGATGAATATGTTTACGGGATTTGCGAAAGATTAAATCCAGAAGCACCAGTTCCCATTCTTAGAGAGACTGAAGTAAAGACTCAAAGGGGAATGGCATGGAATGTGAGAGAGAATCTCATGTCATTTGGAATTGAAGTTTATATCCTCACTCAAGAAGAAAGAATTATCAAACGAAGATTTATTGATAAAAGATACAATCAACAACTTCTCAGAGTTGATATTGAGGATACAGTCAAACCTCTTGAGTATGACTTACCTAAAGAACATTTTGACGCTCTTGTCATATCAGACTATGATAAAGGTTTTCTAACAACTCAGAGAATATATGAATTAGTTGAATGGTTTGACGGACCTGTATTCATCGACAGTAAGAAGACAAATCTGCCAGTTGAATATGCATACATCAAAATCAACGATGATGAATATTCTAAACTGGATAAGGAACTGAAAGACTCACCTAACTTGATTGTTACCAAGGGATCACAAGGTGTTGATTATCAAGGTAAGAACTATCCAGCAGTTGGAGTGAGCGTCTTTGATGTATGTGGTGCAGGAGACACTTTTCTATCTGCTTTGGTTTACTTTTATCTTTTGTATGGTAAAATAGAGACAGCAATACCTTATGCAAATAAAGCAGCAGCAATTGCTGTGACACATTTTGGAACTTATGTATTATCTGAGAGGGATGTAAATGAGATATGTGATTGACATTGATGGGACTATCTGCACTCCAGGTCCCACAGAGGAGATGAGATATGAACAAGCGATGCCAATTCAGGATAGAATTGATAAAATAAATAAACTATACGACGAGGGTCATACCATCGTATATCTTACTGCCAGAGGAATGGGTCGGTATATGAATAATGCAGACCTGGCAAAACAAGAATTCTATGAATTTACAGAGATACAATTAAGTTTGTGGGGATGTAAGTATCATCAATTGCACCTTGGTAAACCTTCAGCAGACTACTACATAGATGATAAAGGAATCCACTCTGATGACTTCTTCGGAAATTAAACATGTTCCCAAGGGTTGGGGATATGAAAAATGGATTGTCAATACTGAAGAGTATTGTGGTAAACTTCTTTTTCTGAATGAGGGAAAGAGGTGTTCTTGGCACTATCACAAACTGAAAGACGAAACATTTTATTTGCAGTCAGGAAAAATTCTTCTTTACTATGGTGAGACTGATAGTCTTGATGAAGCAAAGGACATTATTCTGGAACCAGGAGATAAGTTTCATATCTATCGTGAACTGAGACATCAGATGATTGCTATTGAGGACTCAGAACTATTTGAATTTTCTACAGAACATTTTGACGAAGACAGCATTAGAGTAAAGAAAGGAGACTAATATGAAAGTTGTTATCCCTATGTCTGGTATGAGCCGCAGGTTCATGGATGCTGGTTATACTCTTCCAAAGTATTTGTTAGAAATAGATGGTAAGACTGTAATAGAACATATTATTGATTTGTATCCTAAAGATACGGAGTTTGTTTGCATCCTGAATAGAAAACATCATGATGAAACAGATGTTGCAGGTCTCTTACTTCATAAACTTCCTGAGGGATCTTCAATCAGAGTTATTGATCCTCATAAGTTAGGTCCAGTTCATAGTGTTCTCCAAGCACTGAATGATATTGATGACGAAGAGCAGGTCATTATTAATTACTGTGACTTCTCTATGAAGTGGGACTATGATGACTTCGTTTCTCATATTGAAGACACTCAGTGCGATGGGTCTGTAATCTCATATACAGGATTCCACCCTCATATGTTGGGTAGTGACAACTATGCTTTCTGTAGATTGAGAGAAGGATCATATCAGATTGAAGAAATCAGAGAGAAGCAACCATTTACAGACGATAAGATGTCTGAGTATGCTTCCACTGGCACTTACTATTTCAAGAAAGGTAAGTATGTCAAGCACTATTTTCAACAGTTGATTGACGAAGATGTTAATATCAACGGAGAATATTATGTCAGTTTGGTTCACAATCTGATGATCAAGGATGGATTATACAACACTGTATATGAGGTCCCAAACATGCTTCAGTGGGGAACACCACTAGATGTAAAGATGTATCAGCAGTGGTCTGATTACTATCGTGCGGTGATTGATGTCAAGAGTAAGTTAAAACTCAAAGGATGTGTAACTGCACTTCCCATGGCGGGTGCTGGTAGTAGATTCTCTAAGGAAGGATATGGTGTACCAAAACCATTCCTCATGGTTAATGGTGAATATATGGTTGACCAGGCAGTTAAATGTCTTCCAGAGACAGATAAAACAATCTTTGGTGCTCTTGAATCTCACATTAGTATGATGCCCCTAGAGGAGTATCCAGAGGTTGTATGGTTGAAAGAAACTCCTGCAGAGGGTCAGTCCATTACAACATCAAAGATTGTAGAAAAAATTGATGATGACACTTCAATCTTACTTTCTGCATGTGACAATGGAGCACTATATGACTCTGATAAGTTTGCTGATTTGATTGAGGATCAGGATAACGATATTGTTGTGTGGAGTTACAGAAACAATTACACAGCACATCACAATCCTAACATGTATTCGTGGTTGGAGGTTGATGAGAATGACACTATCAAGAAAGTAAATGTCAAAAAGTTTACTGGAGAGAACCCAGTAGATGAGTATGCTATAGTAGGAACAATGTTCTTCAGAGATAAGAACGTCTACAACAAATCTCTTATAAAATTATTTGAGATGGGCGAGAAAGTAAACGGAGAATTCTATGTTGATAGTTTGCTTAATGCTGCTATTGATTTAGGATATACCGTAAAGAATTTTGAGATTGATCACTACATTTGTTGGGGAACACCCAATGATCTCAAGACATATAGATACTGGCAAGAGTTTTTTCATAAAGTGGATTGGCATCCTTATGACTATGGCAAAGATTACCTTACCAATTAGATATTGGGATCAAGGTCCGACACGAAGAATATCTACTACCGATGAGAATAGTAGAACAATAGAAGCAGCATATTTCAACTTTGTAAAATTTACTGGACTATCAAAACATTATCCACTTCCACTTTTATATTCATATCAAACTAAGAAACTTTATCTTCCTCTGAGAGAAAAGTTTATGTCCTTGAATAGAGGGACTGTGTATGAAGATGGAGATATGTCGTATGAGATAGAGCATCTTCCTCTTGGGAAAACATGCGACATTCCAATGTTTTACTTTGTGTATAACATGGCAAACTATTATCATTTTGTATATGATACTTTGCCATATCTTTATGCATACTTCAACGAAAAGAAAATTCATCCTGACATGAAACTACTTGTCAGTCCCCCTGAAGGGAAAGATGACCTCTATCCTTTTGTGTGGGACAGTCTAGAATTGTTGGGTATCACCAGAAAGGATGTAGTATTTCTTGACACGGATGTGATGTATAATCGTGTCTGTGTGTCATCATCTTTGACACATAATGGTTTATCCAACTGCCCTCCACACAAAGGTGTATTTGAAGTTCTCAACCAGATGAAGAGTGATTATGTTGGACCTGAAAAGATATACATCTCTCGTCGTACCTGGTTGAATGGTGATACTTCAAACATTGGAACGAACTATACAGAACGCCGTAAGTGTGTCAATGAGGATGAAGTTGCACAGATGTTTATTGATCAGGGTTTCAAAGAAGTATTCTGTGAGAACTTGACAATGGAGGAAAAGATTGGTATGTTTAGGTCTGCAAAGTATGTTGCAGGTCCAATCGGTGGAGGTATGTGTAATGTCATATTCTCTCCACCAGAAACTAAAGTTTTATCTATCAACAGTCCAACTTTCTTTGATGTGAATTTTAGATTTGGGTATTCTATGGAACATACAGACCTTACTCATTTTGAGTATACTGAATTTACTGACAAGCAGGAAGAGTCTGTTGAAAGTGATGGATCGTTATCTATCTCTGGAGGACTAAATTCACCTTGGAAAGTAGATCTAAATAAACTATCCAAAATTTTAACTGCATGGACAACCTCCTAGAACTAGCACATATGCTGGGATCCTACGCCATTTGTGGTGAAGGTAATGTCTCTATGAAGGATGATGATTGTTTTTGGGTGAAAGCAAGTGGGACTTCACTTGATACACTCAGCAAGGTAGATCTTGTTGCATGTAAGATGAGTGGTGTGCCTTTTGATTCTTTAGGTCTTAAACCAAGTATTGAGACAGGATTTCATGCATGGTTGCAGAGAGAGTTTGATGCAATTAAATTTGTTGCACATACTCATCCACCTAAGACTATGGAAGTCGTGTGCTCTGAGCAGATTCATTCTTTTGCTGAGCACAGATTGTTTCCTGATCAGGTCGTAAGGAATGGTGCAAAGTCTTGCGTTGTGCCTTATGCCATGCCAGGTAAACCTCTCCTTAAAGAAATCAAAAAGAGTGTTACCGAATTCATAGAGAATGAAGAATACTTTCCTAAATTGATTCTACTGCAGAATCATGGTATAATTGTAGCGTCTACCTCACACAAAGAATGTATTGCATCTACTATGATGTGTGAAAAGTCTGCAGAAATTTTCATTGGTGCTAAGTCTCTGGGTCAAACTAGATTCTTATCCGAAGATGAAGTGAATGAGATTGACAAGTGCCCCAGTGAAGAACGAAGGAGAATGATGTACAGATGAAAGTAATCTATGTTGATATTGATGAAACGATTTGTAATCGTGAGTCATCAACTGATTTTGGTGTAGTGCATGACTATACAAAAGCAGAACCTATCCAAGAGAATATTGACAAGATCAATAAGTTATACGATGAAGGAAACACCATCGTGTATTGGACAGCAAGAGGTAGTCGCAAACAAATTGATTGGACTAATCTGACTCAGCAACAACTATCAGATTGGGGTTGTAAGTATCACGAACTCCGTGCTGATAAACCTTTCTATGACCTCTTTATTGAGGACAAATCATTACGTATTGAGGAAGTATGAGAATTATATCTCACAGAGGCAACATTCGGGGACGAGTCCCTGGTAGAGAGAATGCTCCTAGCTATATTGATTGTGCTCTTGGTAATGGGTATGATGTAGAGATTGATGTATGGTCACTTGATGGTGAGTTCTGGTTAGGTCATGATGGACCACAATATAAAGTAACCTGGAACTGGTTCTTTAAGAGACAGGACAATCTCTGGTTGCACTGTAAGAACGCACAAGCAGCAAAAGATTGTGCAGTGTTTCAATCTTTCTGTCACACTGGTGATCCGTATTCTTATACATCAAATGGAAAGATTTGGTTACATGATACGGAGCAAACCTTTGATGATAAAACTATCATCCCTCTTCTAGAGTGGGATCTTGTTGATAGTTTCAAACATAATATTGATGAAGTGCCTTATGGCATCTGCACAGATTACCCCTATATGCTACCATGACGAGAATTGCCCTTTGTTACTCTGGGAGACCTAGAAGTTATCAAGAGTGTCATGAAAATCATAAACAACATTTTCGTCTAGGTCAGAACGATGTAGATGTTTTTGCACATATGTGGTTTGATGAAGACCTTGTAGGATCTGAATTCAGAACAGATGTTGGTCAGGGAACTTGGCCAGATGCTAGTGTTAAAGAGTGGATTGATGAATATTGGAAACCAAAGAAGATTAAGTATGAGAAACCCAGATACTTTGCCGACATGTTTAATGATACATGGCAAACGAAATGGGTAGCAACTCATCCAAAGGACAATCAGATTTCTATGTTCTATGGGATTGAGCAAGCAATCAAACTGAAGAAAGAATATGAGGAAGAGAATAACTTTAAGTATGACTATGTGATTCGTATGAGATCTGATTTGGTCTTTCTACAATCTCCAGGTCAGTTTGAAGATTATGATCCTAGTAAACTTCATGTGTTTGATGTACAACCTGGACCTGACTGGGTTCAGACTGGCGTGAAAGATTTTGCTATCCTTGATATTATTGCATGGGGTGGGTCCGAAGTAATGGATAAATACGGTACAATCTATTCTAACTTACAAAGGATCACCGAAGAAGGGTGTCCAATGTTTTCACCTGATACTTCCTTAGGTTATAATGCTAAGGTCATTAATAATCTAGAGTATGAAAAACATAATTGGAACTTTAAAGTTTTTGTAGCAAACCACACTTACGGCAATTGATTTGATTATATGAAAGTTTTAAATCTTGGATCAAGTGGGCAGATCGGTGCCTACCTTACAGAATACCTTCGCAAGAAAGGTCATGAGGTTATTGAATATGACAAGAACCTTGGAGCACAATATAACCTTACAGCAATCCCTAGCACTTGGTTAGAGTCCTGCATCAAGGAAGCAGACTTTGTGTTCTTCCTTGCCTTTGATGTGGGTGGGTCACGATACTTGAAGAAGTATCAACACACCTTTGACTTCATCAATAACAACACTAGACTGATGGCAAATGTCTTTGGTCTGTTGGAGAAGCACAATAAGAGATTTGTATTCGCATCATCTCAGATGAGTAACATGTCTTACTCTCCTTATGGTGTGATGAAACGCGTTGGTGAACTCTACACCACATCACTGAAGGGACTGACTGTTAAGTTCTGGAATGTGTATGGTATTGAGAAGGACATGGACAAGGCTCATGTCATCACTGACTTCATCAAGAAAGGATTTGAAGAGGGTGATTTTGAAATGATGACTGATGGTACAGAAGAGAGACAGTTTCTCTATGCTGAGGACTGCTGTGAGGCACTTGAAACTATTATGGAGTGCTACACGCAGTTTAAACCAGAAGATCCTCTGCACATTACATCTTTCCATGCAACATCTATTAAAGAGGTTGCCTCAATCATCATGGGTCAGTTCAATCTAATTGGTAAACCAGTTAAGATTAATCCTGGTCTTGCTAAGGATAGTGTGCAGATGGATAAGAGGAACGAAGCAAACAACTATATCATGGACTGGTGGTTGCCTAAAACTAATATGCAAGACGGTATCAAAGCAGTCTTTGATGAAATGAAAAAGGAGTATGGTTACTGATGTTATCATTCAATAAACTTGGTAAGTCTGGTCGTCTTGGTAACCAGATGTTTCAATATGCAGCACTGAGAGGTATTGCTGCTAATCGTGGACTTGATTGGGTGATTCCCCCACCAGGTACATCAGGAGTTGATGAGTTTGGTTGTGAGAACAACTACTGTATGTTTGAAACATTCAAGATGACTGGTGCTACAGAGGAGCATCATGGTATTCCTGATGATCTGCCTTGGGCTATCTGGAAAGAGTTTCATTTCAACGAACAACTTTTTAATGAGTGTCCTGATAATGTGAATCTGGATGGATACTTTCAGACAGAAAGATACTTTGAGAATGTAGAGAAAGAACTCCGTGAGGACTTTCAGTTCCAGGACTCCATCTATCAACCCTGTAAGGAGATGATGGATAGTATTGAGAGTGATCGTAAAATCTTCTTACACATCCGTCGTGGTGATCCTAAGTTGCCTTGGGCGTATGTGAACCTGGAGACAACACATCCTGTTTGCACTTTTGATTACTATGAGAAGGCACTTGCAGAGTTCCCTGATGACATTCCTGTGATCGTCTTCTCAGACCATATTGAGTGGTGCCAGGAGCAGGACTTCTTTAAACCAGACCGATTTATCCTCTCAGAGAGCACGGATGAACTTGACGACGGTCAGAGAGTTCCCTGGACTGATCTGTGTCTGATGTCTCTCTGTACTGATGCAATCATCGCTAACTCATCATTCTCTTGGTGGGGTGCATGGTTGATTGACAATCCCAACAAGACTGTGATTGCACCTA
>Ga0213866_10001436_pt1 | contig 17718 bp, 26 predicted proteins | sample PICome_11_FD_160079 | JGI IMG/M metagenome (GOLD analysis project Ga0213866, IMG submission 160079) | Coastal seawater microbial communities near Pivers Island, North Carolina, United States - PICO284 | ecosystem: Environmental > Aquatic > Marine > Coastal | place: USA: North Carolina...
AAGAGGAACCTAATCGGATACCTTAGATCAAAAGTGCCAGGTGAATGTAACCAAGTGTTAACATAGGACGCAAGTAAGTCGCGGAACGGAGCGTTCATCCTATGTTATCATTAGCATTAATTTTTGCCAGTCATGTCTCACCTGATCTTTTTCTCAGGTGTGAAGACTATCTTTGGTTAAAGCAAGGGTTGGAAGAGAGTAGTCTTTTCACACCTGCGGAAAAGTTGGATATCACCCTTCATTGGATGGAACATACTAGCCCTGCATGTTTTGATAACAAGGACGCAAACGACTGAAGGAACGGGATCTTAAAAACATCTCATTTCTTTAGGAGTAAACCGATGAATCTTCTTAACCTTTACAGCAACAACACTTCTTATCGTGGTGTATCTTACGATCCCCATGCCAAGAAGGAAGTTGAAACCCACACCATTCTTGAGACCTATCGTGGTGTCAAGCATGAGGAAAAGGTGGAGGTTGCAAAATGAAGAACGTAGTAGCATCCAACTGGCTCTCTGTCATTAAGGCAAAGCAAGTCAAAGAAAAGAAACTACATCAAGCACAACTCTGCATGGCAGGTCACTGCCAGGTAGGTAAAAAGTGATTAGTTTAATCAGTGGAATCGTTTTAGGTTCTACTGCATTTATGCTTCTGATTTATGCCGAAGTTCTATTGCTGAGTAAGTAATGCAAAATTACACATATCATCATGATGATATGGATAAAGATAACAGACCACCTGCCTGTTATCAGTTAAAATATAGAGGTTGCAACTACTGGTCATGCTATCTCGTTCATTTGGACGAGTGGTTTGATAAACTATTAAAGTTTGAGGGAGATTGACACTCCCTCTTTTTTTATGTATAATTAGTTGAGTGGATTCTGTAATATGGACAGAGAAAAACTAAAACTTATTATCAGAAATATGGATCTTCTTCTTGATGCATTGAAGTCTGAGGTTTATTCAGAACCTGAAGCATATACAAGAAACTATTCACAAATTACAGACTATGATGAAGTTTTTGATGATGATGACGGATACCCAGACTGAAGACTCATGCTAAGGAGAATTATGTATGAAGAATTGAATTGTTTTGAGGAAGCACTCAAACACTTTGGAACTAGAGTTGAGATCATCACTGCCATGGAGATGGCAAAGAAACTGACTGCTGAAGAAGCATATCAGATGATCAAGAATGAACTCAGAGATGTCAAGAAATGTCGTAAGGAATTTAAAAAAGATGAATGTTAAGCTGATTTCTGTTACCCCCGACGCAGAAAAGAATATTGCATATTGTGCTCGTGTAAGCAATCCTGCAAATCAAGAAAATCAAAACAGTGCAAAACTCCTTGCGTATTGCATTAAAAATAATCATTGGAGTATTTTTGAGCAAGCATTTATGACTCTTGAAATTAATACTACTAGAGCTATTGCAGCCCAAATTTTGAGGCATCGTTCATTTACATTTCAAGAATTTTCGCAACGTTATGCCGATTCTTCCCTACTTGCAGAGAAGATCCCTCTTCCAGAGCTCCGTCGTCAGGACACTAAGAATCGTCAAAATTCAATTGACGACCTTGATCCTAAGTTTGTAGCATTGTCTAACAAGCAGATTGAGACTTACTTTGCTCAAGGCATGAGTTTATATCAACACTTACTTGATTGTGGTGTGGCAAAAGAGTGTGCTCGTATGGTACTTCCCCTTGCAACACCAACCAGAATCTATATGTCAGGTTCACTGCGATCATGGATGCATTATATTGATTTGAGATCTGCTAATGGAACACAGAAAGAGCATATGGATATTGCTAAAGAATGTCAATGTATTTTTGCTGGGCAATTTCCAACTATTTCAGAAGCACTTGGGTGGACAGAGCATAATAAATAACTAATATAAAAAAGTATTTCAAATGAAAGTTATACCAAATATTGAATATGATGATGTTGCAAAACTGATTAAATCAAATTACATCGTCGCAATATATCAAGGTAAAGGTGAAGGGGGTCCTAGGGCATTAGGCAATAGATCCTTCTTATTTAATCCTTCTACTGAAGGAATGGATTTGCATGTTAATAAATTAAAAGGTAGAGAATGGTATAGACCTGTAGCAGGATCAATGCTACTTGATAATTTTTCCCAATGGTTTGATAATGGTAACATAAAAAAATCTCCTTTTATGACCTATGCAATTAATGTAAAAACGGAAAAAATAAATCAAATACCTGCAATTGTTCATAAAAATAACACTTGTAGAATACAAACAGTATCTAAAAGTGATAACTTTCATTATTATAATCTTATTAAAGCCTATAAAAATTTAACTGGAATTCCAATAATTGGTAATACATCATTCAATCTGGGTGGGAAACCAATTGTTCATACACTAGAGGATGCTTTACAAACAATTAATCATTCTAAATTTGAATTTCTTTATCTTCCAGAAAAACAAACACTAATTTACGCAAAAAATTAAGGAGTAATATAGCATGTATATTTTAGGTGTAAATATATCACATGATTCTTCAACCTGCTTATTAAAAGATGGTGAAATCGTATATTATTCCGAAAATGAAAGATTAACTGGGGATAAAGCAAGAGAAGAAGATGATAAGATTAATATCATTAAAACTTTTTTTAATGAAAACAAAATATTACCGATCTACGATCATATAGAATCTATAAAAAAATATACTAAAGAGATAGATTATATTATTTTTAGTTCTTATGGATCATATAGACTTGACAATGAAGATAAATTTATTGATGATAAAATATTAATTCGGAGTATAATATCAAAGTTATCTGAGGAAAATATTAAATTTAACACTTCAGTATTTTATGAGAATAATCACCATATCTATCATGCAGCTAATGCATTTTATGCATCTGGATTTCAAGATTCAGCTGCATTAATTATGGATGGTGGTGGATCTTTTGATCATGATTATTTTACAAATCATACCAAGAAAATATCCGATTATCCTTTTAGAGAAGTAGAAAGTATATATACTTGTTCATACGATTTTCCAAATTTTACTTCGCACTATAAAGTGAATTCAATGTTAGATGATCCGTTTGATGAAACTGAAGAAATCTTCTGGAAAAAAACTGATAATGAAATCTATACCAAGTCTCGTAGTTGTGGTGATATTTTTAATGTAATAGCACAAATGCTAGATATGGGTAAAGATAATAGTAATGGGGCAGGAAAATTAATGGGTTTATCTGGGCATAGATTAAAAACAGATAAATCAATTCCTATGAAACTTTTTGATCGATCTAAAATTGATCAAATCATTGATCAGTATGAAACAAAGCACGAAATGTTTTTAGTCGAATGGTTTGAGAAAATAGATGATGTATATGTAACTCGCAATCGTCTATTAAGTCATATTAATGATTTTATGAAAAATAATGTAAGAGATAAGTCTTTATCTAAACAAAATCTAGATTTTTACATTTTAGCTTCTCTTGCATATAAACTACAAAAAGAAACTTTTTTACATACTATCAGATTAATAGATAAAGCTATAAAAATTACTGGAAAAAATAGAATTGTTTTGAGTGGTGGATACTTTATGAATTGTGTTAATAATTTTAAATATACACAATTATTTCCACAGATAGAATTTTTTGTTGACCCAATTCCACATGATGGTGGAACCGCTATTGGAGCAGCCAAATATTTTTGGTATGGATTAACAAAGAGTAAAGATAAGTTTCAATTTGAAAATGTTTATTTTGGACCATAATATATGAAAATATTATATGATGTTACCTATGAAAATGTAGTAGAGTTAATATTAGATAAAAAAGTAGGAGCAATACATCAAGGAAAGTCTGAAATAGGACCAAGAGCATTGGGAAATAGATCAATTATATTTGATCCAAGAGTTCCTGATGGAAAAAATATTGTTAATATTGTAAAAAATAGAGAAAATTGGAGGCCATTTGCTGGATCTGTTTTAGAAGAACACGCAAATGAGTGGTTTGAAATGATCGGTCTTAAAAGTTCTCCTTTTATGACATTTAATTTAAGAGTTAGAGAACATGCAAAAAAACATATTCCTTGCATAACTCATATCGATGGAACTTGTAGAATACAAACTGTAAATCAAAAAGAAAATTATCATTATTATAATTTGATTAAAGAATTTTTTAATCAAACTAAAGTACCTATTCTATTAAATACATCTTTTAATCTAGCAGGAGATGCTATTGTAGAGAATGTACCTCAAGCAATAGATACTTTACATAGATCAGAATTATTCTATGTATATTTTCCAGAATTAAATATGATGGTGGTAAAATAAAATGAATGTAGCAGCAATATCAGTAACTGGTCATGAATCAACAATTTCAATAATAAGTAATGGTAAACTAGTATCTAATATTATAGAAGAAAGACTTTCTAGTATAAAACTGGATGAACATCTTTTTCTTGCATACCATCATCTAAAAAAGTTTCATGAGGATAAAGGTTTAGATCTTATAGTTCTTACTAATGGTACTGAGCAAGAATTTGCTGAGATGAATCGGGTATTGAAAAAATATAAATTATCTTCTATTCAAATCATAGAAGAATATGATGAACATCATCTGTATCATGCAGCATCAGGTTTTTATGCATCGGGATTTGATGAAGCGGTAGTTCTTGTTGTTGATGGATGGGGGGCAGATTACAGAATCCATAAAGTCATGGAAATGTCTGGTATTTCTTTGTCTGAAGAAGATTTGGAAGATGCTATGAATTATCAAGAAACAATGTTTTTAGAAACAACTAGTGTTTACCATGCTAGTTATCCAGCAAATTTTGATTTACTTCATAAACAATTATTATTACCATCACCTCAACCTAGGCAATTTATTGAAAGCAGTCTTCCAATTGATTTTTTTGAAGCTATTTCTGGAAATGGAAAAATAAGTGTAAATTCTGCATATGATATTGGAATTATGTATGGCACTATAACTCACCATCTGGGATGGTATAGAGAAGAGTGTGGAAAAACTATGGGATTAGCAGCATATGGAAAAGAAAATTCAGAGTTGCCTCCATTTATTTTAGAGCATAATGATGTACTTTTTGCTAATATGAATCTGTTTCATAGTAATAGGATTGTTAATATAACAAATTATCCAGAAATGATTCATAAAAATGATTTTCAGAAAAAAGCAGATATTGCATATAAAATTCAAAAAACAACCGAGTATGTAATTAGTAAAAAGGTTGAAAGAATATTAGATGAATACCCATTAACAAAAAATATTATTTTTTCGGGAGGAGTTGCTTTAAATATTTGCGCAAATTCTATAGTAAAGGAAAAATTTCCAGACATTAATTTTTTCGTTGATCCAATTGCTGGAGATTTATGTCAAGCATATGGAGCGTCAAAATATTTTTACCATAAAAAATCTGGATCTAAAGAAATAAGTCCATTAGAAACTACATATTATGGATTAGAATATAATCCAAAACTAATGAAAACTGAAATAGAATATGAGGTTTTAAAGAAAACTATCGGGAGATAAAAATGAGAACCTATTGTATTAAAAACCATGAAACTGGATTTATATTTAAAGTTTTAATGACCCTAGAAGAAGTTGAAATTTTTTTTGAAAAAAATCCTGAAATGAAAGAGTGTGTAGATTGTATAGAATGTGATGATGCACCTTCGATTATGATAGAATAAATAAAGCAATTGAGAGTTAAATTATGGCAACGTATCCAATTATTAATACAAAAACTGGTGAACAAAAAGAAGTTACTATGAGTGTCCATGACTGGGATCAATGGAAAGTAGAGAATCCCGATTGGACTCGTGATTATTCTGATCCATCGACTATTCCTGGAATGGGAATAGAAGTCGGTGAATGGAAAGATAAGCTGGTAAAATCAAAGCCAGGATGGAATGACGTTTTAGCAAAAGCATCATCAGCACCAGGAGCACAAAATTTAAAGATCTGATATGGCAAGAAGAAAAAGAAACAACGAAAACGTTGGTATTAACTCAGAATATCATCGTCAAGCACTCAAAGGAAAAAAACCAATCAATACTGATCATCTATTAGATATTGAACCACTTACTGAAAATCAAAAGAAGTTGTTTAAATCTTATGGAGAAGACAAACATATTGTTGCATATGGAACCGCAGGTACAGGTAAAACATTTATCACTTTGTATCATGCAATTAAAGATGTCTTGAATCAATTTACTCCATATGAAAAAGTTTATATTATTCGTTCTCTAGTAGCAACAAGAGAAATTGGATTCTTGCCTGGAGATCATGAAGATAAATCCAATCTATATCAGATTCCATATAAAAACATGGTTAAATACATGTTCCAAATGCCTTCTGATGCTGAATTTGAAATGCTCTATGGTAATCTTAAGACTCAAGGCACTGTTAGTTTTTGGAGTACATCATTTATCAGAGGTACGACATTCGATAATGCAATTTTATTGATTGATGAATTTCAAAACTTGAATTTTCACGAACTTGATAGTATAATTACAAGGGTAGGAGATAATTGTAAGATTATGTTCTGCGGAGATGCGACTCAAAGTGATCTAGTAAAGACTAATGAAAAGAATGGCATTGTAGATTTTATGAAAATTTTAAATGCTATGCCATCTGTAGATATTATTGAATTCGATTCAGATGATATTGTAAGATCTGGTCTTTGTAGAGAATATATCATTGCAAAAAATGAATTAAGTATCTTATGAAGTATGAAGTTTATTATTGTCCAGATGAATATTATGAAGAAAACATCATAGAAGTAGAAAGTAAAAAAGAACATTCAAACTATCTTTATAGTCAATGTCCAGTATGGGGTCACAGATTTGATAGAACATTTACTGGTTATTCACCTATAGATTTCGAAATCAATTTTTCAGATTTGGAAAATAAAAAAATTCATTTTGCTGAAGGTGATCAAGAGTTTGAAACAATAGATATTAATGATTGTCTTGATCATGGAGATACTTATCAAGGAAAATATTTTTACTTTGATCTAAATGATATAATGAATGAACACCCCGTAGTTCAACTTGGATTTATTTCATCATTAATATGGACAAACTTTGATCAAGAATATCTATGGTTTGATTTTTCAGATCATCCAATGACTTCATATCAAAACAATTTTTTTGCTATTGGTGGATGGTTTAATATCGCAAATCATCCAAGAACATCATCACTTGCTATAAAAGTTCTTGATCTATCTAAGTCCGTAAAGATTTTAAAAGGAGATCCACTCTACAGAGTTAGATTTTATACAGAAGACTTAAATGATAACCCAGTCTTAATTAAAAAGAAATCTCCAGAAGGATTACGTGAAAATATGAAACATAGGCAACAAATGTTAAATGGAGATAATAAGTTTTTAAAAAAAATCTTATTCGAAAAAGATATCAGAAAACAATGTCCTTATCATAATCAATAATGTTTAACCATATTAATATTAATCTACCAGAACTTAGCAGAGAAACTATCGATGGAGTTAGGTATTATAATGTTCCTACTCATGATGGACTTCTTAAATTAGTATCTGTTACTTCTATAACCAGTCACTTTAATCGTGAAATTTTTGCTAAGTGGAGGAAGAGAGTTGGTGAGGAAGAAGCAAATAAAATTACAAAGAAAGCTACAAGTCGTGGTACAGACATGCACACACTTGTGGAAAACTTTCTTCTCAATAAAGAAATGCCACCTGGTTCAGTACAACCACTTTCAGAATTTTTGTATTTAATTGCAAAAGAAAAACTAAAAAATATAAATAATATTTACGCTCTTGAAAAATCCCTATATAGTGAGTATCTAGGAATCGCAGGAACTGTTGATTGTATTGCTGAATATAATAATGAATTAGCAATCATCGACTTCAAAACTTCAAAAAAACCAAAACCTAGAGACTGGATTGAAAATTATTTTGTACAATGCTGTGCTTACGCATGTATGCTTCATGAACTTACAGGATTATCAGTAAAAAAGTTCGTTATTATTATGGCATGTGAGAATGGTGAAGTTGAAGTATACGAAGAATATAATAAGAAAAAGTATATTAAATTACTAACTCAGTATATTAAAAAGTTTGTTAATGACAAGATTTCTTGACTAATTTTGCATTTATTGATATAATGAACTTATGAATTGAAATTATTATATGTTGCCAATCTACACCGAAGTTATGCCGAAGAAAGAAAATTCAGAATTAGAAGCAGAATTGGAAAGTAAGTTCTATTCTCATGCAAGAGTTTCTCAAGACATTGAAGAGATTTTTAGTAAAAATGCAGACATGAATTATATTGATAGTGTTATGCATTTTTGCGAAATGAATAAGATAGAATTAGAGTCAATTCCAAAATTGCTATCAAAACCACTTAAAGAAAAGATTAAGTACGAAGCAATGGAACTTAATTTTCTTAAGAAGAGTAGTAGAGCAAGACTCTCAATTTGAAAATCGACTTTTAAATTCATTTTTGGTCGAAAAAAAATCCCCAAAATTTTTTACGCGTAGGGTTTTTTGTAATGTCACCATTTGATTGCTATAAAACTTATGTTGCTTTAAAAAATCATTTTACTAAAGATAATTTTGATTATCATAAGTATTGTGGCAAAACAAGAGCAACACTTACATCTTTCTATAAGAGAAAAGATCGTTATTGGTTTGAAAAAATTTCTAGACAAAAAAGTGATGATGAAGTTAGGGACTTTTTTGTCTCTAACTTTATTTCATGTGAAGATCCTCAAACATTATGGATTGGTGAAATTATTAGAAATGGAAATACAAACTATCAATCATGGCAAAAAAGAATTCAATCAATTACATATATTTTTAGAGAAGAGGTTGAATTAAATTTCAATAAAAATAATTTCGATAGTATGTTTAAAGTTGAAGAAAATAGGCATCCTAAAATTATTAAATTATATTTAAGTAATAAAATTAGTATTGAAACATTATTAATTTTGGATAAAATACTTTCATTTTCAAAGAACTTTGATAAAAAACTATCAGATCCAATTTGGCAACTAATTAGATTAAGATTGAAAAAATATAGTCCCTTTCTAAATATCGATATATTTAAATTTAAAAAACTTTTAAAGGAGATAGTTTTATGAGTAATTTTTTCGATTCGGAATTGGTCCAGGAAGAAATGTCTGAAATTTCAAAACTTCAAGAAAAAATTTATTCAAAAGTTTTTGAATTTGCAGAATTGGATCGAGAAAGTAAATTAAATCATATTAATGATTTAGAAAAACTTATGGAAAAACAACAAATTCTTTACATGAGAATGGCATTATCTGATGATTCAGATGCTATTGAAATGAAGAAAAAAATTCAAGACTCTGCATTTTTAATGGGATTTACAGAAAATCTTGATATGAATTTAATTTTTTCTAATATGGGAAAAGTTATTGGGAAACTTAAGAAAGAACTTGCAGAGGAAACCGATTGACACTAAATACTATGTCTGTTATAATTGCAGAGCACACAAGCCAAAATACAAACAAACCGAGGTAATCCAAATGTCCTTTTCAAATCTAAAAAAGCAATCTTCACTTGGAAATCTTACTGCTAAACTAGTTAAAGAAGTAGAGAAACTGAATACTAGTAGTGGTTCCGATGATCGTCTATGGAAACCAGAACTTGACAAATCTGGTAATGGTTATGCTGTGATTCGTTTCCTTCCTGCCCCCGATGGTGAAGAACTTCCTTGGGCAAAGATGTACTCTCATGCTTTCCAAGGTCCTGGTGGTTGGTTTATTGAGAACTCTCTAACCACGATTGGGCAGAAAGATCCTGTCTCTGAATATAATCGTGAACTATGGAATAGTGGTAATGAATCTGATAAGGAAACTGTACGTAAACAGAAACGTAAACTCTCCTACTATGCAAACATTTACGTTGTAAAAGATTCTGCAAATCCTGACAACGAAGGTAAAGTTTTCCTCTACAAGTTTGGTAAAAAGATCTTTGATAAGATCATGGCAGCAATGCAACCAGAATTTGAAGATGAAGATCCCATCAATCCGTTCGATTTTTGGAGTGGTGCTAACTTCAAACTGAAGATCAAAAAGGTTGCAGGATACTGGAACTATGATAGTTCTGAGTTTGATCGTCCTAGTGCCCTTCTAGATGATGATGATGCCATGGAGGCAATTTGGAAGAAGGAGTATTCTCTTTCTGCACTGACTGCTGCAGATCAATTCAAGACATATGATGATCTGAAGAAGCGTCTTGATTATGTCCTTGGTACTCGTGGTGTTCCCAAGTATCAAGATCCAGAAATCATGGATGAAGAAGCATCCTTTGAAGCAGAACGCAAGGGTCAATCATTTACTCCCAAGTTCCGTGAAGAGTCTCGTTCTGATGAAGATTTTGGAGTTCCCCAAACTTCAATGTCTGATGCTGAAGAAGACGATGCTCTATCTTACTTCCAAAAACTTGCTGAAGAGTGAAATATAATCAAATCTGCTTGACTCTCTTAGTCTTTGCAGCGTATTTCAATCTACTTTTCAAATAAGTCATTAGTATCTTTCAGGGTTCTGCTGATATATTCAGTGGAACCCTGTTTGTATTCCATAATATTTTCAATATCTTCAACTACTTGACTTAAATATTCTGCTTTTAAGATATAAATCAATCGTTTTTCATTCTCAATTCTTTCTTCATATATGTAATTTGTTATAGGTTCAATGGTGTCTGAAGAAAAAGATCTTTTATTTAAATATGGATCAAAAAATTCTACTACATGATTTTCTGGAACAATCAATCCACCAGGAAACATTAACTCATTTATACTATTATAAACAGGTCTACTTTCATAATGACGAATTGCGTAAACTTCTTCGTAAGATCCATATTTTTCAAGAAGGTATGAATTAAAAAGTCTTTGTGGTAAAGGCCATTCTGATTGAATATTTAATATATTATTTGTAACTAAAATAACCCAGTCTAAATTTGGATCATCATACAATTTAAATGCAACTTGATCTGGTCTTTCATCTCCTTCAATAATATAACGTTCAAAAAAGTTTAAATTTTCAAACAAATCATCTCTAAGTTTTGCTCTACGAAATAAATTTTTGACTTGAGTTTTATTGTTTTGACCTCTTTCACTTAAGAGATTTGTATATTTAAAATTTGGTACTTTATTGAAATAGTTTGACATTTTAGTAACCGATTACGTCGCTTTCTTGTGTATATTCATCTTCATATACAGGTTCAATTTCATTAAATGTTAATACCATTTGATATGAAGTCATTGTTTTAGCAGGATCATCAAAGGTCATATAACTATTATCTGGAACATAGTTGACATTACAACTTGTTAATGCACATAATTTAGTATCACCTATTGATTTATGTGTGCCATTTCCAGCCTGGCCAGCCATATGATACGATACGGAAAATATATCTGGTGCTAGTAAGAATAAATCACTTTGACTTCTTCTTACTGCCATATGTTGCTTAAACCACCTAATAATTTGTCTAATACTCTTTGCTTCATCTATGTCTCTTGCAGAAAACTTAAAGTTTAATGTAAAAGATCTCATTTCAGGATTATTGAACAATAGCACTAAATTTGGATTAAATATTGCACCTTGAGTTCTAGATAAAAGACCACTTACTCCAGCTGCTTGTTCTGCAAAATATATTGCTGTTGCTTCACTTATTTGTGGTGCATATTTTTCTAAAAGTCCTCTTCCTTCTTGTAAGTAATTAGTAATATCTCTAGTAGAATTGTTACCTGAGAGACTTTTTGCAACACTCAAAGCACCAATCTGTAGGGGGTTCATATCATTTTTCCCCCAAGAAACTGTATTAGTATCTTGAGCTCCACCACTTACTGGTAGATAAACTGGTCCAAATTCTTTACATATACTTTTATCCCGATTTTCAAATTTAAATCCATCAATCATTTGTGGTTTAAATCTACAGCAATAAAATTTCATATAATCTTGTCTAGTTATATCAAGAGTTATTGGATATTTTAAACCCCCAGAAAGATCTATAGATTCTTGGATATTTTTTCCTTCTTTAGATTTAAATAATGATTTTGCCTTAGATATATCTAAATTAGATTTAGGATTACTTGCACTATCTCTTACAGATTCAAGTATTTCTTCTTTAGATGGAACAAAATTAGAATTTTTAGTAGAATCATTTTGAGATTCTTTTATCTTATTAAATGTAGATACTACCTCTGTATTGTTTTTTAAGATTTCTTCTCTAATGATATTTTTAATAGCATTCTTAGATCCCCGTAAACCATTGTTGGGGTAATATTGGTTGTCTAGTCCAGATCTAACAAAGGTATTAAGATTTCTTTCTGATAATCCAGATAATTGTCCTGCACTATTTTGCCTAAGATACGATAATACTTTATCTTCTGCTCCAGATGTTACTTTTATTTCATCATCCAATTTATCAGTGTTTTTATCGTAACCATTTATTACTCCAATCTCATCAGATGTACCTTTAATAACTACCCTAGATTTTAAAGTATTGGTATCTATTATATAAGTAACTGGAATTGTTAAAGACTTTAGTTGATTATTTGGAGCGTCAGGATCTGTTGGTTTAAATGTAATATTTGCGTTGTTACTTATTTCAGACATTAACTATTTTACCCCCTTGTATTCAGCTATTTAGTAGAAATTTTTGATATGGTATAGATTTCATATATTCAATCTCATCATTATTTACAATATGCATTTGACCAATAACCTCTTGCCAGGTATAATTTCTGATTTTGGGATATTGTGTTCCTTCAAAATGAAAATTTAAACCAGTAAATCCCCATTGTTGTAGACTTAAACATGCTATAAGTGGATGTTGATCGTAAACAATCTTGGGGGTTTTTGCCATATAAACAAATGTATAATACTTACCTGGATCTGGAATTAAATCTCTTTCATCAAATAGTTCAAGTATTTCTAACATAAAATCATCTGGATCAGAAAAAGTTTTTGTTCTCTTCTTTAAGATATCAATTCTTTTTAGTTGAGAAGTATTAATTTTATCTAAAGATGTTGTTCCATGCTGAAGATATAAATCAAACAATTTACGATATTCTTCATCACCAGGAAATTGTTTGTAACCAGTTCTTCCTCTGACTTTTCTAGCCATTACCTAATTCCGAGTTCGTTTTCTGTGATAATCTTAAATTCTAATAAACGATCTTCACAAAACTCTCTTGCTGCTTTCCATTTTGCTTGGTTTACTGCATAAGTTTTTACTTCATATAACCAAGACTTTGTTTTTCTTTTTGGTTTTAAATCTGGTTGTTTAGTTTGTTTATGTGGTTTTACTTCAATGACATATTTTTTAATTGAACCATTACTTTCACGGACTTTAATAAAAAAATCTGGGAAATACTTGTGAACTTTGTTATCAACTGGAGAACGATATGGAATCCAAAATTCTTCACTCCCCCATTCTAAAATATTATCATTTCTATCACACCAGACACAAAACTTTCTTTCCCAAGAACTTCTACAAATAATGTTGTTTGGATCACCAACATACTTTTTTGGGTTAGAAGGTTTATATTTACTTTTCAAACTTTCTGGCATCTCTTATACATAGTATAGAAAAGATACTTGTATTTATAGATGGCAGCAACAGCACCCAAAGGATGGAAACTCGCTGATATTAAAACAAAATTAATGAATCCTGCGACCACATCAAATTATGAAGTGTTTTTTGGAATTGATGCTACTAATGATGGTAAAAATGATTTAATAAATTATATTCGAGCTACTGGAGGACTTCCAAATATAAATGATGATAAAATTTTAATACACCTTTCATGTACGGATGCATCTCTTCCAGGATCATCATTTACAACTCATGAATTAACGAATGATTTTAGTGGAATTACTGAAAAACATGCATATAGAAGGCAATATGATAATCAAATTGATTTAACATTTATGGTAGATCGTAATTATAAACTTATTAGATTTTTTGAGGCATGGATGAGTTTTATCACTGATGAAAATAAATCATTTGACCCCGAAAAGAGTCAAAATTCTTATAGGGTAAAATTTCCAAAAAAATACCAGATTAATTTACTACATATCACAAAATTTGAAAAAGATATTGGTAGACCTGATCAAGGTCCTAAACTGAAATATACTTTTATAAATGCATTTCCTATCGCATTATCTTCTATGCCAGTATCTTATGCGCAGACTGATTTATTGAAAGTCAATGTTACTATGTCATACTCTAGATACTATAATACACTTATCAGCTCTGCCTCTGGCAAATCAGGTAGTTCACCTAGACCAACTGCTCCTGGAGCTCCAGAACTGAATGTACCAATTAATCCAGTAGATGGTAAACCTGTAAAAAGACCCTTTGATGGACTATTATCGAATGAAGAGTGGTATCAATATTATAGATTTGGCCTACAATATGCTGAAAATCCCTTTGTAGTAGCACCTTCAGACTAATAATAAATAACCATACTGAAACATTTATAGGTCATTATGCCATTACCAACAATTGCTACACCAACATTTGAGTTGGAACTTCCATCAACTGGACAAACAATTGAATACAGGCCATTTCTAGTTAAAGAAGAAAAGGTTTTGCTTTATGCATTAGAATCAGAAAGTACAAAGCAAATTACAAATGCTGTAAAAAGTGTTATCAAAAATTGTATTAAGACAAAGGGAATTAAAATCGAAGATCTTCCTACATTTGATATTGAGTACTTATTTTTAAATATTAGGGGTAAGTCAGTTGGTGAAGATATTGAAGTAAATTTAATTTGCCCAGACGATGGAGAAACATCTGTTCCAGTAACAATTAATGTAGAAGATATTAAAGTTGAAAAAAGTGACGAGCATAAAAAGCAAATTAAAATTAATGATGATATTATGGTTGAGATGAAGTACCCCACACTCAATCAATTTATTAAAGAAAATTTTGATGTTGATAGTATTGACACTGAAAAATCTTTCGATTTAATTGCATCATGCATTTCTCAGATTATTAGTGAAGATGAAGTATGGGAATCTGAGAATTGTACTAAAAAGGAAATGGTTGAATTTATCGAACAGATGAATTCTTCTCAGTTTAAGGAAATTGAAAAGTTTTTTGCAACAATGCCTAAACTATCTCATAGTGTTCAAATTAAAAATCCGAATACTGGAGTTGAAAGTAAAGTAGTGCTTGAGGGTCTAGCGTCTTTTTTCGCATAGGCATGATCCATATGGATCTTGAGAATTATTTCCGTCTCAATTTTGCCTTAATGCAGTACCATAAATACTCATTGACAGAGATCGAGAATATGATTCCGATTGAACGTGATATCTATGTCATGCTACTTCAACAGCATCTTGAGGAAGAGAAGTTAAAACAGCAGACAGCAAATGGTTCCTGATCTAGACGAGTTACTTCAAAATATAAGAGATGAGGCAAAGAGAGAAAATGCTCTCACCTTATATGAAGGAACTCGTCAAGATGATCTAGTTAATGAGGAAGTAGACGAAAGAATATTAAGACTTTTAGGATTAGAAGAAGTTTTTGATATTGATTATGGAACTTATTTGACTCTTCTTAAAGAGAAGATGATTGCTGCCAGAATGGCAAAGCAAGAATTATCTACAGAAGAGTCGGAATTACTTACTGGTGAATTTAAGAGAATTAAAGGAAAAGTAGGTCGTTTTAAGATTAAGAAGAAAAGGATAACTATTGGTGATCAGGTTTCACCAATTATTAAGGCAAATAAATTACTAAACCCAGAAAAAATTAAAATAGATTCTGAAGAATCGCAGGGTTTTGAAGGTGAAAGGCAAAGCAAAATAGAAAAATATTTAACTGATATTATTTCTATAGTTAAATCAATTAAAGAACTTTTAATTGATAGAAATAATATAGCAAAAAATATAAGAGATTCTGAATCTAAAAGACTTGAACGAGGTAGAAGAGAGTCTAGAGAGAATCAATTAGAGAAAAAGGAAAAAGGTAACAAGTTTCTAAAAAATCTTAAAAAATCACTTCCAAGACTTGGAATATTTGATAGATTAAAGAAATTTATTGTGAATATTCTTTTAGGAAAAGCAGTATTAGGACTCTTACATTGGTTAGCTGATTCAAAGAATAAGGGAAAAATTGATGCTATAGGCAAGTTTTTATCAGATTGGTGGCCTGCATTATTGGGGGCTTATTTCTTCTTTGTAAATCCTTTAGGAAAGTTTATACGAACTATTATACTAACACTTGCAAAATATACCACAATGCTTTTAACAAAAGCAATTCCAAAATTAATAGCATTTGCTGCTAAAAATCCACTAATTGCTCTTGGAGCTCTCGGTGGTGCAGCAGCTTTGGGTGGTTTTGCATGGAGTCAAAAAGAAGAAAATGCATTGATTGAGAAAGAAGCAGATAAAAGAAATGTTGATAAATCTGTAGTTGAAAAAGAACTAAAAGAAGCAAGAAAAAATCCCATGGCAATGTTTGGTGAGGTTATGGGACAATTTTCTGGTGGAGGGAATGTTCCTGGAAAGGGGAATAAAGATACAATTCCTGCAATGCTAACTCCAGGTGAATTTGTAATGAGTAAAGGTGCTGTTAATAAATTTGGTGTTGCCAATTTAATGGCAATGAATGAACTTGGTGGAGGAGATAACAAACCAAAATTCATTAAAGGAATTACATATGCTTCTGGTGGTGGAGAAATAGGAAAAAATTCTACATTACCAAAAGGACCTAAGATAAGTAACGCCGATTATGCGTCTTTACTAGCAATATCTGCTCTAGAAGATGATAAGGCACAGGGGAGAGCAGATGTAGCACAATCACTTTATAATAGATTATATTCGGCAAGCAATTATGGTACTCGATATAATCAAAAAAGTAATACTTTAAAGGGATTAATTACTGCAGGATCATATGGAGGTTCAGATGGTGGAGGACAATATCAACCAACATTCGGGAATCCAGAAGATTGGGATAGAATTGTAGATAAAAAAACTGCAGCTATTGCTATTATGAACTCAACCAAGGGTAGAAAATATGGTTGGACCATGCAGCAAGCAATGCAACAAATTGAAGATACTGAGAAATCTCTTAACAATCCAGTTCTTCAGCAAAAGGCAAGATCTCATGTTGGAGGAAGAACATATTTCTTAGGTACAAGTGAACAAGGTAATATGCAGAAAGGTGATGTTTTAAGAGATCCAACACATAATTTCTTTTCTATGTGGTATGAAGAGAAGAGTAAATATGGAAGAGAGAGACTGAACACTGCTGCATCAACACCACAAAGACTTTTACCGTCTACAGCACCTATGGCACCACCTGGAGGATTTGTTGCAGATAAAGTTAAACGTTCTGGTCCAAAAGGTCTTATTGAGTCCTTAACAGATACTGAAGGAATGTCTGGTATTTACATGAAACCGATTAATGCGTTATTCAATAAAAAAGTTAGCACATTGATACCTGATGCTCCAACTAAATCTTCACAAATGATCACTTTACCACCACAATATGCAGGTGGTCCTGCAGGAAATCCAACACTTCCCAATTTAGGATCTAAAGAACCAGACTTCCCAACATCTTCTCATATGGGTATGGAAACTAGGCTCAAAAAACTTGATACTTATGGGGTAATTTCATGAAAATAAATTCTCAAAAATTACTTCCAGGTTCAAAAGAATCACTAAGTCTTATTGCAATTAAAAAGATTAAGATA
>Ga0213866_10001438_pt1 | contig 17706 bp, 13 predicted proteins | sample PICome_11_FD_160079 | JGI IMG/M metagenome (GOLD analysis project Ga0213866, IMG submission 160079) | Coastal seawater microbial communities near Pivers Island, North Carolina, United States - PICO284 | ecosystem: Environmental > Aquatic > Marine > Coastal | place: USA: North Carolina...
TTCTACCAATAGCCATTATTTCCCCGACAGATTTCATAGCAGTATTTAGAACTTTTGGAGTTCCTTGGAATTTTTCAAAATTAAATTTAGGAATTTTTGTTACCACATAGTCTATAACTGGTTCAAAACTTGCAGGGGTGACTTTAGTAATATCATTCTTTAGCTCATCTAAGGTATAGCCCACCGCTAAGAGGGCAGCAATTTTAGCAATTGGAAAACCTGTTGCTTTTGATGCCAATGCAGAGGATCTACTTACCCTCGGATTCATTTCGATAATTAGTATTCTTCCATTAGTCGGGTTAACTGCAAATTGCACATTAGACCCACCAGTCTCGACTCCTATTTTTCTTAATATAGAAATACTTTGATTTCTTAATTTCTGAAATTCTTTATCAGTTAGTGTCAAGGCTGGAGCAATAGTAATACTATCTCCAGTGTGAACGCCCATAGGATCTAAGTTTTCTATTGAGCAAACAATTATTGAATTATCTGATTTATCACGGACAACTTCAAACTCAAATTCTTTCCAGCCGATTAAAGACTCCTCTACTAAAGTTTTAGAAACAGGACTTAAATCAATAGCATTTTTAACTTTTGGCAAAAATTCATCTTTGTTGAATACAATACCTCCGCCACTACCCCCTAAAGTATAAAAAGGTCTTAAGATAAGAGGGTAGGTAACCTCTAAAGCTATTTTTTCTAAATCTGAAGTATCATCTACAATTATGCTAAAAGGGGTTTCTAGGCCTATTTCGGCCATAGCTTGGGCAAATAGTTCTCTATCCTCTGCTACATCAATTGACCTAGGGCTAGCACCAAGAATTTTTATAGGGTTGTTAGAGAAGTAATCCTCTTTATTTAATTCACGCACAATATTAAGAGCAGTTTGCCCTCCCATTGTGGGAAGGATCGCATCTGGTTTTTCCTTTTCAATTATTTTTTTAACAATTTCTTTATCAATTGGTTCAATATAAGTTTTGTCTGCAAATTCAGGATCTGTCATAATAGTTGCGGGATTGGAGTTAATAAGAACCACTTTGTAACCTTCAGTTTTTAGCGCTTTGCACGCTTGACTTCCAGAATAGTCAAATTCACAAGCCTGACCTATCACAATTGGACCTGAACCAATTACTAAAATTTTTGAAATATCTTTTCTAGCTGGCATTAGATTTCATTAATTCAATAAATTTATCAAAAAGATAGCGACTATCATGAGGGCCGGGACTAGACTCAGGATGATATTGAACTGAGAAAAGTGGCTGTGACTTAGATTTCATACCATCTACAGTATGATCAAACAATGAAATATGGGAGATTTCTAAATCATTTGGAAAATCATCTTTGCTTACAACAAAGCCATGGTTTTGAGATGTGATTTCAACTCGGCCTGTTTCTAAATTTTTTACAGGATGATTGCCCCCTCTATGACCTTTATCCATTCTTTTAGTTTTAGCATTAAAAGCTAAACTAAGGATCTGATGTCCTAGACAAATTCCAAAAGTTGGTATTTTACTCTCTATAATTTTTTTAAGTTCTGGCTTTATGTTATTGAAAACCTTTTGAGGGTCACCAGGACCATTGCTTAAAAATATTCCATCTGGATTTTTTGACAAAATACTATCTGCTTTAAAATTCATATCAAACTCTAGTAAATTGCAATTTCGTTTAGAAAGATTTTTTTTGATATTGTCTTTAGCCCCAAAGTCAAGAAAAGCAATATTTAAAGCTTTACTTTTGATATTGTTGTCTTTTGTTTTTAACTCGCTTGTGTAATCAGCAATAACATCATTTTCTTCTAATGTTGGATACTGATTAATTTGCTCAATGATAAAATCGATACCTTTTTCATTGAAATAATTTTCGCTACATAACATGACATTTTTAGGGCCAAAATCTCTAATAATTTTAGTGAGAGATCTGGTGTCTAAGTCAAAAAAAGCACATGATTTTTGGTCTAATAGCCATTTGGTAAAATTTATTTCAGATCTCCAATTAGAAGAATAACTATAAATTTCGCTACAAATTAATCCTGAAGCATGAATTTTCCATGATTCATAGTCCTCATCATTACAGCCAACAATACCAATAAGAGGGAAGGTAAAATTAATAAATTGTGATTTATAAGATGGATCGGTGAGTATTTCTTGGTAGCCTGTCATACTCGTGTTAAAGCAAATTTCAGCTATTTTAAATTGTTCAGAACTAAGGAACTTTCCTTTAAAAATGAAATCTTGATTATAAATGAGAAATCCGTTTTGATAATTTTGATTATTTTGATTATCTAATACGGTCATATTAAATCTTGAGTATTAGTATATTATTAGAAGGGAAATTCAAATGAGTTTGGCAGAAAAAATAGCAGAAGATGTAAAAAGTGCCTTAAAAAGCGGGGATAAAAAAAAATTATCTATAGCTAGGTTCCTTTCCTCAGAGTTAAAAAATTTTCTTATTAAAGAGAATCTAGATAGAGAATTATCAAAAATAAGTGAAGAAAATTTTTATAAAATAGTCAAAACACAAGTGAAACAAAAAAAGGAATCATTAGAATATGCTGAAAAGGCAAATGATCCCGTCATGATTGATACACTTAATTTTGATTTAGACTATTTAAATTCATATCTTCCCAGCACGATTAATGAAGAATCAACAAAAGAATTAATTTTAAATTATATTAAAGATCATCAGTTTACATCTAAGGACTTTGGTAAACTTATGGGGTTATTGAAGAGAAATCATGATAGCCAGATAGATTTAAACCTAGCATCTAGTATTATTAAAAAAATTTTTAGTGAATGACAGATGATAATATTAAAGAAGTTATAAATAGAACTTCTATCGTTGATATCATTAACGCCACTATTCCATTAAAAAAAAAAGGAAATAATTATTTTGGGCTAAGTCCATTTAAAAATGAAAAAACTCCATCATTTTCTGTAAATGAAGAAAAAAAAATTTTTCATTGCTTTAGCACAGGTGAACATGGAAATGTCATTGATTTTTTAATTAAAGTTAAAGGCTATGACTTCAAGGATGCATTGCACGAATTGGCATCAAAGGCAGGAGTTGAATTAAGCTATAGATCGTCAAAAATTAATTCAATTATTTATGAAATTAATGATTTTTCAAAAGAACTATTCCATTCAAATTTATTTCAGTCAAAAGTTTGTATGGATTATCTTCTTAATAAAAGAAAATTTTCTCAAGAAACAATTGAAAGATTTCACTTAGGTTCTTCTTTTAACTCTTCAGCACTTCAAAAAAAGCTTTTAGATAATTTTGAGTTAAAAGATTTAATTTCATCTGGTGTTTTTAATAAAAATCAAAATTCTAAAATTTTTTTTCATAATAGGGTTATGGTTCCTATTGCTAATACTCAAGAAAAAATTATTGGTTTTGGCGGTAGAGTTATTGATGAAAGTTTGCCAAAGTATATTAATACAGCGGAGACTAAATTATTTAAAAAGAAACAAATATTATTTAATGAAAGCAAACTAGATAAACATTTAGATAAAAGATTAATATTAGTTGAGGGGTATTTTGATGTATTGAAACTTTATCAATTTGGTTTTTTAAATTGTGTTGCACCTCTAGGAACATCAATCAATCATGAAAAGGTAATTGAACTAACCAAAAAAGGTTATGAAGTTATAGTATGTCTCGATGGAGATTTGGCAGGAAGGAATGCATCAATAAGGTTAATGAATAATTTGCTTTCCTCAAAAGATTTTGAACTTGGAGTGAAATTTGTTTTACTTCCAAAAAATTATGACCCAGATCTAATGCTAGAAACCGATTTAAAAGATCAACTAACCAAATTAATCAATCAACCTCTAAACATCGAGCAGTTTATTGATAAATATTTAGAAAAGTATTTTTCTAGTAAGGACATTGATGAACAATTTAAGGGCTCTAAAGCATTAAAAAGTATTTTATCCTCAATAGAAAATGTTGATTTAAAGAAAATATTAAATAAATATTTTCAAAACAAACCTTCAAATTTAAAGTCGCATTTTAAAAATCAAAATAAACAAATTTCAACTGCTGAAATGGGTAAAGACTTAAAATCTAAGTTTAGTGCAGCTTTGATTTTATTTTATATTGAAAATCCAGACTCTAGAGAGAAAATATATGATCTTTTGGCAACTGCAAAATTTCAATCAAAATTTAAAGATATTCGCAACGAAATTATTAAAAAAAACCTATTTAAATCAACGCCTAATGAACTTCATGACCATTTGGAGTCTAAAGGATTGAATTTTACAAAAAATTTACTATTTTCTAATGAAGTTCGAAGACTTTGCAGATTTGCCTCATCCAGTTTTGAAGGTGACCCATACAACGAAATTGAAAAAACAATTAATTTTATAAACCAATAGATATAACATAAATGCCAAAAAAAAAATCAACTACATTATCCAAAACTACCACTAAAAAAAAATCTACTATTAAAAAAGTAGTTGAAAAAAAAACCAAATCTTCCTCCCAAATAAAAGAGGATATTAATCCATCAGATTTTCTTCAAAAAGAAAATGAAAACCAACTAAAGGCGATCATCACTAAAGAGTTTGATAAAGATTTAACTGAAAAATCATTATTATATATAAAGTCATATGTGAAAATCGAAGACTCTATCATTTCAGTAAATGATTTTTTGAATTATGTTGAAAATTTAGACGAAGATTTATTTAAACTTTTCAAAGCATATAATAGTACCTTAGACAGTGATACTACTTCATCCTCAGAAGAATCAGAGGAAGAAGAAAAACCTTCGGGCGTTAAAAGTGACGACCCAGTTCGCATGTATCTTAAAGAAATGGGAAATGTTGAACTACTATCCCGTGAAGGTGAAATTGCAATAGCAAAAAGGATAGAGTCGGGACTAGATAGAATGATGAACTCTATTTTAGAGTGTCCTGCTTCATTAGATATTCTAAAGAAATGGATGGACCAAGTTAAACTTCAAGAAATTAATTTAAGAGAAATTGTCGACTTTGATGAGTATTTCAATGAAGACAATGATCCTTATTCTAACTCATCTAAAAGAAAAGAAATTCAAAAAATTATAAACGATAAAAAGAAAGCTCTTTTGAAAGAAAAAGAACAATTGATGAAAGAGCAGGGAATTGAAATAGATAAAGAAAAATTGGCAGAAACCGCTTCTGAAGATGATGTAGAAAATGAAAGTTTTTCAATATCAATTATTGAAGAGTTTTACAAACCGGAAATTTTGAAGAAATTAGATCGAGTATTAGTTCTTTCAGAAAATATAACCAAGATAAAAAAGAATAAAAATATTACTAAAATTTCTGATACAAAATCACTAAAAGACTTAAAGAAATATCAAGATGAAATATTAAATTATTTCAATGAAATTAAGATTAAACCTCATAAATTAGAAGAAATTATCTCCCATCTTTATTCAATTAATAAAGAGATTCAATCAAAAGAAGTATCAATTCTAAGCATCTCAACACAGTCGAAAATTGCACGTGATATTTTTTTAAAACATCACAGCCTAAAAGATACTTATACTTTATATCAAAAACATATGTGTTCTGCTGATGAAGGTTTTAAAGGTATGTTCCAAAAAAATGCAGAAAAGTTGAAAACAATTTATAAAGATATTTTAAGTCTATCCAAAATAGCAAATCAAAATATTATTGAATTTAAAGAAAAAGTTCGTGAAATCCAATCTGGACAAAGAACCGCTAATCAAGCAAAAAAAGAAATGATTGAGGCTAATTTAAGACTAGTGATCTCAATTGCTAAAAAATATACAAATAGAGGTCTTCAATTTTTAGATCTAATTCAAGAAGGAAATATAGGTTTAATGAAGGCTGTTGATAAATTTGAATATCGACGTGGTTATAAGTTTTCCACTTATGCTACTTGGTGGATTAGACAGGCTATTACGCGATCAATAGCAGATCAGGCAAGAACAATTCGTATTCCAGTTCATATGATTGAAACTATTAATAAAATTGTGCGATCCAGCAGGCAGCTAATCTTAGAATTAGGAAGAGAGCCTACTCCAGAAGAACTTTCAGCACGCTTAAAAATGCCAATAGAAAAAGTTCGTAAAGTTTTAAAAATAGCCAAAGAACCAGTAAGTCTTGAGACACCTATTGGAGATGACGATGATAGTTTCCTTGGGGACTTTATCGAAGATAAAAATGCAGTTATACCTGAAGAGGCAGTAATGCAACTCAATCTCAGAGAAACAACTACGAAGATTTTATCCACGCTTACTCCAAGAGAAGAGAGAGTATTAAGAATGAGGTTTGGTATAGGAATGTCTTCTGACCACACCCTTGAAGAGGTTGGTCAACAATTTAGCGTTACTAGAGAAAGAATACGACAGATTGAAGCTAAGGCTTTAAGAAAATTAAAGCATCCAATAAGGTCAAAAAAATTAAAGTCTTTTATGGACTCCTAATTTAACCACAAATTTCTGTCAATTTAGATTTATTCTCAGATATTAGATTATTAATTAATATATATTTCATGAACACTTCGTCATCTAGTTTTTGAACATCTATAAAATTCCACTTTGAAATTGCTGAGTATGTTAGCGAGCAAGCTAGATCTATATTGTCATCCTCAAAAGCTGATTTAACTTGAATGGCAATATCGTAAATTTCTTGAGATATTTTTTTTAGATCTTCCTCAGTCGGTGTTGAGTATGAGGTAAAAGTAAATAGTGATAAGAAGATAGTAAAAGCACTTATTCTAATAAATTCTTGTAATTTTGAAAATTGCATATATTAGTAATTTCTTCTAACTTTTGGGCCTGTAGTTCAGTTGGTTAGAACGCGGTGCTCATAACGCCGTTGTCGCAGGTTCGAGTCCTGCCGGGCCCACCATTATTAAATTTTATTTAACTCTTCTATGAGTTTTCTTAAATCCCCTTTATTTTTTCTGAGTATTTTTGAGAATTCTGATTTTTTGGTAACAAAATACGATGTATTTTCTACTATCACATCAAGAATTTTGAAGGAGGAGTTTATTGATGCAACTTTCCAATAAAGATTAATAGAATTTCTACCCTCTTTGATTTTAGAATTAATTTGATAAACGTTATCATTTAAAACTATATCAATAAGTTCAATCTCTCCAGAAGTTGTGTTATTAGATAAGTTATAAATAGTTTTTGTTAAATAATTTTGAAAAGAAATCTCATAATCATAGAGATCTGATTTATTTGATTTTAATGAAATACTCTCTGGAATTAGGCCATATGCAATACTTTTAACTGCAAAATTATTTTCAACAAAATTCACATATTCTTCATAATTTTCATTATTCTCTCCATCAGCATTATTCATAATTTCTAAAAATTTTATAGACTCTTGATTAAACCAATTTGATATTTCTTCCTCAAAAGCATGAGATAGTTGAAAAAAAAATAAAAAGGTGATAATGAAATATTTCATATTTCTATTATAGATGGAAATTAATTAATTACTCAATATAAATTTTTGGGGTAGGGAGATTTTGTACGTAATCTTCTTCAATTTGAGAATTGCGGTTTTGATAGTAAATCGATTTTAACATTTCATATCGATCAGATGATGAGCCTCTTATTAAGTCAATTTCTTCATCAACTTCAGCTCTTGAATTTAAACCATCCCCGATAGATACATACTCTCTATTTGGAATATTGTTTGAGACAGGGTCAATGACAAACTCAACAATATCTCCACTAAAATCTCTCAAATTACTTGGTCCTAAAATAGGAAGTACTAAATAAGGCCCACTAGAGATACCACCTTTAGCCAATGTAAGTCCAATATCGGTTTCATTTTTAGGCATACCAACTCTAGAGGCTAAATCAAAGGTACCCAGTGAGGTAATTGTGTTGACGGTAAACCTTCCTGCAGAATTTAATGATTTTAAAAATTCTCCTTGAAAGATAAACGAAATTGCTCGGATAGGCTCTTTTAAATTTCCGAAGAAGTTAGACACACCTTTTTCTACTGGATCAGGGGCAATAAATTTATAGGTTTTAATAACAGGTCTTATTGCAATATCATCTATAAAAAAATTAAATCCTAATATGGCTCTATTTATCGGTTCAAGGGGATCGTATATCTCGTCATAACGAATTGTAGGCTCAACATCATCCTCATTGGCAAATGATAAATTATTGAAACTAAAAAAAATTAGTAAATTCAAAACTATGGCTTTTAAAACTGTATTCATTACGTAATATTGTGAATCTAATTATATCAACCAATTTATGGATCTTCATTTATTAAATAAAGAACAAAAGATAGCAGTCGAGCATCAAAAAGGACCTCTTTTAGTCTTATCTGGTGCCGGAACGGGTAAAACTAGAGTTTTAACATCAAGGTTTGTATATATTGTAAAAAATTTAAATTTTGATTTTAATAGAATAATTGCTGTTACTTTTACCAATAAGGCCGCTAATGAGATTAAAGAAAGAGTAAACAAATCTCTTGAAAAAAATATCGAATCTCCGTGGATAGGAACATTTCATTCAATTTTTGCTAAATTTTTAAGAAAGCACGCACATTTAGTAAGTCTTAAAAGTAATTTTAATATTTTAGATAGTGAAGACCAAAAAAAACTTATCAAGCAAGTTCTGGAATACTGTAAAGTCAGTAAAGAAGTAAGTGAAAATATCTATCTTAATGAAATCCAAAATCTCAAGGATGAAAAAATATTCCCTGATGATAAAAATAAAATTTTAAAATATTCTTCTTTAGAAAATATCGATGATATTTATAAATTATATCAACAACGATTAATTGAAATTAATGCCGTTGATTTTGGTGATATTTTACTCCACAGCTATCATATTTTAGTTAATCATAAAGACATTCAAGAAAATCATTCTAATTTCATTCAACATATACTCATAGACGAATTTCAAGATACCAATTTATTACAATATGATTTAATTAAACTCTTGCTCAATTCTAATCAAAATTTATTTTGTGTTGGAGATGACGATCAGTCAATTTATGCTTGGCGTGGTGCTAAAATTGAAAATATTATAAACTTTCCTAATGAATTTAATTGTGATGTAGTTCGATTAACCAAAAATTATCGATCTAATAATGCGATTTTAGAGGCAGCTTCTAGCATTATCAGCAATAATAAAAACCGATTAGGAAAAAATTTAGAGAGTTTTAACAACAAGATTCCCGAACAAAAAATTAATCTAAAATCTTTTTATTCTCAAGAAGAGGAGTCCCTTTGGGTAGCAGACAGTATTTCAAGAAAATTCACTGATCAAGAATCCTTTGGAATATTGGTTAGAATGACAGCGCAAATGAGAAGCATTGAAGATAAATTGATAAAATATGCTTTGCCTTATGAAATCATCGGAGGTCCTAGATTTTTTGAGAGAAAAGAAATAAAAGATATGCTTGCGTATCTTAAATTGGCAAATAGCCAAAATGATGATTTATCTTTTGAGAGGATAATTAATCTACCCCGCAGGGGAATTGGAGAGCAATCAATCAAAATTATAATTGATCATGCTAGATCAAATAATTTATCTTTTTTTGATAGCTTGAAAGACTTAGCCCAGTCAAATAAATTGCCACCTTCTTTATTGTCAAAAACTCAACCATTTTTGGATTTAATCAATAAAATATCCGATCTCATAAGTAAAACAAGCTTAGAGGATTTAGGCATATTTGTGATAGAGGAAAGCGGATATTTAAAAATGTTAGAAAATGAAAAAAACAAACTGAAGCAAATCGAAAATGAGTCAAGAATTGACAATTTAAAGGAATTAGTAAACGCCTTATCAGAGTTTGAAAACCTTGATGAATTTTTAGAACATGTAGGTTTAGTGAATGAAAATTTAAAAAAAATTAATAAAAATTCTATCAAATTAATGACGCTCCATGCAGCTAAAGGTTTAGAGTTTGATCATGTTTATTTACCAGGATGGGAAGAAGGCATATTTCCAAGCTCACGGGCTTTAGAGCAAAATTCTACAAAGTCTTTAGAGGAAGAGAGGAGATTGGCTTATGTTGGAATAACAAGAGCAAAATATGATTTGAATTTGAGCTATGCTTCATCTCGATATACATATGGAATTAATAACTACTCTTTACCCTCAAGATTTTTAAGTGAAATTAAAAATATAGATGTTGAAAAAAGTAGTTATATTGAAAATCAAAATTATCAAACTAAACCAAAATTATTGCCCTCTGAAAATATCGCCTTGTCTCCTGGAAAAAAAAGAATGATGGAATTTTTAAACAAACATAAGAAATGAATAAAAAGGTTCAATTAATTCAAAGATTTCTTATCGATAATAATTATAAATTTTATTTAATTACTAATAATGATATTCATTTAAATGAAAGTCCCAATTTATTTCAAAAAGATATTTATAATATTTCTGGATTTGATTGTAGTCACGGCTATCTTTTAATTTTTATTGACCGGATAGTATTCTTCACAGATTCTAGATACACACTCGCTGCAAGTAAATTTTTTCCTAAAAGCATAAAAGTTTATGACCTAAGAAATAAATCTTTATCAAAATACATAATCGCTTTAGGCGCAAATTTTAAAGGAATTGTTGATACAAAGTTAATATCAACACAACAATTTCTGGATTTAAGCAAACACCTATCACCAGCAAAAATTACAATTCATCCTTTAAAGGCTCATGTTTATCAGAAAGTATATTTCCCTGATTTTAATCGCTCATATGCTTTTAGCCTGCCAAAAAATTATATCCCAAGAAGTTATGATAAGAATATTCAATGGGCAAAAAATAGAATTAATTCTGAGGGTTTGTTAATATGGAATAATGCTCATGTAGCTTATTTGCTAAATATTAGATCTTTTGAATTAGATAATAGCACTAAACCTTTTGCGGGCTTATTTATTCCGAAGAAAAATACAAAACCTATTATCATTTCTAACAATTCAAATTTAAATAATATTTCAAAAATAAAAAATAATTTTCAATTACTTTCATTTGAAAAATTTATATCGTTTTTGAAAAGAAATAATTTTAAAAAAATTGAATTTGAATTTAAATATACTAATTATGAAATTTTTTATTCTTTAAAAAAATTCTTACAAATATTTGAAACTCCAATAAATATAGACAAATACCTATCAAAAAAAACAAAGGTTGAACAAAAAAATATTATAAAATGCCATTATGAAGACGGTTTAACAATGACTAAGTTTTTAATTCAGCTAAAAACTAAAAAATTAAAATTTAAAAACGAATATCATTTATCTAATGCCCTATATGAATTAAGAAAAGAAGGTGTAAATTTTTTTAGAAACTCTTTTGATTATATTTCAGCATTTGATGCAAATGGGTCTATTGTTCACTATCGACCACTTCCAAGCAACTCCACAATATTTAAAGATCAATCTTTAATGTTAATTGACTCTGGTGCTCATTACTTAGAAGGAACAACCGATGTTACGCGCGTATTAAAATTATATTCCCCCGTTAAAAAAAAGATAAAGAGCGCTTACACTTATCTACTTAAATCATTATTAAAGTTAGAAAAAACTCATTTTCCTTTAAATTTATTAGCTTCTGATTTAGATTTTTTTATAAGATCTTTTCTTCAAAAATTTAATATCAACTATGGTCACGGAACAGGTCATGGCGTAGGCTATTTTAATGATGTTCATGAAAAATATCCAATTATCTCTCCCTCATCTAATCAAAAAATACTTAATGGTAATTTTTTTTCTATTGAGCCTGGTTTTTATGTACCTCATGAATTTGGTTTAAGGATAGAAAATTTATATTTTGCTAAAAAATTTGATAACCATATCAAGCTTGAAGGAGTCACTTTGGCTCCTTATGAGCTTGACTTGATTAATTGGAAACTAATTAATGCTCAAGAAAAATTAAGCATTAAGAAATATCACCAAAAAATTTACCATACATTTCAAGGCCAGTTAGAACCCATTTATAGAAGCTACTTTGAAAAAAATTTAATTAATAAGCTCTAGAAATTCTTTTTCATTTAAAGTCTTAACTTTAAGTTCTTGTGCCTTTTTTAACTTAGAACCAGGTTTTTCACCATAAACAAGATAATTTAATTTAGTCGAAATATTAGAAGCTATCTTAAATCCCTTTTTCTTAGCAAGGTCCTTAGCTCTATCTCTAGAGAGTTCATTTAGGGTTCCGGTGAATAAAATTGATATATTTGAAAGTTTGTTCGTATTATTTACCATTTCGATTTCTAAAAAATTTAAAATACTAATAGCCTCACTCATATGATCTTTGTTTTGGAAATATTCAATAAATGAATCGGTGGCTTTAATTCCAAGACCATCAATGTTTTCCAACTCTAATTGTAAATTCTTAGATGATATTAAACTTTTAAAATTTTCTTTAGATTGAAAATAATTTGCTAAGAGCTCAGAATTATTTTCACCAACGTATCTGAGTCCTAATGAAAATATAAAACGAGATAAAGATGTTTGTTTAGATTTTTCTATTGAAAGAATTAAATTATCATATGATTTTTGACCAAATCCCTCTAATTTTATTATTTCTTTTTGAAAATTATGAAGAAAATAAATATCTAATTTCTTAGAAATAAATTTTAACTCTATAAATTTTTCTATTTGTTTTTCACCTAATCCATCAATATTCATTGCTTTTTTAGAAACAAAATGTTTCAAAGATTCAATGTATTGATAGGGACACTCTGTGCCCCCGTTGCATCTTTGAACAGCCTCATTTTCTAATTTAATAATTTGAAATTTTCCACAAGGACATTTGTCAGGTATTTTAAATTCTTTATTAGTTTTTTTTCTTTGAGTTATATCGACTTCTGAAATATATGGAATTACATCACCAGCTCTTTTGACCCAAACTAAATCATTAATTCTAATATCCTTCTTTTTTATCTCATCAAAATTATGTAAAGTGGCATTAGAAACCATAACACCTCCAATATTGATAGGGTTTAATCTTGCCACAGGAGTAATTGCGCCTGTTCTTCCAACTTGTAGGTCTATTTTTAAAACTTCAGTTAGAGCTTTTTCAGCGTTAAATTTTGCAGCTAATGCCCATCTGGGATACTTTGAGGTATTACCTAACTCATTTTGATCTTCAATATTATTAACTTTGATGACCATTCCATCAATATCAAAAGGAATTTTATTTCTAATTTTTTCTATTTCGTTTATGTAACTATCAATTTTTTCAAAGTCATTAAATTTCTTCGATAAATTTGAAAGTAAAAATTTATTCTTTGAGCAAAATTCTAGGAAACCCTCGTATGTATTAAATTCATTATTGTTTGAAATGAATCCATAGCCATGAGGGATAAATCGTAAGGGTCGACTTTTCGTTATATTATTATCAATTTGTCTTAATGATCCTGAAGCTGCATTTCTGGGATTGGAAAATCTTAGTTTTTCATCTAATTTTTGATTAAGTAAATTAAAATCAGCTCGATTAAAAAAAACCTCACCTCTAATTTCAATTAAATTTGACTTACAAAATTTCAATTCATTCGGTATGCCAATAATATTTAAAATATTCCTAGTTACATCCTCACCTATGATACCATCCCCTCTTGTTAAAGATTTAATAAGCTTATGGTTTTGATAGGTAAGAGATAGAGAAACCCCATCTATTTTACAGTCAACAATAAATTCATTTTTAAAAATCTTTTTATTTAAAAAATTTTCTGCTTTTTTAAAAAAATCTTTTAGGTCATTTAAATTAAAACTGTTAGCTAAAGAAAGCATTGGAGAGATATGTTTAATTTTTTTAAATTTTGAAATAGGTTTTGCACCTATTCCTAGATCATCAAATTTGATAAATTGAGGATGCTCTTCTAAAAAAATTTCATATTGGGATTTTAAATCATCATATTTTTGATCAGAGATGATTGGTGAAGCATTGTAGTAAGCATTATTATGTTTAGATAATTCTTCTTTTAATTCTAAAAATTTTTTTTTTGTAGCCATTAGTGACCTTTAATTAAATCATTGGCTACTTTTTTTGATTCATCGGTTATTTTTGATCCACTAATTAAGGATGCAATTTCTTGAACTCGATCTTCTTCAGATAGTTTTATGAGTTTGCTTTCGAGGTTTTCTCCATTAATTTCTTTTAAAATTTTCCAATGCCTATCTGCTTTTGAGGCCACTTGAGCGGAATGCGTGATCGCTATAATTTGATTCTTCTTTGATATTTTAACTATTTTTTCAGATACATTAGTTGCTATCCTACCACTTAATCCGCTATCAACTTCATCAAAAATTAAGATTAAATCACTATCAAAATCTGCTGATAAAGATTTTATAATTAGCAATAATCTTGATAACTCTCCACCTGAAGCGACTTTTTTAATTGAACTAAATTCTGCCTTCTTATTAGTTCTAAATCGAACTTCAAGTTCGTCAACACCATCACTATTAAAGTTATCTTCATCTAATTTATTAAATTCAAAGAGAAGCTCGCCTTGTTCGATATTCATATTAGGTAATTCTATATTAATTTTTTTAGATACATTTTCAGAATGTTTTTTTCTTATTAAGGAAATCTTTTCTGCCTCTTTTTTAAAAGTAGCTAAATCGTCTTGAAACTTTTGATACTTTTTATTTTTTTCTTTGTCAAAATTTTGCAACTGAATTATTTCATCTTCAACTTCTAAATATTTTTCAGATAGCTGATTAGGCTCTATTTCAAAAAATTTAGATAACTGTTGATATTGATATATTCTATCTTCTATTTCATTAAAATCTATTTCATCAAATTCAAATTTTTCAAAAGTATTCTCTATTTCATTGACAATTTCAGTAGTCTCTAAAGCTGAAGAAGAAAATTTTGCTGTTAGGACATCATACGATTTATCATATTCAGCTAATTTGATTAAGTTTTTCTCAATATCTATAAGTAAGCCATCATTATTATAAGTATTTATCAAATTTTTTAATTCAGTGGTGATATCAGCGATTTTTTTTGAATTTTTATTATAATTTCTTTGATCGATTAATTTTTGATATTCATCATTTTTAGGATTAAGCGATTTAATCTTTTGAATTTTAGCATTTAAAATTTCAATCCTATCTTGAATATTTTTTTCATCCAAGACATGTTTGTCGTATTCCTCTTTCGAATTCTTAAAAATTTTAAATTTTTGTTTGAGTTCCTTGGTATCGATAGAACCTGTTTTATCTATAAAATTTAAAAAGTATTTATTATTATAGAGTTCTTGTTGTTCATAATTTTCTTGAAATTCAATTATATTACTTAATATTTTTTTTACAGCAGCTAAAGAGGTGATTTGATTATTTATTAATATTTTTGATTTTTGATTTTCATTAATTTGCCTTTCTACGATTAAATAATCATCTTCTATTTCTAGATTCAAATCGTCCAAATTATTTTTAATTTTTTGATTAATTTCAAATGCTGCTTTAATTGTGGTGATTTCATTTTCATTTATATTTTGATTTGAATTGTTTTTACCTCCTAGGACTAATTTTAATGCATCAATTATTATAGATTTGCCTGCCCCGGTCTCACCAGTAAAAGTATTGAATCCTTTAATGAAATCTATAGATAGTTTTTTTATTAATAAAAAATTTCTTATTTCTAAAGAGACTAACATAGAAATTATTCAATTATTTGAATTTCAATATTCTCTTCTTCTTTGCTATTTTTTATCAATTTAATTGGATTAAATTTTTCAAACCAACCTTTTTGATTATTTTTAATCTCTATGTCATTAATTAAATTGTATGATTTGCGATACCATTCACTATCAGGAAAATTATAAGCGAGAATTGCAGCATAATTTTTGGATATCTCATCTTCTTTTAAAGATTTATAAATTTTTACTAATAAAAATAGTGTTTCTTCTATTGATAAACTAGAACTATGATTTTCAAATATATCTTTCAAATAAATAAGTGCTCCATTAATATTTTTTTTATCTAAATAAAATTTAGCTGTAGAAAGTTTGTTCATTGCGAGATTATTATCTATAACTTGAATTTTTGTAATAATATCAATCTCATATTTACTATTTGGATAAGCATTTAAAATAAAATTAAATTTATCTAAAGCTGTGAAGGCATCTTTTTGACTGTAATCTGGTTTTTTTATTAATATATAGTAAGTCATCGCATCTAAGTAGTTTGCATAGACTATATCTTTGCTGCCTGGGTAATATTTTTTATAGTTTTCGGCTAAAGCTCTTGTTTTTTCATAATCTTTTTTAAGAAAATGAATATAAGCATTTAATAACATCCCTTTATTGGAATAAGGGCTACTTGGAAACAATACTTCGAGTTTGTCCAACTCAATTAATGCCAATTCATATTCGCCGCTATTTATGAATTTGTTAGCATTTTCAAATAATTCAAAATCCTCTAGTGTATTATTCTCATAAAGATTTTGATTTAATTCTAATTCGCTCGTATCATTTGATGCACAAGAAATAAAAAATAACAATAACAGACACAGAATCGGCTTCATGACCTTAAATTATAGCTTCAGAAAAAAGAATAAAACAGTCAAATATATTATAATTCACTATACAGGAATGATTGATTTTAATTCTGCTTATAAAAAGTTAAATGACCCAAAATCAAATGTTAGCTGTCATTATTTAATATCAAGGCAAGGAAAAATTTATAATCTCCTATGTCCTAAATTTAAGGGTTGGCATGCTGGGATTTCAGAGTGGAAAAATATTAAAAATTTGAATGATTATTCCATTGGAATAGAATTAGAAAATAAAGGTCATGAGCATGGTTACACGAGTTTTACTAATTATCAGTATTACGAATTAAAAAAATTAATTAAATTTTTAAGTTTTAATTTTTATATTAATAATAGCGATATACTCTTTCATTCAGATATAGCGCCAAATAGAAAAAAAGACCCTGGTGAAAAGTTCTTTATTCGGAAACTTGCAATAAAAAGATTTAAAATCGATCAAAGAAAAACCTCTAGTATTAAGGATCTTTTAAAACTTTATGGCTTTAGTAACAATTATATTAAATTTTATAAACCAGATTGTATTAAAGCGGTAAAAAGATCTCTTAATTATAAAAATATTAACTCAAGTATTTCTAAAAAATTTATTAATAAATTTTATAATTTATTATTTGCATAAATGATTATATCATAGATATGGGTAGTGAGCAGTCGCTTTGTTTTACAAAGAGGAAAGTCTGAGCTTGCGTAGAAAGTGATAACGGATAACATCCGTCGGGGGTAACCCTAGGGAAAGTGCAGCAGAAAAAAACCGCCGCAAGGTAAGGGTGAAAAGGTGAGGTAAGAGCTTACCGGGTGTATTAAATAACACCGCAATATGCAAACCCTATCACAAGTAAGATCAAATAGAGGTTAAAACTTTTTCTACAGTTGACCTGGGTTGATCGCTGGAGCTTAGTAGTAATATTAAGCCTAGATAAATGACTGCTAATTTTCAATAAATTACAGAACTCAGCTTATAGCTACCCACATATAAATTATTTACTTAATCCTTATATTCCCATATAATCCCATAAAATACCATGATTATGTTTTTATCCTCTTTTTCAGGAATTATTGATAGTAAAAGTAGAATTGCCATACCTTCTTCTTATAGAAGCACAATTAAAGAAACTAAGGAAAAAGTGTATCTTTTCAAAAGCTTAAAATATTTGTGTTTAGAAATTCATCTTGCCTCTAAAATTAATTCCCTAGTAAAAAGTTTTTAT
>Ga0213866_10001440_pt1 | contig 17664 bp, 40 predicted proteins | sample PICome_11_FD_160079 | JGI IMG/M metagenome (GOLD analysis project Ga0213866, IMG submission 160079) | Coastal seawater microbial communities near Pivers Island, North Carolina, United States - PICO284 | ecosystem: Environmental > Aquatic > Marine > Coastal | place: USA: North Carolina...
TAACCACCTACATACTTGGGTGTCTCAAAAAAAAGTTGTTCCATTTCTTTTTCAAAATCTACCTCTGAATCTATTTTAATCATCTCTCTTTGGTGTTAAAGGTTACCTCATACTTTTCTTCAAGTGAGGCGCAGAAATCTTCTGCGTTCATTCCTTTATTGGATGTGTCCCACTCTTTCTGCCAAGTTCTAAACTCGTTTAGTAATTGTTCTATTGCTTTCATTTTTGTTTTGTTTTAAAGGTTATCGTTATTCGGTGTAAAATGAATGGTAAGGTTTACAAGTTGGTTATCATCTTGTCTTGTCCAACTGATTGCCTCTACACTACATAGATTTACACCCATATAGTTAGGGATTGTTTCAATAGGTAGTGGGCAATCTGCTCCGTCAATGATTTCTTGGATTGTTTTAATTTCTGTTTTCATTTCTATTTTTTTTTAAAGGTTATGTTCAAATTTCTCTTTACCACAAACACCACATACAGTAGCGCTTGTTGTGTTCACTGTTGGAAAGAACGGACACTCTTTTGTTTTAAGCAATTCAAGAATGTACTCTGCTTCCGCATATTCAAGAAGTACTCCTTGTTCAAATGTCCAAGATGCTTCTTGGTTTAACTCTCCACGAGATTTAGCAAATTCTAAACTCTCCTTAATCTCTTTAATTAATTTCTCTTTCATTTCATTTTAGTGTTATTAATTTCTCTAATTTCTCTATAGATACCGATAAGTACAAAGTATAATGGTGCAAGTGCTAACCATAATTTAAATAAACTCATTTCTCTTTTGTTTTAAAGGTTTCTATTTTACAATCTGGATAGGTGCAGTTGTTGTTTAATCTGCAACTCTCACCTTCTATTTTGATGTGCTTACACTTTTCTAATTTCTCAAGCGTGTCCTTTAGAATCACATTCCAAGACCATTTGTCCTTGTCAGCGTTCCAAAGTTTATCGTACATCTCCAGTAGTATTTCTCTTTGTGTCATCTCTCTTTGGTGTTAAAGGTGTCAAGCATCTTGTGTCACAAATATTTGCTAAATTTGTGACAGAAGGTGTTAAGCATCTTGTGCAGTTTACTTGACATAGTGTTCTATTAAAGACACAAGACCCTATTGTTCTGTATCATTGTAAGGTTTTACAATTGGGGTAAGTGCAGTTGTTGTTTAGTCTGCAACTCTCACCCTCTCTTTTGATATGCTTACACTTTTCTAACTTCTCAAGCGTGTCTTTTAGAATGACATTCCAAGCCCACTTGTCCTTGTCAGCGTTCCAAAGTTTCTCGTACATCTCAAGTAGTATCTCTCTATTACTCATCTTCTCTTGCTTCTTGAATTACAACCTTAAGCTGAGCTAACTCATTTAAATCCATATCCATAATCATCTCAATGTTAGATTGTATATGAGTAAACAATTCTTCATTGATGTCATCGAGATTGCGAATCGGTCCGAATATTAATTTCTCTATTGAGTTTTCTAATGCCTTGATCTGTTGCTTTACCTTTTGTTTGTAAAGTAATGTACCCTTGAGTGTATCCATCTGTTCTAGCACAGCTTGAAACAATGCTGTCAATTTAACTGCATCTTTAAATGCTTGCGGAGTCTCATTCATTTTTCGTAAGGATTAACATCAACGTCTTCTACAACTATTCTAATATCACAGAAAGTTCCTTTGTCTATCAAAGTTTTTCTGTACTCTCTAGCTTTGTTTAGTGTGTTGAAATAACAGGAGACGATAAACATACCCTTCTCTTTAACCTTCGATTCAACTCTGTAAATGTGTTCTCTTTTCATAATAAATTCTTTAGCCTTAGGCATTCAGCGTTGAGGTATTGCTCACGCTTTCTGCTAATTTTTAAATGTTTCTTAAGTATACTGATGTCCTTAGTGAGTGCAGCAATCTTTACATCATAAGACTCTTTCTGCTTCTCCATCTTAGTCTTATACAGCTTTACCATTGCACTATTAAATGCAGTAGCGTCTATACGCTCTATTCTTTTCTCAAGAAGATTATCAACTCCCTTGTTGTATTCCATCATCTTCTCAGACATATCCTCAGCAATAGTATCGTAAATACCTCTGTAGGTTTTGTCGTATAGGTAATTAGAAGAGTGGTTTCTTACAGCGTGTAAAACAGTAGCGTGATTCTTATTTATGATCTTACCTACAACAGCAAGAGATAAGGAACTGTATTCTCTACAGCATACAGAAAAAGCGTGTTTGTATATAATGTTTCTACGCTCTCTGTTGTCCTGTATATTATGTACTTGACAAATTGAATCCCAATAATCTTTGAGCATCAGCTCTTGGTCTACAGCAATCAATGTATTCTCTCTAGTCATCTAATGAATCTTTAATAAGTCTACCAATCTTTTCCGGATCGATTTGTTGTATTCTACGTAGCTTTTGTCTTTCAGCTACTTTAGCCTTTTCATATTCAGACTTAGTGCAATCTGTACCTAAGTTTTGAAATAGCTTTGCATTCTGCTCTAATACGCAGTCTATGATTTGTTTGTGGTTTGGATTATCGTGATAAGCCATATCTATTTATATTGGTTATCAACAAATATAAAAGAAGCGGTTAATATATCCAAATTAATACGATGATGAAATACTAATTTTCTAATGATATATTACCGCCTCTTTGCCTTTACACACCTTAACTGATGAATGAATAACCCAGTAGGAAGGGCAAGGGACTCAGATTTAACCTGATGATAGTGGACAAGGCAGGTGTGCCGTCATTCCCCAAGGCTTCGGAGAATTTGTTTAGTCCCTTTTTAGTATCTAAGTAAGCGTAGTCTACGCTCGTATTTCTTAATTAGTTTAGTGGAAGCGGTTATCTTTTGATTAGCCCGCTTATTAATATCACCATTATTCTTTAGGCATACGTTAATAATATCCCATCTTAATTCAGCGATGTACCTATCTACGTACATCTTATGCTTACGCACTCTAAGTAGTTTCATAGTTATCTTTCTTTGATCAACTTGATAGCATCATTCATAACATTATCTATGAATGTATCGTGTATACTATCTTCTGTTATGTTCTCGCCTATAGCACTAGCATAGGCATCGGAAGCCTGGAACTTACCGATGACATATGCTAAGTATATCTTTGCATTTACAGCATCAGCATCATCAACACCCATAGTCTTGATGATATCAAATATCTCATCACGTGAGAATTCTTCATTAGAGGTGATACCTAGCATCAACTCACTATACAATCTTCTGAAGTCTTTGATTACCTCAGCACTTGCACCTTCATCTAATAGGCGCTCAAGCCATCTGTTACAATCACTCATACATTCTTTTTAAATAAATTCTTGAAGGGTAGTATCCAAACATTCGTCTATACTTCTTGTCAAGTAAGACCTTTGTCTGGTATCCATTGTGTACATATACAGCACCACCTTTTACAGTAGCCACATACTTCATACAATCAGAGCCATCGAAAGGCTCATTAGAGAATCGGTAATGTACTATACCGACTCCCTTTACATCTGATCTAATTACAAGAACTAACCCATCATCGGCTAACCTTTGTGAATCAGTCCAATTCTCATACACCTCTTGATGAGTAATGAGATAGCTAACTAATGGTCTCTTGAACCATAACTTTAACCGTTTTAAAAACATAAACAGTAAGATTTAATTGAATATAATACGCCCTAATTGGATAACGAGGGAGGGGGCTGTTGGATGCCCCTCCACTCTGAGCATACAGATAAGTCCGAAGTTAGGGTCTATATCCGACATTATCAAGTCAAGTTATTTACAAACCAACTCCTCATACTTGATTACCGAATCCGCTTGCTTAATCATCTGCTTTACAGCGAATTGCATATAGCCTCTTTTAGCTTTACTTAACTGTTCTTGCAGGTAGTTATCAACATAAGCCTTTACTTCTTCTTTAGTCTTCCAGCCTTTTTTCTCGTACTTGAAGTACATAGCTAGTAGTTCTGTTTCCGGTGTGCTAAATCTTTTTGTAGCCATAATTATTTAATTTAAGTTGTTGTAGTTAAAGTATTACTTTAAGTGTGGAACTAATTGTTTCACGTTAGTGTGATTCCATATAAGAAAAAGAATCGTTTAGCAACCAAAGGACTTGCTCCCTTGCTTCTTTCTCTGTTTCTCCATATAGATTTATAGCAGACATATGCTCTCCAATCTCACAGCTAACCCAGTAATTCATTGCCTCGCTTGACAGATTTACTCGGTACATATAACCATCTTCTTGCCAGCCCTCTTTGGGTCCGTAAAATTCAATACCCTCACGATGGACTAGCGGATGCTTTAATGCTTCATCTAATGTTGTTACTTTTTTATAGGATTTAAAATGATCCCCTTCTTTGTACTGATCTTTGTAAATTGATGACATAATTAATTCCATTTATTATTAAACTTTCTAGAATAAGACTGATACTCTTCGTATGAGTCATTAGACTGCGCCTCCATTTCCTTATCTGATGTATCACGTAGATAGTCAGCTAACTCATCGAGCCACACAGCTTGTTTGTGTTCTAATGTAGCTTTGTCTCTGTAGTAACAAAGTATTGCGATTAACTTTTCTTTTGGATAATCAGACCACATCTCTATAGCTGCATTTAGGTCTGCGTTGTTTTTGAATTGGTACATAGTTATTTAATTTAATTTCTTAGCAATATGAAAGTTTCTGTGTATATCAATAGGTACTTCATAAGCATCCCCTGTCTTGGGGTCTTCCCATATCTCTACCTCACCACCGTATTGTACTTCTACAAATTCAAGGTGGTCATAAGGTCCGCCACCTAATTCTTTTGTATTTAATCTTTCTATCTCTTTGGTCAACATCATACGATCATACTCATCTAGCATTCGTAGGTTAATCCATATCTGCTCTAGAGCCTTAGCTTTCTTTAGGCTATGCTCTCGCAGTTGCTCATCTGTATATTTAGTCTTCATTACTAATGTTCTAAGATTTTAATATCCTTATTTCCTTTACCTAACTCACCACTACACAAGCCACAGCTTGCACAGTTTGATTTGAATCCTGCCTCAGCACTGGCTGGACAAGTAACCGCTTTCTCAGTACCAGTAGTACTAGCAATGAATGAGCGGTAGTTCTTTAGCTTAGCCCTGTAGGTTTCCTCCTTGTTGTGAGTGCTAGCCATAAAGTATTTACTATACGGCAAAGCCCACACCTTCTTCCATTGATGAGTGTAACCTGTCCAAGACTTAGAAGCGTAAGCCATATTCTTTACTAAGCTATAGTTCAGTAGACTTGGCTCACCATAAGTACCGAACCTTACATAAGTATCTTTACACATAGCTACTACATCGAGAAACTTATCAGCATCAAGCGGTGTAAGGTCAGAGAACTTAATAGATCTAAGCATACTAAGGAAGCCTACATACTGATTGAACTTATGAGTATAACACCCACCCTTGCCTTGATTACCAGAGTAAGGGCAGTCCATACAATTAGTACCATCCATAGCAAAGAACTTCTTCATACCGAATCCCTTACTAGTAGTAGCTAGTAACCATTGGTCTTTACTGAAAGTGTAGGTCTGAACTAAATCAGACCCATCACTTATCTTCTTGTTACTTGTTTTACCCTTGCGAACAACAAACACATTGTCATCCTCAAGCCATACTATCCTGTTCATCAGTTAGTCTTATGTTATATATGTTAGCTACTTTCTTACAGAGTATCTCAGTATAATGTCTCTTATCTGAGGTCATCTCTATTGTCATACCCATAGACCATAGGTACTGTAATGCATCTAAGCATTCTTTCTTTGTTACTTGATTAATCATTACTTATTGATATTTAATTTAGCACTTACCATTACCTCAAGGCTATCAGCGAACTGCTGAATAGCTGTGTCAATCATAGACTGAACAGCATCAGTACTAATGTTACCGACACCTTGGTTCTCTACTTCTTCAGATACTAATTGATGCATACCATCTCGGTCAGCTATCTTATCAGCTACTATTCTAGCAAACTCGTTCATCTTCTCACCTTCAAAGTATCTCTCTAAAGAGTTAGCTATGTTATCATCTAGTTCAATACAAGCTGCGATATCATTGTCATCAATATGTCTAGCAACCTCATCAACTTCAATCTGACTAGCTAAATCATAGATGTCTATGTAACTAGCAATAGCGCAATAGTCTACTTCTCTAGCAATATCATCAGTATCAAATTCTTCAGCGATATCACCAGCGTTAATACCTAGCTTATGGTATTCCATCCTATGTTCTAACTCTCTGTAGTCAATACAAGAACTGATTTCATCAGACCAATCTTTATTATATAGGTCATTAGATAAGTTATCTACCTTGTTGATTAGGTAGGCATTCTCTTGTTGGATTTTGTCAAGACCCAAGAACTTGATAATTAACTGTTTCATCACACTTATTTATTTAAATTAAAATACGTTGGTTCACTTTCTATTTCGTTTAACTCTATTACATTACCATCACTCATCTCAGCATAGTAATACTCGGCAACATCCCCTTCGGGATCCCACTCTGTATAGTACACATAGTCAGTTTGATATGCTATAGTTAATAGGTTCATATCTGTTTCTTTATTTATCTTAGACCTATCAACAGCTTCTTTAAACTCATCCCATCTATCCGGGTCTTGTAAATCATCTGCAAAAAAATCATCTACATCAAGTAGTATGTTATCTCTATCTCTACGACACTCAAACAAAGTGTCTACTAGGTACTTGGTATAGAAAGCACCATCACCCCATACCCAGCCTCTATCCATACCTTCATTAGTGATATCACATTTCCTAGCCCACTTACGAACTATGTCTTTCTCTGTATAAATCTTTTTCATAATACATTTAAATAAAAAGCCCCACCCCCGAAGGGGCGGGACTCCAACCAAAACCAAGTTACCGAGTTAGATTAAGATGCCCTCGGTATTAGCATCAACAAATTTCATAATCTCAGCATAAGCTGTATTACTTAGCTTGAAACCACCACCATTCATCAAGTAGTTATTCTTAGCATCTTCACTACTGAAGTTCTGCTCGTGGTTAGTATATCTAGTAACTGCATTGAACAGCGACCACATAGTCTTGCCGTGAGTATTAATCTCAGTGATGAGGTTATTACTAAATGTCTCTACTTGATTACGCTTACGAGTACTGATGTCGTCTTGGTTAGCATCTAATCCAATACTAAACATAGCACGAACCGTTCTATCAATAGCCTCATCTTTGATATCAGTAGACTGCATAGCTTTAAATGTCTCAATCAGTTTCATCTCGTTAGCTAATGTCATCTTGATCTGCTTAACATTATCTTGGATGTTGCTGTCAGCGTTGATAGTATGGCGGTATCTATTACTACCTTTACTAGCAGCGTGGAATGTATTACTACAAGCAATAACCATATTAGAATACCCTAATGTAATAGCACTAGTACCATCGTGGCTGTTAGTAGTAGTAAGCCAACGCTTGATACCACTATTACCTACAACATCGTCCGGCAATGAAGCCTGTAAGAATATCTTCTTACCATCACTAAGAGTACCGCCTCTATTAACATCAAGACCTACCTCGTTGGTAATGTCAACCATATTAGATACTAGTTGGTGGTTCTGATACGGCTCGTATCTTTTACCTACAGTACCTAACCAATTATCTGTATCATTACGGAAGATACCGTAAGACTCAGTAGTTAAACCATCGACTGATACAAGTTCTTTCTTGTTAACAGTCCAATTCAATCCCGTTGCTTCCAACACTTGGAAGACTTTTTCCTGCTTAGTCATAACAATATATTTACAGGGTTAATAAAAAGCCCCACCATTTTGGTAGGGCTATCAGTTAATTACAATAAACTTCTTTCACCATTGTCGGAAAAGGAATAGTAATCATCTTCCGTTACTATAATGTGGTCGAGCAAAGCTATATCTAACAAATCACAAGCACTCTTTAGTTGCTTAGTTTGTTCTCTGTCATTTTTACTAGGTTGCTTAGCCCCACTTGGATGATTGTGTGCTATGATTATAGCAGTGCAATTACCAACCAACGCTTTCTTAAGTATTAATCTTTTGTCAACAAGAGTACCTGTAATACCACCGATGTGCATTATCTCAGTCCATAATACTTTGTGCGCTCTATTAAGATAGGCTACTAAGAATAACTCTCTCTCGTGAACCTCTTTACCTATAAAATCTTTGAACATCTTATAAGCATCTCTACTGCTTCTGATATGTAACTCTTTAGTTACATCAGCGGGTTTGTAATCTACTACCGCTTCTCCGATAAATACTTTCTTTAATTCCATAAACTATTTAATTTAAATTGGCTGTCTGCCGTTGAACTCCATTCAAGGTAGGGCGAAATTTCTTCCCTTTTTACATTGAAAAGAATTTTGTTTGTACTACGTACAAACTAAAATTCTTCTCAATGTAGATTCTCAGTACCACCCATAGTAGTACAAGTCCCCATCTTTTATATCTCCATCAGATAGTATAGGGGTTATATCTCTTACTGTATCTTCTAACTTATTAAAGTACCATTCATCATACTCAGTACTACCAAAGAAGAAGCCATTAGTAGTAGGTAATAACTCATCAGCCCTACTCCTATCTTCCAATACCATAGTACATCTATCTAGTAGCATACCTAACATATCCTTAGTAACCTCAATAGACTCACAGCTATCATACTGCTCATTAAAATCAGTAAAGAATTTATGTATAGCATTAGCCTTTCTCCAATATACCAACTCAATGTCAGTATCTTCTATGTGTTCTTCTTTTCTAATTCTCTGCATTAGATACATATCCAATCCCATAACTCTATTTATTTATTCATTATACAACTCAGCTTGTAAGTCAAAGAACATATCATACTTAGACTCATCAGACCAAAACTCTTTACTTAACGATAGGCTACCCATAGTCCTATGAGCTACCTTATTACGACTCGGTACCTCATTACCCCAGTAATCATAGTGTGATTTTAATGGTAAATAACACACACCATTACTTAGATAACTCATACACTTTCTACCTATACTACCTTCCATCTTCCAAGCCATACCTGTATTGATTAGATCTTGATAGTAGTCTACACCATACTGCTCTTGCAGTTCATTTATATCTCTTATCTTCATTACTTAACTGATTCTGTTATTATACCACCAAAATCTTTAGCATACTTCTCCAATGAAGGATAGATGTAGCTATATAATTCCTCACCATACACTACACCTATTACCTCAGCATTATTACCTCGCTCTAGATATATAGTTATTTCTTCTTGCTCAAAGCTTAAAAATGATTTAGACATACAACATCTTACCTTTATTAATTACTTTATCAGATGAATCAGTAATAACTACATCTTCATAACCATCTGCAACCCATTGCATATATATATTCCAAGCAACATCGAAAGACTCTACTCTTTCTGCATCTAGAATACCACCTACCCAAACGTTATAATATTTCTCCATAACCCTATTAACTATTAATTATCTTTAACAATACATCTCGTATCTCATCTACCTGAGCCTTACTCTTAGCCTTTTGATACTTACCTCTTACCGGATCTATAGTATTAGCTCGTCTAACTTGGCTTACTCTATGACCTATACTAGGTGTACTTACCACCTCAACCTTACTATCTCTATTGTAGTCCTGTCGTTTAATATAGTCTTTGACTCTATTATCAACATTTGCATCAGCCGATGAGACTGAATTAATTATCTTATTCCAATTTGCAATCATAATACTGGGTATTAAAAAAAAATAAAAGAGTCCCCGAAGGGACTCTCTTTGTCTTACTTGATAGTATCTGCTATCTCAATGGCGTGAAGGATACCCTCAGCGCTACTCTTTAGAGTAGCTATCATAGCATCAAGCTTAGCTTGATTGTTAGACCTCCCGTTCTTACTCACCTCCGGTGAGTATTTAGAGGTTTCAGCCGAAGCAACCTTTGGTTGCTTATTACTAGCCTTCTTCGAAGGCTTAGTATCTTTGACATTGTCGCCGAACAGCTTTTCTTTTAAAGAAGCATCTGCTTCTTTAAAGAGTTTAATCTCAGCTTCGCTGAGGTTGTCGTTCCAGATTAACAAGTTCTTGAACTTGTTGTAGTAGAAAAATCTAGCCTGTTTCAAAGAAACAGCATTGTTGATTTGGTTGACTCTGAAGTCAACAGTGTCTGTGAATGAATACTTTTGATTCTTCATAAAACTTGGTATTTTGGTGTCCGACTTCGGTGTCGAACATTCCAAATGAGCAACAAAATTTCGAGAAAAAAAAATTGGATTTGGTGAAAAATATCCCTTTAGGGGATATTATTTCAGAAGGCAAAAATCGGGGCTGAAGCCTCGTGTAGTATCTCAGTAGGGTAGTAAGGGATTTAATCTCTAGGGTTTAGGGGAGGGGATTGATAGCGAGGTCTGTAAGACCGAGCAAGATTCATAGCTCTAACTCTAAGCCTAGTTAAAACCCAAAAAGTTTTACAACAACCTAGAGAGGGGGAAGGGGTGGGGTTAGATAATCCATTTGGGTTAGGAAACTAAACCGTGCCTTATAGTATATAATCCCCCAATTCTGCATTACTGATCCAAAAAATAAAAGCCTGTGTATTCTGACACTTAAAGTGATACTTTAACTGTGTGGTGTTAAGATGGTAATTTGGAATCGGAAGGGGCACAGAAAGACCGACTCCTTGTCGGAAGGATATGATGCGCCTGTGATGTCAATCTTCTAAGAGATTGGAAGTGAGCGGTGGGGCGTTTTGGGAAGCCCACCGCAGTAGACTCGGAGTGAGTGTGAAGAGGACTAATGATGATGTCATTAGTCTTTGGTATACTAACTAAGTACTTAGCGAAGTTACAACTTTTTTTTGACATAGTCAAGTACTTAAAGTGATACTTTAACTAGGAGACGGTCTGTTAGATAGTTGTATCTTTGCATATATAAATACTTAATTATGAAGTTCTTAGAGATTTTTAAAGACAGCAACGATTGGAATGAGAAGACCATTATTGGGTTCTTGTCATTTGCAGTAATGGTATTGGTTATGTTGGCTGATGTTCTTACCGGAGCATTTGGTAGTGACTTACCGATCAATGAGTTCACGTACAATTCATTTGTGATTGTCACGTTGGGGAGTTTCGGTATTGCAGGGTTGGAGAAGTTTGCTAAAAAATGAAATGGCTGGGAAGGTTAACTCTACTGCTCTTATTAACGAGTTGCAGCGCTCAATGGCACTTAAAGAAAGCGGTGTTGAAAGATCCTACAATTCTGGAAAAAGACACGCTGGTTGTGACGGACACGGTTGTAAGCCCACCTGTGGCTATCACGGATACTGTGACTTTGAAGCAACACGATACTATTACTCTAGTGAAGGACAGGCTAAAGGTGAAGATTGTAAAGGTGAACGACACGATTACTATAGACGCCATATGCGACTCGGATACGATTATTAGCGTTGTAGAAGTCCCTTACGAGAAGATTGTATACGTAGAAAAGGCTACGTTGTGGGATAAGTTTAAAGATTTAATACTTGCAGCGGGTGTTTTGCTTGGCTGTTTAATGATTGTGTGGAGATGGTGGCGCTCATAGTTCTATTATTATTGATTATCTTTGCTTTCGTAACACACTATTACTTAAGCGATTACGATTATGCATCTATCAAAGAACCTTTTGCTTGCGGAAGTGACGAAGTCTGCTACTGCGATAAAGCGAGGGATTGCAAACGAGCCGACCATAGAGCATCTTGAGAACCTAAAGGCTATTGCCGAGAAGGTTTTTCAACCGCTACGTGAGGAGTTTATGTGTCCTATCGCTGTAACCTCTGGGTATAGAAGCAAAGATCTAAATGATGCTATCGGGGGAAGTAGCCGTAGCCAGCATTGCCACGGTGAAGCTTTAGATTTAGATGCTGACGTGTACGGTGTAATTACCAATGCAGACATTTTCCACTACATAGAAGACAACTTGGACTTTGATCAGTTGATCTGGGAGTTTGGGGATGATGAGCAGCCAGCTTGGGTTCACGTATCGTACCGTAGAAATGGAGGAAACAGACGAGCGAAGCTAAAGGCTATTAAGAAAGACGGTAAAACAATGTACCAACACATCTAATGGGTAGGAGCGCAGAATACTATAAGAAGAATCCTGAGTCTAGAGCTAAGAAGAAGAAGTACGATAAGAAGTACCATTCTACTGAGGAGCGTAAGAAGTATAGAGCTTTCTTAAACAAGATGAGACGCAAAGCCGGGAAATATGGTAATGGTGATGGTATGGATTACGACCACGATGAAAAACGATTTATAACAGCAAAAAGAAATAGAGCTAAAAAATGAAGCCAAAAAAAGGAAAGAAGGGTTTTGAAGGATACAAAAAAGTAGCTTCTTCAAAAAGCTTAAACACTCTAGCAGCTCAGAAAAGAGTAGTGAGTAGAGAAAACCCTAAAGCAGAGTACAAGTTCACTAAAGATGCGGAAGGCAATACTAATATGTACGCTAAGTATAAAAAAGGTGGACCTATCAAGGGTAAGACAGTAACCAAGGAGATGGTGGACAAGGAGTTCGCTCACAACTTTGAGGTTAATGCTAACCTTACCAATAATATGGCTAAGCAAGCTTCTACAGGTCTTAAGAAAAATGGTTTCCCAATGAAGCCTGCAAACGTTAAGGCACTTAAAGAGCAAGTAAAAAAGCGTAAAGAAAAAGAAGGTAAGGCAAAACCTAACTACAAGTACGTAGGCACTAAGGTTCCTACTGGTCCAACACCTCGATTTAAGAAAGGTGGTAAGATGGAGTACGGCTACGGTGGCAAGATGAAGAAGTACTTGAAAGGCGGTCAGGTAAAGCTTGACGCTAACAAGGACGGAAAGATCACTGGTCAGGACTTCAAAATGCTACGTAAGAAGTAATGAAGGCATCACGCAAAAAAGTAATGGTAGAAGCTCCCTCTGGATATCACTGGATGTCCGAAGGGGGGCGCTACTATCTAATGCCACACAAAGGGAAGTTTGTCCCGCATAAAGGAGCATCGCTAAAAGCACCGTTCAAGGTTAAGGCTAAACATTAATCTGCTCCTCACCCTCTAATTTTCTGTAAAAACGCTGGACCAAGAGTCTAGCTTTCTGCGTCAGAGCATATCGCACCTTATAACTATACCGAGTCTCCTTAAACATAGCCGCTTGATGAGTGGTTGGAGTCAGTCTGTCAAAGTACTTGTAGATATATTCGTCTTTTGCAAGGGGATATATGATCTTCTCCCCCATCCCTAGCTTGTTATAGAAGAAAGATTCGGATATATGGTCCAAAGTAAAGAACTGGTAGTCGTAAGCGAACAACAAAAACCGCATCCTAGCCTCCGTAACCCCATAATTTTTTACAATATCCCTCATTACAAGTGGATAATACTTTAAATAGCTCTTGTTTAGGGTCTTCTCATCCCTATATTTAAATTCTCTAAACTTAGCTCTTAGATTCCGCTTTCTCATTTTTACTAAATTTGCATTGTATACAAAATTAAGCAAATGGCAACTCTTTCTGGAAATAAAGTAAAGGATACCTACTCTTCCCTTTTAAAATTAGAGTCTAATGGTTTAACAACAACGCTAAAAACAGTAGAAGATGGGGCAGGAACGGACTCTGCACTCAAATTATCTACAGATACCGTTGAGGTAAACGGCACACTGTCTTTTACTACTGCACCAACAACAACATCATCTGAACTTACTGGTTTATTTATTGATGAAAATAATAACGTAGTAAAAAGAGATTTAAATAGCAGTGCTTTTTCAGCATCTTCAGGTGTGTTTGAAGAAGTGTTTGTTGGAAAGAATACCTCAGCGCACAGCTTAGCAAATGCCAACGACTCTGATATTGTAGCCTTTAGTAATCCGACCAATACTGTTGACTCTACTAGTTTCCACTTCGGTAACTCTCCAGCGCAACTAGAGCTAGACTCAACAAACGGTGAATACATCGAAAACATTACTACTGAGTCTTTCCCTGTTTTTATAGATATGTCTGCTGTTACAGAGGTGACATCTAACAATTCAAGTATTACGTATACTCTACAGAAATGGAACGGCACTGCTTGGAATAATGTATCTGGATTCACAAGAACAAAAGCAACTACAGGAACATTCGTTGATTCTTTCTGGGGTATCTATATGTTGGGAGCAGACGAAAGATTTAGAATTCAAGTTTCTTCTACTACTGGAAACATTGCATTATCTGCGCAATCGCAGTTTAAGTTCGTTGTAAAAGAAACTGGTGATATATTATCATAATGACTGAAAGACAAAAAGACTGTATTGTTGAGATTCAAGAAATGATACTAGCTATAAACGCTATAGTGAAGAAATACGACTTGGAAGATGAGTTTATATCTTGCTTAGCTGTAGGTTTTATAGATATGAAAACAGCATACGAAGACGAAAACGGTGACGAGCGTGCTAGTATGAGCCTGTTGTCATCATTTTCAGTATCTGATGAGGATGAACTTGATGACTTGCTTTCTTATTGTGTAGAAGCTTACCGTTTGGAAAAAGAAGATCAAGAACCAGATACATCGAATATAGATTATTGGATAAACTTAGCGAGAGGGGACAACAATGTAAACTAAACCCCTGTTTGCTTTACATAATTAAATTAAAATGATTAGAAAAATTGTTATCGGGCGTGACCCGAAAGACGCAATGGCGTACTATGTAGGTATGCGTGCAGGCGCTGGAAAAGTAAGCGCAATCATAGAAGACGAGTCTCATTTACATAAGTTCTCGAAAAAACGGTATCTCATCTACATAGAAAATGAAGAAGGCACTATGCTTTGGAAAGCTGTAGACGATATGCCTTGTATTCTAGAGTACGATCTTAAATTCGACTAGTATGAAGCCTCTGCATCAGTTTCTTGTAAAACTCCCTAAAAAATTTAAAGACGAGATAAAGTTGTCCGAAGAGACAACTATAAAACTTGTAACTAAATTCAATGAGTTTGAACACAGGTTTAATTATGGTGAGATATTAGCGTGTCCAAAGGACTGTCCTCTAGACAGCTGTAAGGGGGGTACATTGTATTTCCACCACCACGTAGTAATGGAAAAAGTATATGACCTCGGAGAAGATACATATTTGGTTAATTATGACTCCTTGGGAGGATATGGAAACCACGCTATCGCATACGAAGATGAAGATGGTGATATTACTATGCTTGGGGATTGGTGTTTTGTTTTACCCCCAGATAAGCCGGAAGAGGAAACAAGTTCTTCTGGCATCGTTCTTAGCCTCGCAAAAGAACCTGAGCTGGAGGGAGAGCTACTCTGCCTACCCCCAGATTCAGAGTGGATTGGAGCGAAGCCTGGTGATATGGTGGGTTACACAAAAAACTCTGAATACGAAATGGAGCTTAAAGACGGTACTAAGGTTTATCGTATGAGAACAACTGAATTAGTGTATGTCAAAGAAGCGTAAATTTACCACAGAAGAAGCCTCAACAAGACTGCTTTCCTCAATGGAGGTGGCAATCAATAATATGATTGAGGAGATTAAGAAACCAGTTGATGGTGAGCTTTCTGGATCACAGCGCAAGGCTGAGCTACAGAGTATAAAGCAGACTGCTGTTGACGCAAAAGAATTGCTGATTGAGTACCAACGACTTGAACAAATGGTCAAAGAACTCCGAGAAACAGGAGGGATTGAAGAAGAACAAGACTACTCAGGAGGCTTCGCAGAGAAGTTCTCAAAGTAGTCAAGTCTTCATCTACTGGGATTATTAATGCCAGTAAGCGTGAGAGTGGATGGCGGTGATGTCACATCCGTGGTGTGGACAAGATGACTGAACCGCTACACTCGTGCTTGAAGCACAAGCTGTAAACAAACACGCAGCTAGAAATACTAGTAGTTTTTTCATAAGCTGTAATGTTAAGTTAATGTAAATATAGCAAAATATAATGAAATGGCGGGTCTTAAGCAGGTTAAAGAGTATGAAGAGTACGTTGTCAACATATGTCCCAACGATACGTCTGGTGAGGTTATCGAGATCGGTGACCTTCTCATTCAGCTTCCCAAAGCTCCAGAAGACGAGGAAATCCTCAATTATGGACGGATGGTGGATATGCAAATGTGGCAAAGACTTCCTGTGCCAGAAGAGCTGCGTAGGATTCGCAGTATGGATGAGTGGTACGAGATGCCCTCGGAATTTAAGAAGCGCTTCTCTCCATACATCGAAGAGGAGTTTAAGCGTAGGCGTGAAGGCGTTTGGTTTTTCAATAATGGTGAGCGCATCTATATTACCGGCAGACATTATATGATGCTACAGTGGTCGAAGCTAGATATCGGCTACGGCTACTACTTAGAGTTTCAGAGAAGACTTTTCCTTCATTTTGCAGCGTGCGAGGCAGACCCACGCTCTATGGGTCAGATGTACACCAAGTGTAGACGTTCGGGATACACAAATATGTCAGCATCTATTCTTGTAGATGAGGGAACACAGGTCAAGGATAAACTTCTTGGAATTCAGTCTAAGACCGGTAAGGATGCTCAGGAAAACATCTTTATGAAAAAGGTAGTGCCTATGTTTAAGAGCTATCCATTCTTTTTCAAGCCTATACAGGACGGTACTACAAACCCACGTATGGAGCTAGCCTTCCGTGAGCCTTCAAAGCGTATTACTAAGAAGAACAAAACTTCTATGAAGGGGGAGGCTCTGAATACCATCATCAACTGGAAAAACACCACGAACAACGCATACGATGGTGAGAAACTTCATATGATGTATCTCGATGAAAGCGGTAAGTGGGAGAAGCCCACCGACATACGTGAGGCTTGGCGAATAGAAAGAACTTGTTTAATTGTTGGTCGTAAGATTATCGGTAAGTGTCTTATGGGTAGCACAGTAAATCCAATGGACAAAGGTGGAAAACAATACAAAGAACTTTGGCGTGACTCAGACCCCAACGACAGAAACGCAAACGGAAGAACAAAGACTGGCTTATATAGACTATTTATACCAGCCTACGAAGCCCTGGAGGGTTTCTTTGACGAGTATGGAAACCCCATCGTGGAAGACCCTGATAAGCCGGTTAAGACGATTGATGGGGACTACGTGGACATCGGTGCGAAGACGTACCTCAAAAACGAAAGAGATGCGTTAAAGCACGATGCAAGAGAACTCAACGAATATGTACGACAGTTCCCGTTCACGGTTGATGAGGCTATGCGGGATAGTATTGAAGGCTCTACGTTTAACATTGGAAAGATATACGAACAAATAGAATACAATCAAGAGCTTTACCCCAATCCGGTAGTACAAGGAAACTTTAGCTGGAAGGACGGTGTTAATGATAAAGAGGTTGTGTTCAATCCTAATCCACAGGGAAGATGGAAAGTTGCTTGGATGCCCAAACCTGAGGATAGAAATAAATATAAAATACAATATGGAAAGAAAGTTCCTGCGAATGATCATATTGGTGTTGGCGGTGTCGATAGCTATGACCTGGACAGCACAACTGATAATAGAGGCTCGAAAGGGGCTTGTCATCTCTACAATAAATTTAGTCTCGCTGCTCCTGCCAATATGTTTGTTGCTGAATACGCTTCTCGCCCTCCTTTGGCACGAATCTTCTACGAAGACGTATTGATGGCTGCCGTGTTCTACGGCTACCCATTATTGATA
>Ga0213866_10001442_pt1 | contig 17655 bp, 15 predicted proteins | sample PICome_11_FD_160079 | JGI IMG/M metagenome (GOLD analysis project Ga0213866, IMG submission 160079) | Coastal seawater microbial communities near Pivers Island, North Carolina, United States - PICO284 | ecosystem: Environmental > Aquatic > Marine > Coastal | place: USA: North Carolina...
TACCAGGAATACTGTTAGCTCCCGAAACCACGCTGACAAAATCGGAACGCTTAATACGAACTAATTTATCGGCACCTTCACCGTCTTTAGTTAGTACAATGAACTCATCCGTCTCCGCAATCGTAGCGACTACAGGGGTCTGAGCATTATCTTTTATCTGTTGGTATTGTAATATTGCCATTATAGTCTGAAAGCAAGTAACTCATCATTAAGCGATAGAACATATCCCTCGGGATACTCTAAGAGATATAGGTGCTGTTCCCGTATATCCCCAATAAATTGCTTTAATAATTGAGCCTTCTTGCCATCGAGACTAATTAGCTCAAAGCGATGAAGCTTTTGAAGGGCTAACTGTGAAAGATCGGTTAAATCATTCGCCTCTAGTTGATACAAGTTAATAATTCCTATATCACGAACCAATGCCGAGCGAATAAGAGTAGATTTTTTTATAGACACGGAGCTTATACTTCGTTGAAAAGCATCTATGATGCGTATTGCCTCTCCTGCTCCTATTTTTCCTGAAGATAGGGCGCTACTTTCCGCTACTGTAGCTGTTGATATGGGTTTACTTTTAAGACTCGACAGTATCATCACTATACCCGTCAGCCCCATATACCACTAAAATGTCTCTTCCTATAACTCCATACCCCTCTGCAACAAAAACAATAGAGTATTCTCCTGCCTCGAACGCCCTGAAATCACAAGGTATTACAACGGCTTCTTCAGCGCCTCCGCCTACAACTACGCCCACTAGACTACTAAACTGGCTTTTGTCTACCTGATGATTAATGATATGAACTCCACTTGGTACAGTTAGTATCTCCACTTGCACATCGTCATAATCCCCCATATCAAAAGCCACTTCATAATCTGCGCCTGCGCTCACCGCAATAGAAAGGGTTTCTTCAGCAACCTGCGTGTACGCATCTTCATATCGATACTTTGCCCGTACTGTAACCAGTAGATCCTCTGATGCGCCATTGGTATTAGATACATTAAGCGTAACCTTAGCTGTTTCAGGATCAGGCTTTACCGTATTGGCTATTCCTTTATATACTATTCCCTCATCGGTTTCTTGATAGACTTTTGCCAGGACAGTTAGCCCTGTTATGTCCTCGGAAGGAGTAGCCTCAATACTTCGTTTAACGTCATGTGTAAATGCTGAAATCATAATTTTATGAGCTTAGTGTTCTTGGGTAACGAACAGAATATTCTGTATCAATTTTATGTAGTTGGTGCGTCCCTGGTAGCATAGTTGCTCCTATCGTCAACTTTACAAACTCTTCACTCTTCCATTTAATGCGAAGCCTTTTGCTCCCAATGTTATTAGTCACGCTACTAAAGTTCTTGGTGCCAAAAATTGCAGTAAGCGCAAACTTATTTGCCAGCACATCATCCACTTCGCCACGTACATAAAAGAAATAAAACCGTTTTAAAATATCGGGAGAGCCAAAGTGAACACTGTCCAGGATAAGGCTCACGTTCACCTCGCTTGCAAGCTCAGATTGATAATCCACTACACGATCATCAGAATACCGCGCATAAAGCTTATCGGAATCTGTGAAGAAATGGTCTACCGTTTCTACGCTTCGATACCAAGCCCCGTACCGAAAAGAAAATCGGTATGTGTTTGCATTCAGGGCAACCAAAAGCTCTTGATCATTATCTCTTCGAACGTATCCAAGCGCAGTAATGCTACCGTGAATACTTTGAACGGGTTCCGATATTCGTTGAGGACTTGCCCCTTCTAGTAGGTATACCCCTGAGCTATGCGCAAATACAATCGCTCTTCCTGCAGTAATGATCTTCTGATTGCTATCTGCCCCCAAAGTAACATCAATAGGAGTAATCCGGGCAAACACCACGTCGGCTGATTGTGATTGCTCTAGCGCCCATATCTCATTTTTCTTGAACACATACAAAGGGTATTGCCCGTACTGTCCTTCAGAGACTTGTAGGGCGTTAACAGCAAATCCAGTAACAGGGTCTACCCCTCTTCCTACATTATAGACTAAATCACTTTCGTAGCTTAGAAAATTATTAACATCGCTTACCCGAACTTTACCAGGCTCCTTCTCACACACATCGTTTACGGAGATAGCAGAAGGTTCATTTGTATGCGAACCACCCGTAGGTAGCTCTAGGCTATCAAGAATATTAAATGCAAAATTAGCTTTGTCCGCAGGTCGGAGCTTAACACTCTTAATTAGCTCATAATCATCTGTTCCTGTTTGGTCAACATACAGGTTGATCTCCTTCGCTCTGAGGTCAGGATACCATATTACACTCCCTTCAGGATACCAAAAACCCGAGGCAAGGAACGGGGTAAGTACATTAACATCCGAAATTCTTCGTATGTATTGCCCGTAATCGGTCTCAATAACCGCCTCTACCAATAATTTAGAGGTAGTTGGTGAAGTGCCAAGAGTAAACTCGCTTAATGGAACAATCTTATTCAGGTAGGTTACAAAGTCTGCCTGATTCAGATTTATTAAAAACCCTAAGCTCTGAAGCCCATCGAAAGTAAGTGTAAATGAATAGGTTCCTCCACTTGGGTCAACGGCATAAAAAGCAGGTATTCCTGCTGAAATAACTTCTTGGGTAACCGTACACCCTGTTTGTGCTGATATAGTAGCCCCTGTACCAAAAATCGCCTGATCTCCATAGACAAAGACAAGGAAGTTATTAGGCTCCATTGGGTCTGCCATGATATACAGCCCTAAATTGTAGATACCTTCTTTATAGTTCAATGTTGGTAGAGCAAAATCAGTACGCTCATACCCCTGAATAACCCGTGAATTATAGGTCTCAAGAACCCCGTGAGCCTTTTTATGATGGGTATTATCATCCACATCCGCCGTAGGAAGCGTAGTCACATCCTCATCTTTTATATCAATCCGTACATTTGCTTGGTCTAGGTCGCCGTCTGAAGGGTCAATAAAATCAAAATCAGCAAATTGATACCACGAAGCGGACTCTAAATATTTTTTCTTTGTATCGTTCGTTGGAATATCCCCCTCATAGAGAGGCTCTGAAATCAATACCGAAACTCCACTAATCTTATCCTTCCAGTAGTCAAAATTCGAAGGAGTAGCGGTCTGTCCGTACCCCTCTAGGTAGAAATTAAATACCGATGTGAAGTAAGTATCAGCGCTAGAATCACCAGTATAATCATACGGAATAACAGAAGTATAAATAAACTCAGGAGCACTATGCTTAACAAGAGCCCCATTCTTCAGCCGAAACGCATACCGAATAAAGTAGTATCCCGTATTAAAGCCAACATACGTTCCGGCATCAATCTGTTCTTGAGTATATCCTTTATCAGAAGCGCTCAATACCATTTTTACCACAGGTAATTGAGGAAACTCATTTTCTAACATCAAATCATCTTCAATCAGTAAATCCACTTGAGGAATACCGCCTTTAGTGATACTGGCATATCCCGTGTCGTATAACTGAGTGAAGCTCATATCCCAATCTCCTGAATCGGACGAGGTAACTGCAAAAGTTTCAATGGTAGCAAAGCCACCACCAAAATCAGGATCTACAATTTCAACGGTTCCATCATCAAACAGGATAATCAACCGCTTTAAGCTACCCCCTGCATTCCCGAACTTCCCGACACGACCTCTTATATGCCAAAAGATTCGAACAATCTGATCTTCTTTTGCATGGTTAAAAGCAGTAGTCGAGCCATTTTTAAGTTCATCCACAGAAGCAATCGGGCTCCAGTAAGGCTCTTGTTCTAATCCTTCAGGGCGAACACCTTGAATAGTAGTAGCTAGTCCAGGTATGGATTGTCGCTTATTAGGTCGTTCATCAATTCCAAGTATCGGTATGGATTTGCGCTCTCTCATTTAAAAGTACGGTCTCCATTTCGGAACCACGCTTCGTTCAGAACCAACGCCACTTAAATCGGAGATATAAACTTGATATTTGGCAATTTCTCGCTTAGCAAGATCATCGGCTAAAATAGAATCGTACCACGCCCATAGTAGATATTGTATAAGCACTTTCTCAATCAGGTTTTTTGCCTCTTTGAAAAAGTTAACATGTTGCTCATCGGTCGTAGTATATTTGAGCGTACCATCGTAATTCTTGAGGCGCTCAAAGGTAAGAACCTCGCTTTGAAGCTTAGACACCCCTTCGTTGAAAAAGCTTTGCATCGCTTCTTTATCGCTATCGGTAAGAATCATTCGATCTCCCAGCGCATCGTCCATAACTCCCCTAGCAGTTAGCTCGGTTCGTTGTTTCGCTACCTTGAATAAATCTTCAAATGAGAGATATACTTTATCATTAGCCATCGCCTTTCATTCCTTTATTGATGTATGCAATAGACTGTTCGAATTTAGCCATTGCGAATTTAACCCCGTCATAGCGCTCACCTACTCCAAATACACTAGCGCAGGTATACCAAACAAGGGCATCTTCTAGCTCAGATGGAATATCGTAAGCCTCTAATATTGGAACATACACAAGGCTATTCAAAGTTGTTGATGCGTTCGTCACAGGATAACATTCGACCGCTTTTCCAAATCCTGCGCGATTAACCGACTGTCCGTCAATATACTTCACAAGCAATCGTATAGCACGCGCATTATCATTAGGGGCAAACGTCTCGCCCACCGCAGGTAATACTCCTGTATTAACCGCTTTCAATACAATAAACTCAGGATCACTCAGATCGTGAACAATAGCGTCAACCGGAGAGCCACCATCACTTCCAAACTCTTCTCCAAGTTCTATACTTTCTCCTTCGGCTAATTCCTCGGAGATTACGCAATAGATAAGATCAGTCCCTACCGTTTCCGCTTGATACGTTTCCTCATGGTAAGGAACCAAGAACGACTTCGGGCTTTCTTTAGTCCCGCGTCTCATATCAAACTGTTGCTGTCTGTACGCCCTAGAGTCGTCAGGAAGTAACGAGTTAACAGGAGTAGTCCAATCGGAGAGCTCTAACCGAATGAAGCGTAAAAAATCATCGGGTAAGGGAATAATCCCCTTCTTGCTTGCAAGGGTTTTAAGTAGCGTAACGTAATTAGCTTTACGGGCTACTTTAAAGGCAACACTTCGATCTATCATTGATAGAACGTGCTGAGGGCTACGACCTAGCTCATACTCAATGTCTCCAATATTGAAGTCCACCGTTGTTTCCACATCGGAAGTCTCCATATACTCATCGATACGAAGTTTAACTAACTGCTTAAGGGCAGTAATTCTATTTTGTTGAGCTGTCGTTAATGCCATGATCTTAACCTTTAATTATTTACCATCCCCATTTAAGTCCAAATCAACTCCAAACTTAGTCAGAGTCTCTTCTACAAAGTCCACCAATTCATCAAATAGCTCGGCTTTCTCTTTGTTAGAGATTTTGATACCGCCTTCACTTTCAGGTTTTCTTGCATCCCGATACTTGGCAAGTACCTCTTTAAATTCTTTTGCCATTGCCTGTGTAAACCACCCTTTAGCGGTTACAAGCGTAATAAGAAGTCCAATCGCAACAAGAGCAATGCTTTCCCACGAAAACAGGTCGGGCTGTACTACTGTAGTAGCTACCCCTACACCACCAATACCGATAATTCCATGAATGATTTTACCTGCTTTATTCTTTCCGGTTAGGGTTCGTAGTAAAGGTCTTAAATTGAGTTTCATGATTATTCCTTTGGTTAAATTTTCTCTAAAGTTTCTATGTCAATTACATACACTGATCCGTAATCATCAGATATACACCAGCGCTCTTCTCCGTCACTTAAAAAGAACCAACCTTTATCAGGTTCAGTACCGCTATTTTCTTCGGTTAATGGGGTTTTTAAAACAATCCCTTCTACATACTCATCACGATCTATTCTCTTTGCTTTATATTTTTGTATATCTACCGACATGGCTATTCCTTTTGTTTATAATTATCCATTACCCAAAGCTTGAGTTCTAAATCTCCCTTCTCGCGCTCTAAGGTTGAAATTTCGTGATCTTTATCGGCATCGATAACTGTATATCTATTTTCGGTTCTATTTGTTAAATCGCTTGAAAGTCCTTGCCACCTATTCTCTTGCCCTTGAGCATACGATTTAAAACTATCTTCAAGGCTTTCTAATCGGTTTATAATGGCATTATTGACTTCATTTTGTCCTGCCTGAATAGAGGAGATACTTTGAGAGACATTTACTACAAAGGCAAATAAACCCACAATAGACAGTATTGCTACCCCTGAGACAATCCCTATGATTAAATTATTCTTGTTTGCGTCTTTTATATCTTTCATGCCGACTACATTCTATCATAAATTGAAATTGAAACTTCCTCGCCATTATTCATTGCCTCAATTACCATTTTGTATAAAATTTCATACGCCTTCGTACTCTTTAGAATCCTGTCGGTATCTAAATCTGCCTGCATTCCAACCAGTACACACCCTGAAGTATCATCGTCCGTATTACCGCAATGGATAAGTATGTCGGTGAATCCAGGAACACCTTGCAATTCAAGCATCCCTACATGGAAATTAAACCGTTCTTTATACCTCTTACTAAAGCCTCCCGATGATTTTAATCCTATCCGGTAGATACCAGCAGGTATACGGGTTTCGTGCATCACCTTCTCTTCTCTGCCTTCATCTTCAAGCGAAAACAGCATAACGGTTCCATTTACACCAATGAACCCAATGGTAGCATCATCTGTCTCATAAAACCGTTTTAGCTCGATTCTCACGATTATTTTGTTCCAGTTATGGTTACTGTTACATCCTCTGTTCCTGCATCAGGATTATTTGTTCGAACCCCGATAACTTCATTTCTAGTAACGCGAATTTCATTACCGAACTTAGCCTCTAAGTCTAGCACACCACTTGAAAGTTCTGATGAGGCAATAGCAAAATTTTGCCCTGCAAGGGTTACTTGAGTAATGGTTGAGTTACCAGCCGTTTCAATTTGAATACTTTTTATCCTCCATTCCTGATCGCGAGGAACGGTAAATGAAAAGTCAAAATCAGACGATGCAGGAGCCGTTGGCTCATTCTGTGATACTTGTAAAGGTCGATCAAATCTCATGGTCATATCCGTTAATTAAATAAGGAGTACCCCTCACCCGAAGGTGAGAGGCTCCCTGGCTTTGAAGGCTCGCTCATTTGAGCGATTTATGATTTCTTTTAGGCTTCGTAATTTGGGAACGAAACCCCGTTTGCTTGCGCTTGCTTAGCTACTTTATCCTTCGAGTTCACCTGCTTATGTTCCAGGTCAAACTCTCTCTTCAAGTAGGTCTGCGCTTCGTTAAAGGAGTTCACTTCAGGAATCTCTATAACCCCTAAATCCTCCGTAACTTCTTCTACAACTGCTTGCTCTTCTGCAGGAGCATCTTCAATTATTTCTTCTTCAGGCTCATCTTCACCTAAGATGTCAAGAACATCTTCAGGAATTAACTTCCCTTCTTTAGAAGCCTCTTTTGCCTGCTCTTCCGCGTCCTTCACAATAGCGACAGGAGCGATCTCAAAGCGAACACCATATAGTCGATGCTCTAACAACCATTTAGCCTCAGCCTTGTCGAACGTGACATACTGACCGTTTACGAACTTAATAGGCAACTGATCCTTCGTAACGAAGGTATTTCTGCCCTGGATGTTCTGCACCTCTTGTACTGGATCTCGGTGAAGAGTCAGTCCATCGTGCTTAGAATTAAAAATGTATTTTTGTCGAGTATTAGTTTGTTTTGCCATTATAGCCAGTAATTTAAAATGAAAAATAATAGGAGGAGCCGAAGCCCCTCCCAATTTGATTACACAAGCAATGCGTGTGTTTTCTCGTAGCGAACTTCAACGGTACAAGTCTCAATGTACTTGCGACCTTCTTCTCTCGCTCCACCGCTTGGCTCAGGATTGATGTCAACGGTGTGCATTGGCTCCAATACTCGCTTACGCAAGTGCATTGGGTCAATAATTGCTCCAAATCGGGTTTTACCCAACTCTTTGAATCCTTTGTGAACGCCAAGTAAAAACTCGCAATGTCCACCCTGGATACGGTACACTTTCGCCCCTAACTTAGTCTCAGAACGTCTACTTTGTAGCGTCTCAGTAATAAGAGGAATCTTGTTGATTTCAGTCCAAAGACCTGCAGAAACCCACAGCATTTTTTCTTCGGAACCATGCGAATCATCCGCAACTTGCTCAGCCCAATCCAAGAACATAGTCTCAGTAATAGAACCTACTGAAGGAAGGGAAATCACATTGGAAGTGATGAACTCACTTACCCCTTTCATTCCAAACATCTTCTCATCGTTGGTAGGATGCGCATCTTCAAATCCTACACCATCCCAAAACACACTTTCCATGTCTAAACGCATGTCATAGATAGCCTGACGGATACCTCGCTTTAGATCATCTTCAGTATATGTTTGAAGTTGCTTACGGATTTTAGAAATACTTACATACTTCTCGAACGTATGAATGAAGTTCTTGTACTGGACAGGCTTCATGCTTCTTGGCTCGCCTACACCCTCTTTCTCGCTCTTAGCATGTCCGAAACGGATAAGCTGTAGAGCGTTACCAATGGCAAGGGCAGGAATCGCAGGAGCGTTACCGTACCCTGAAGAGGTATATGCTTTCACGGTTACTTCGTTGTTCGCATGATCAACGGCGGTCACTAACAACCTGGTAGTTGTGTAGTTTGCATGATCTACGCCCGTAGCAACATCTACCACACGGCAAATATCGTTAGGGATGAAATACTTACTTTCACCTGCATTCTTGAAAGGAATATCTAAAGTAGCGCCCGTTGCTATATCAGCAGTATCATCGATAGTTGCGATACGAGGGAACTGACCTACTTCTTCCCACTCAGCATACTTAGCTTTTAAAGGGGCAGATTCTAGCTTTCTTAAAGCAGTATCTAACCTAAAGGCATCGGGTTTATGCTCTGTGAGTTTTTGGGAAACGTCACGGACAAGTCTATCGTCCTGCGTTTCTTTAATCGTTATCTGATCTCCAGGAGTACCAACTACCGCCATCGCGAGAGTAAGACCTGTACCGGAACCGAATAACGGTGCGATTATTTCAGGAGTGAGGAAAGGCACTTGCGCCAAGACATCAGCCCCTAAAACACTTACAACCATTAGAAGGAGTGACATTATGCCAATCAATCTGAAAAGGAACTTTGAGTTTTTCATAGTGTTATTTTGTTGTTTTTTTTAGCGTTTAGGTAAACGATCTCACTCTAGTTGGTTATTCCGGTATTACGAAATTACCCCCTTCAAGTGCCTTATCGAATACATCTTTCTTTTCCTTCTCAGCCTTTGGCTTCTCGCCTTGTGGTTTAATTTGAGGTAAACCATCACCCTGTTTCTTTGCTTTCGTTGAGTCAATCTTGGTATTTCTACCTTCGGCAATACCTTCTTGCCTAGCTTTCTCAACGGCTTCTTCAAAGCGAAGTCCGTTGTAAAAAGTCTCATAAAACTCTTTACTGGTATATCCTTCGCTCATCAGTTCAATTTGTGCGTTTACCGCTTCGGTAAACTGACCTATTTGCTTATCATCAAGCTTCAGGTCTTTCTTAAATGCCTCGAAGTCTGAAATCGACTTCTTCTCATTGGCTTCATACTTAGCCATCAATTCTTCTTGCTTTTTCTCCTGCGCCTCAGCTTGCTTCTTAGCCTCTTCCTGATTTTTAACCGCCTCGATATAGGCATCGGGATCTTCTTTCTTTAGCGCCTCCATATCCTGAGCAGGTTGGATGCCAAACGCCATAAGAGCGCTTGCTAGATCGGCTTCATTTTTATACATGAACTTCACTACGTTTTGTAGCTCAGCCGAACCTTCTAATAGGTTATAAAACTCTTGATTTGCCTCTTTCTCGCCTGCCAAATCCTCACGAAGCTTCTCCGCTTCCTTTGAACTCTCAAAGACCCGATCAACGGCTTCTTGAACAGCCTCCGTATCGGTCATATCCAGGTCGGGATTTAATTCTTTTACTTTATCGGTAAGCCATGAAGGGGTTTCCGAAACGGTTTCTTTCTCTTCTTCTTCCGCTTCATCCTCTTCTTCCTCAGTCTCTTCTTCGGACTCTTCAGCGACTACTTCTTCCTCTTCGTCCGTCTCCTCTTCCTCAGCAACTTCCTCTTCAACTGTTTCTTCAGTTTCTTTTGCCTTCGCCTCAGCATCGGATTTAGCATTAGCCTCTTCGTCACTAACATCATCACCCATTTCCTTCGCTATCTCAGCTTCCGCCTCAACAGCAACATCCGCCATAGACGGAGTAGCGTTTGCCTCTACTTCATCAAGTAGATCAAACATATCTTTATCAGTCCCCATTACTGGTTCCTGAGCCCTTTCAGTTGTTTCCTTCGTTTGCTTAGCCATGTGTTTCTCAATTTTTATTTAACAAAAAAAAAGTCCGTCTTTACGGCTCCACGTAGGAGCGATAAAAACGGACTTCACCGATATATATGTAAATGCCTTTCGGCGTGTAAAAACTCCGAAGAATTTCTACTGGTTAAACTATTATATAAACTCTTTTTGGCAAGTACAACTACTTGCGCTTATTCTTTCAAATACTGCACACCCAAGAACTTCTTGGTTCCCATTTCAATAATGTTTCCCGACTTCCGATCTAGCGTCAATGTGACTACTACATGCTCGGGCTCTTGATCACTTGATTTGGGGATTAACTTACTTACCATTTCATTTAGCCGTTGATAGCCGTTCGATGTTAGAACGCCTCCTCTGTGTTTCTCGGGTATTCCTTTGCCTTCCTCAGTTGCCATACTGTATTGTTGGATTGAATTGTGGTTGTCCAGGCATACCTTGCTCATCAGGGGATACCATTCCTTGCTGAAGCATTGCCTGGTCTTGTGTGTTTCTGTTTCCGATCATCTGTAAAACCTTATCTGCATACGGCTGATTGCTCAACTCTAGGTATTCCTGGAAGGTGATTAGCTGATTAGCTAAGAACTCTCTGAGCTCCGTATCCATTGTTTGACGATACGCAAGGGTATTTTGAGACTCTCCAATTACTACATCAAAGTCTATATCCGCAACCTCTTCAGGATCATACATTCCCTCGACCCCTTGATTGCTACCCGTTCCGCTTACTTTAATGAACCGTTGCTCGTCATAAAATTGCTTTATTACTTGTACTACTTTTCTATTTCGCTTTCGAATCATGCTAAAATAGAAGTCAAAAATATCCTTATTGGTAATCGAAGCGTTAATGGTCTGCTGTGCATATAAAGAGGCAGGGGTTCCTGCATTAGGAGCTTTCCCTTGCACCGCGTCATTTACCGCCGACAAATCTTTAATAAGCTCACTCTGAATGTTCAGTAATTCAAGAGATCCTGCAGGCATCGCTTTCGATGAAATTTCTTTAGGCATTGGGAACTGTCCGTCCGTACCTGCTTTATAGAACACGAACCCATTCATTTTAACCATGTCATTCGAGTATTCCTGAAGCTTTCCTTTGTACTTGGATGGAACCGACTCTTCAGCAATCATCATTACATTTTTCAGGCTCTTGCCTATCCAAGCGTCAATCATACTGATAATTCGGTTAATGTGCCGTTGCTGGTCGATTAAGTTATCAACCATGCTCATTATTTTGCCGTCCATCATATAGCGCCCAAAGACATACGGATGTGTTTGATGCTCATACGGAGTACGCATTCCAAGTAACAAGTCACCATTAGGGCTCAGGTAGTAGACGTTCCAAACTTCTTCATACTGGTCGTCCAAATTCAGGCTGTACTTCTTCTCATATTCTTCTTCTGAAATCTCCACCCCTTGAGCTACCGCCTCTTCAAAGCGAGACGTATTAAGTAACTGGACAATCTCTTCAAGCGAATAGTTATCCACAAGCTCCTTATCATACCCCTGCTCGATGAAATATTCTTTATCCACCTGCTTATAGGTTCCATTTTTTCGGTCATGTAAGAAGTATTGTTGGTCGTACTCCTTCAACCACACCTCAATCAAACGAACTTTATTAGGGTTATCTGCAATATAAAAGTCACGATGAGACTTCACGTGCTCAGGATATTTATGGGTATCCCAATCTCTGCTTGTCGCTCCAGGAAACATTGCCTGGACGCGTTTAAAATCTTTTTTGTAGCTCAACCCAAAGCGAGAGATAATCTCATGAATCGTTAGGTCATGAACCTCACCGCAGATAGTCACATCTTTTCCACGAATATCGCGAGCGTCAACATTGTAGAAAAACCTAGTCATGTTGATATTATCAATCACAAGGTCTTTCCGGTCAAACTCTGAAAGCCATTGAAACCCAATCTTCCATCCACAGGCTCCACTAACCCCATACTCCCTCATGTTCTCGGCATCCAATTCATTCGCCTCATTAAGGTCTAAGGCATACTGGAGAGCGTTAGTCATCATTTCCCCTGCCTTCGCATTGTTTCTTGTGCGAGCAAACGCTACAGGGTCGGGGTAGTTGGTTCTAAACTGTCCTGCTAAGTTGCGGACGGTTTTACCAATTAAATTCTGTTTTGCAGGAAGCCTACCATCACGTTTAATGAGCTCCTCTTCGGTAATAGTCTTACCTGCTTCGCTATCAGGATCTTCAATCGTATCACTCCATTGGTCACCCGAATAGTAGCGAAAAGAACGCTCCCTCATTTGGTAGTAGTCAATGAGATCCTCGAATGCTAGTCTAGCACGTTCTACGCGCTCGATGTTCTTTGAACGCTCTTCGTCTGATAATTTTGTTTGATGGGTGATTCTCATGGCTTAGCTCATTTTAGAAAGTCTGAAAGTTGTTTCTTGTTGGAGCTAGTTACTTGGTTGTACCTCTTATTAAACAAGATGTACAATTCGTTCATAGCCTCACTAAGTTCTTTCTCAGTTGAGCGCGCCTTCAAATCATCATTACCTGCATTCAATCTACGAAGTTTTCTGTAATATCGCAGTTGTTTTTGGATGGCTTTCATTTCCACCTCTAATTCGATCATTCCCTTATGCTCTTCGTAAAACTTTTTAGCCTTACCCGAGTCTAATTCTGTATACCCTTCTAGTTTAGAAATGGTATTCTGAATCTCCCTAGAGTTATCAATAAATCGAGAACGATTTGTATTATCAGTCACCTTTCCGTAGGCACTTCTTAGGAACGGAACATCATAAATATCATCTACTTGCATGTCCTCCTTTCCTAGTACATCTTCGGTTACATTCTCGACCGTATTGAGCATTCCAATTAAGAATCTTGCGGTTCCACCTCCATAGTATTCCGCTACATATTCGATATGTTCAGGAGACACATCGACTACGCCCGAAGTTATTTCGTCTCCACCGCTTACGTTGTTCATGAACTTCGCCATGCCTTTCGCCCAATTGCTTACATACTGAAAATGTTGAGTATGATTTGGGGTTTCAGGGGCAAACGGAAACGGCTCAGGTTTAATCGGCATCCCTGCAAAATTCGTATTCATTGCAAGTTCCCAGCCTGGCTGTAGCACCGTAGGGGTAACTGTTTTTACCGTAGCATTAAAGACATTATCTCCACTCTGAGTACCGATTGGATTGTATGAATCCAAGAAAGCTACCGTTAAACTTAACACTCCGTCCGCAACGGTAGTAACCCCTCTCATTACCCGGTCTACTACATCACCCAGCGCATAATAGACATTGAATCCATACGGCAATGGTACTTTGATATAATCAGCAGGATCATCACTTATTGGGTTAGCAAAGATGATGTTATGGTGACGAGTCCACTCAGGGATTTTGTCGTAGTAATATTCATCATCTTCATCCATTCCCATCATGAAGCGCATAGCCTCGATGAAGGCAATCGCGGTACCTGCCATAACCACAGGGGCTCCGAAGGCACGTAGTTGAGTACGCTTCTGATCTGAGAAAAACGGCTGTACTTGTCGCGCTATACCCTGAATAGAGGCATTAAAGAATAAGAACAGAGAGCCAATAGAGTTTCCATAGTTCCCTCTTCGGTTAAAGTTCACCGTTAAGTTCTTGCCATACAGCGCAGATTCTCGCTCGGTAAACGGCTTCCCTGTTTTCGGATTCGTTACTTTATTGTCTAGTAGGTATTTGTACGCACTTACACGAACCACATTCTCAAAAGCTCGGTTATAATCGTCCATGAACTGCCCGATTGCTTTAACCCCTGCCACACCACCTGCAACCCAATCTTTAGCAAAAGAACCTTGTTCAATCGCTTTCTGAAGGTTTTTAGTAGTTTCCTGCACCTGATTCAGTTGCCACCATCCCGAAATCCCACCGTTCTTCATGAATCCTTGGTACGCCTCGCCCCATTCTCCTTCGAAGTTACCTTTTCGGTAGTATTTCCGAACGGTATTCCATGCGGTAGCCAATCGCTTAGGACTTACAATTTTAGTTGCCGTAGGAACATCGAAATCAATAGACAGGTTAATGAACCCCGTCATACTATCCCTGGTTACGTTTCTTATCGCAAACTCAGGAGAATATTGAGTAATGAAGTTTCTCAGATAGGTCATGTAGCTATTGAGCTTATCAAACAGCTTCGGAACCTTATCTACCCCAATTTCATTGATTGCATGAGCAATGTGAGGGGTTTTAAAATTGATAATCACAGGTCGTCCGTCTTTCATTACTCGGACGTTGCTTTCATAGAACGGATTTCCGTTACTATCTTTATTCGGGAAGTCTCCTGTTTCACTATCCATGTTAATGAATCGCTTCACCTTCTCATCGAGAATATCTTTTGGAGAAGGATCAAATACAGGGATATGAATTTCTTTTCCGTCTGCGTCCTTTTCTCCCGTAGGCTTCCAGTACACATTCTGAATACTCATCAGGTCAGAACGCTCATAGTTTTGCACCGCAAAATTAAGCACTTTTTGCTTGAGCTTATTCTTTTCCCCTTGAATGATTGCGGTATCCGCCATCGCTAAGGTATAGGCTAATATGTCCCCTGCTTCGCTGTCACGACCTTTCATCTTCAGGTCGCCCGAGTAGGTAGTAGGATCTATCTCCATCATATCCTTAAATCCACGAAGAGGAACGTAGAACTCAAACATATCTTTAAGCTCATCAAACCGTTCTTTACTAATCATTCCACTATCAAGCTGTCGTTTCAACGTAAAATCGTGCATCGGGTAGATACGCTCTTTAGCCACTTTCTCTAGGCTTTCAATCTTACCCTCTTTCTCTAATTTCTCCAGGGTATCTTTCGCCCATTTATTGCTCTTTCCGGACTGCTTGGCTCCCCCATTAGGATTACGTTCCAGCATTTTCTTATTTCGCTCAGGAGCATGCTTGGCATACAGAAAGTCCCACACATCTTCATAGCTTACTTTTTTGTCCTTATACAGCGCGTTAAGCTCCTCAATCATTGGTTGAGCATACTGGTTATCAAACTTCTCTTTCCAGTATTCTACACGCCCTACATGAAGCGTAGCGTCACCATGAATGTCGGAATCATCATTAAGTACACCACCGTCCTTTTTAACTCCATCTTGAATACGAAGGACATCCACGAACTTATCCTGAAAGTTTCGGATAAGTTTATCCTGACTCTTAAAAAAGCTACGTTCAACACCTTTTTGATATTGGTGCGGAGACTCCTGCAGTACATCAGTACGTTTAAATAGGGGCTGTCCTTCGGTAACCACCACCTCTCGCATTCTGTCTGTGATAGGGAAGCTCCATACTTGTTGGCTCTTATTATTAATTAGGCTTTCGTCAATTTCTAAATAAGCACCTGAATCTTTTTCCTTTAACTGTTCAAGTTCAAACTCTGCAGTTTCCTTATCCTTAGTTGCATTAAACTCAGAACCATCTGAGCGCATTATTCTGTATGCAAAATCACCTTCTCCTACTGGAGATTTATCTCTTTCAACATAATCTATCTCAGTAACCTCAACCTTACTTCCCCACTTCTTGATGTACTTACCCACATAAGAAGGTAGAATCTTATCGTAGAAGCCCTTCATTCCATCACCGCCTACTTGTAGGTCAACACCTGATAATGAGTCTCCATATTCTTGATCTAACGCTTTTTGCGCTATATCTTTCCCTATAACATCTGATAGGTTTTTATTATTCAGCTCAAGATTAATTGTGCTTCCACTTGATTTAACAATCAATCCCGATTCTCTTTCTACTGTAAGATATATAGCTTTATCATCTTTAAGATAAAGTTCTACGTTCACTATTGTTTTAACATCACTTTCAGTAGCATTATATGTAGTTTTTATACTATCCACATGCCTACTCAGGTCGTACCGTTCATTCTGTACTTCACCAGGAGTCCAGGCTACACGGTCATACCCATTTACAACAGCTTCACGGATCATTCGCTTCATAGCCAGTTCGTGCCATGTAGTTTTGAAAGGTGCGTTTGGTACGCCATCTTGTAGATCGCGTAACTCTTTTTCTGCCTTATCATGAATAGTAAGTATAGCGCTGATCTGCGCATTTACTTCATCTAACTGTTCTTTCAGTTCAGGATTTTTTTCATAAAAAGCCATAATCTGATCGTGTCCAGTACGAGGTAGTCCTTTTTCTAGATGTTTTTCGTGAATACCCTCTCGTATTGTTTTCTGAGCGCCATATAGATCATCATAATGTTTAATTTTGTCCTTTAACCTAACTACATCTGAGTGATCGTCTTTTACTTTATACCCTTTCTTCCTTCCTTCCTGATGAAGATCACTTTGAATCTCTTCGATAAAGAGCGTATTGCCCCGAGTATTGTATCTCACATGAGCAAGTACATTAGGTTCATCCCAATGGGAGTTTCGGTAGTCAGTATTTTCGACTGGAGTATAACTTTTAGACCATACAAGATATTCATCATGCAGATCATCGTTATTATAAGCATCCTCGTTAGCTTCAATACCTTTTTCATATAAAAACCTATCAAATGCTTTTCCTGAAAACCGATCTTTAGGCAACGTAATCAACAGCTCTTTGTAGTCTGTACCGCCTTCAAGTTGATAGCCTGAGTATTTGGTAACATTATCACTATCAATGGCTACTAATACCTGTTCTTTAATAGCCCAAATATCATCATCCGTCATATCATCGATAGCCTCACCACTTACATCGACATCGGGAGAACCGTCCATTGGGTTTTCTTCAACCGTGATAATTACATTATGCTCTTCCTCTATTTCACCTACCACTCTATTTACATCAATACCACCCTTAACAACCTCTCCGAGCTCTAGGTTATGTTGACTTAGATACGCCAATACTTCGTCCCTAGTAATCTTCCCTTTTTGGTCGTCAAGCCATTCTAAGACCCCGCTCCATTCCAATTCTTCGGTTTTGAAGTCTCCTTTGCGGTTGAATGCCTCGATAGCTTGCTTGAAACTTCCTGGAGTACCCCTTCCTGGTAACTTCGCATGAAGAACATTTGCCATTTTTGAGTAGTAAGTAGGAGCGTACTTATCAAATTTGAATGCCGTCATGAGCACCCCATCCTTAATCATAGTAGCATCAGAGTCTACAAATTTACGTGCATCTGAAAGTAATCTTCGAATGTCATTATTGTTCAGCCTTGAAGTAAACCCAAGTTTCTTTAGTAGGTCATTCAGCCAGTCTTTGAATTTCTGAAGTACACCACGACTATCTTTACCACCAAACTCGGCAAGGTGAGCGATATATTCTTGCGCAGATACTAACCGATCATCGTCAAAACGGTCAGGATCTAATCTATA
>Ga0213866_10001443_pt1 | contig 17648 bp, 16 predicted proteins | sample PICome_11_FD_160079 | JGI IMG/M metagenome (GOLD analysis project Ga0213866, IMG submission 160079) | Coastal seawater microbial communities near Pivers Island, North Carolina, United States - PICO284 | ecosystem: Environmental > Aquatic > Marine > Coastal | place: USA: North Carolina...
TAAAGTCGGTTGAGATCTTGCGGGGCAGTGCTTTTGTTGAGGTCGCGGTAGACCTTGGCTCAGCTGTTTTGCCGGTCAGGGTGACCCGGGCCGCCGTTGAGGCGCTGGCCATAGGGCCGGGTCAGGAAATATGGGCTCTGATCAAAACAGTAAGTCTCGCTGACTGGTCTGATTGAGATCTTAGGGGATCAGTAGGGCCGCAAGACCGCCGCGCCCTCATGGGCCTGTCGAGCGCGTGTAGTTATAGCAGTCCAGTTTTCTGCCTTGATATCCTCCACAGGGGCCAGCCAGCTTCCACCTGCGGCAACAACCGTCTTCAGCGAGAGGTAGTTAGCCATATTGTCTAAGCTGACCCCGCCCGTCGGCATGAATTGAATTTGGCCCAAGGGGCCTGACAAAGCCTTGAGGGCTGGAGCCCCGCCATTCGCTTCAGCGGGAAAGAACTTTTGGACGTCAAAGCCTTCGTTGAGCCGCGACATGGCTTCGCTGGCGGTCGCAACCCCCGGTATCACGGGGCCTGAAAATGATTTCAGCGCTGGGACGAGTTCAGCAGGTGTTCCGGGTGTGACGAGAAACTGGGCGCCTGACGCTTCTGCTCTTTGGACATCCGTCTCAGTGACGATGGTTCCAGCGCCAACAATGCAGTCCAGCCCGGAGGAGGCTATCTCATGAATGGCTTCAAGCGCAGCGGGGGTTCGAAGCGTAATTTCCAGAACGTCGAGCCCACCATCAATCAGAGCTTTTGCGAGCGGAACTGCTTTGTCTGCATCTGAGATCGTTAGGACCGGAACAATTCCGGCCTTTCTGGCGCGGACAAGCAGCTCGTCCTGTCTGAGCATATCAGGCCTTCTCCCTGTCAAAAAGCAAAGCGGCTGCGCCGATCAATGGGGCAGCGCCGTCGGTCAGGACACGCACTGGCACATCTGTCATAAAAGAGGAATGGGTTCCACGCATAAGAAAGCGCGCCCGCGCCCCATCTCGTCGCAACCATTTAATCATGCGTTCGGCCACGCCACCCGTGAGGACCACACCTCCTTGTCCCCCGAGGATGAGAACGAGGTCACCCGTTGCACCCATGATGCTGCGGGCCCGCAGCTGACAAACTTCTTCGGCAACGGCGTCGCCTTCTTCTGCACGTTTCAGGATTTCAGCCGGTGGAACGATCTCTCGAGGGCGTCCATGGAGATCGCTAATGATATCGTGGACCGGTTGCAGCCATGCACCGGAGACAATCATTTCCGTAGAAACATATCCGTATTCTTCGGACAGTAATTCTGCCACTTTGGCTTCGCGTACGGTATGCGCCGCATAGGCGGCGTGACCACCCTCGCCTGTCAAAACCCGCCACTCATTGGTTGCGGTCCTGATCAGGGCGGATACACCGAACCCGGTCCCCGGTCCTGTAACAACGACTGGCGCATCAGGGTCCGCGGTGCCTTCGAGTACGACCTCGAAAGCGCTATCGGGCATTTCCGGGATCGCTCGGGCCATAGCTGCAAAGTCATTTACAAGGGTCACGTCCCTCAGCCCAAAGCGGTATTTCAGTTCGCAGGGGCGAACCAATGGCCAGTTTCGGTTTGTGAGCTTTACTGAGCCCTGTTTGTCGACAGGGCCGGCCATCGCGAACAGGCCTTGTTCCACGGGTACGTCAACCTTGCCCAGATAAGCAGCGACAGCCTCCGAAAAGTCGGCGAAATCAGCGTTTCTGAAGATTTCGATGTGATCGATTTCAATACCTGAGTCAGTTTTGCGTGCCAGCGCAAAGCGAACCTTGGTGCCGCCAACATCCCCGACAATTACGTATTCTGACATCAGGCTGGTCCCGTCATTGTGAAGTCAAACAAGCTTGCACCAGTCTCTGATGCACCTGCGCCGAGACGAAAGGCCTGGAACATTTCACGTCCGAGCCCTGAACCGCTCTGGTTCTGGCGGAATGGAACGGGCGTCCGTTGATTGAAGTCCTCTTCTGGCACGAGGATGTCCAGGCGGCCCGTGCGGGCATCAAGACGGATCCGGTCACCATCCTGAACCCGGGCCAGCGGGCCGCCCTTTGCGGCTTCGGGCCCCACGTGTATGGCGGATGGTACTTTTCCGGAAGCCCCTGACATGCGCCCATCGGTTACGAGAGCGACCTTTTTGCCTTGGTCCTGAAGGGTGCCAAGAATAGGGGATAGGCTATGCAGTTCGGGCATTCCATTCGCACTTGGTCCCTGGAACCTGACGACTGCGACCATGTCGCCTTTTAGCTCTCCAGCTTGGAATGCGGCCTTCATAGCATCTTGACTGTCGAACACGCGGGCCGGCGCTTCGACCACTTGGTGTTCTGGTTTCACCGCGGAAATTTTCGTAACGCCGCGTCCCAGGGGACCGGTCATAAGCTTCAGGCCACCATCATGGGAAAAGGGTTTGTCAAAGGGCCGAAGTACGTCCTCGTCTCCACTGGCACGCGGCGCCTCGCGCCATGACAGGGTTCCGTTTTGCAGAACCGGTTCCTGACTGTAGCTCCGAATCGGGCCTGCAATACCAGCGGCGTCCCCAATCATCAGGCCATTTTCAACCAATTCGCGAATTAGGAAACCCATGCCACCCGCGGCATGGAAGTGGTTCACGTCGGCAATACCATTTGGATAGATGCGGCAGAGAAGCGGCGTGACCGCACTGATGTCGGCGAAGTCTTCCAGCGTAATCTGAATACCAGCGGCGGCGGCCATGGCAGGCAGGTGGAGGGCAAGATTGGTGGATCCGCCTGTGGCCATCAAGCCCACCATCGCATTCACAAAACTGCGGGCGTCGATCATTTCGCCCATCGGTGTGTAATCCCCTTTCAAAGTCAGCTCTGTGGCTCGGCGCGTGGCTGCGGCTGTGAGAGCATCACGTAGGGGGGTATTTGGATTGACAAAGGCCGCCCCGGGCAAATGAAGGCCCATAACCTCCATAAGCATCTGGTTGGAGTTGGCCGTCCCATAAAAGGTGCAGGTGCCGGGGCTGTGATATGATGCAGCTTCCGCCTTTAACAATTCATCCCGGCCGACTTTGCCTTGCGCAAAGAGCTGGCGGATGCGGGCCTTCTCCGGATTGGGCAGCCCAGAGGGCATTGGTCCGGCAGGAATAAACACGCTGGGTAGATGACCGAAGCGTAAGGCGGCAAGAACCAGTCCGGGTATAATCTTGTCACAGACGCCAAGGTGAAGAGCCGCGTCAAAGGTATCATGGCTAAGCGCCACGGCTGAAGCCAGTGCTATGACATCACGAGAAAACAAAGACAGTTCCATGCCTGGCTGTCCTTGGGTCACGCCATCGCACATGGCGGGGACACCGCCGGCAACTTGGGCGGTTGCCCCAGCATCGCGGGCGGCCCGCCGTATCAAGTCGGGGTAGTTCTCAAAGGGCTGATGTGCTGACAGCATATCATTATAAGAAGTAACGATGCCAAGATTGGGCCAAGCGCTTCCAAGAAGCTGAACCTTATCCATGACCGCGCAACCTGCACTGGCATGGGCCTGATTGCCCTCGCTCAGTCTTTTGCGGGCAAATTCTTCGGGGCGCTGTCGTCGGATCATTTCGAGATAGGCCGCACGCGTATCTTTCGACCGCGTCTCGATGCGCAAAAGAACCTCTGAAATTTTTGGATGTAAATTCTGATCTGGCATTATGGCGCCCACGCAATCTTAAGCCGGTCACCCAATGTTGCCATCGCCGCCCGGATGGGGGCTTGCAGAACGTCTTCCGTCATGGCTCTCCGGAGGGTTTCCTTTTTGTCAGCGCCATGAAGGAGCAGCGCTGCACTTCGGGTGCCCTTGAGGGCAGCGTTGGAGATCGTCAGACGTGAAACGAATTCTCCGGCCACGGGGCAACCTGTTGCGTCAATCGCAACCACATTATCTGCAGCGGGGGCGAAAGCATCCGCCAGATTTCGCGCATCTGGAAACCATGATGCCGTGTGGCCATCATTGCCCATACCCAACAGTATAAAACTCGCAGGCAGGAGCGATTCATAGGCCACGCTGGCCACTTTTGCTGCAATTTCGGCGGGCACATCGTCCTTCCACATTGGAACGAATTCAGCCTTGGACGCAGGCCCCTGAAGCAGTGTTGACCGAATGAGCCCTTCGTTTGAAGCGGCATGGCTTGGGGGAACGTAACGGTCATCCACCAAGCCGACACAAATTCGTGACCAATCAAGCTCACGTTCTGCAAGGGTGGCAAAAAACTGACCGGGTGTTGACCCACCTGAACATAACAGACTGGCTGTGCCTTGCACTTCAAGATCGGCGCTGAGGGCGGCAACGGCCTCATCTGCGAGCGCGCTGGCGGCCGCCTTACGCGACGGGTAGTCGATTTCTGTGGGCTGCAGTTGCTCTTGCATCATGAGCCCCACCAACTCCGCCCATCTCTATCCATCATGACCGCGGAAGATAGCGGACCCTCAGATCCGGCAGGATAATCCTCTGGTGAACTGCCATTCTCCGCCCAGGCATCAATTAAACTGTCGACCCACCGCCACGCTGACTCGACTTCATCGCGCCGCATGAACAGTGCCAGGTTCCCTCGAACCACATCCATCAGAAGACGTTCATAAGCATCCGGATAACGGACAGCGAAGGTATCGGCGTAGCTGAGATTTAAGGGCTGTGATTTAATTCTCAGTCCACCAGGGCCAGGTTCTTTTATCTGTACAAAAAGACGCACACCTTCGTCGGGTTGCAATCGGATCACCAACTGATTGGCCTGAGTCGAGCTCCGTCCAAAGATAGAATGAGGCACGTCCTTGAATTGAATGACAATTTCGGACCTCCGTGAGGCCATTCGTTTGCCGGTTCGAAGGTAAAAGGGGACGCCGGACCAACGCCAATTATCGATTTTGGCTTTGATGGAAACAAACGTCTCTGTGTCACTCGATGCATCGGGGCCCAACTCTTCCAAGTAGCCGCGGACGGCGGTTCCGTTAACGAGGCCGGCAGTGTACTGCCCGCGCACGGTAAGGCGCTCAGCCGAGGGCGCATCGAAGCGTTTAAGTGCTTTTAACACCTTGATCTTCTCGGTTCGAACATCATCCCCGTCAAGCGATGCGGGGGCTTCCATCGCGGTTAAACATAACAATTGAAGCAAGTGATTTTGAACCATATCGCGCAGGGCACCTGACCGGTCATAATACCCTGCCCGCCCTTCCAGCCCGAGATCTTCGGCCACCGTGATCTGCACGTGATCAATGGTGTTTCTGGACCAAACCGGTTCGAACAGAGTATTTGCAAATCGCAGAACCATTAGGTTCTGGACGGTTTCCTTGCCGAGATAGTGATCAATCCGGTAGATTTGCTGTTCGGGGAAATGAGCGCAGACGCCCTCGTTGATCTTTTCTGCAGATTTGAGATCAGTGCCGATTGGTTTTTCCAGAACCAAACGGGTACCGGCTGAAATCAGACCAGCCTGATCGATCGCCTTCGCGATGGAAACATAGAGACTTGGCGCGGTCGCCAAGTAGAAAATGCCAATGTCGTTTGGCGTATCAAGTTTTTCCCGGAGACCATCCCAATCTGCATTTTCGGCGGTGGCATCCAGTGTCTGGTAGTCGAGCAAACAGGCGAATTCCGCCCATGCCTCGCCACTCCATTCGGCAACTGAAGACGCCTTCTCACATGCTGCGGCAGCAAATTCGACATACTCCGCTCTTGTTAGGGCTGATCGGGCAGATCCAATGATCCGGCTGGTCGCTGGAATTTGGCCATCCTTCCAACGATGAAAAAGAGCTGGCAGGAGCTTGCGTTGCGCGAGGTCCCCGGTGCCACCAAATATGACGATGTCGAAAGAAGCGACGGGAAGAAACTCAGCCATATCTTGGTCCGGTGCGAGGGATAGCAGGTAAATTGGGCGCGCCTCTAAGGCACCCAGAAGGAGAACTGCAACCGAATTTGATCAAAATCAGCATGAGCGACCTTCTCGAAGGCGGTGTTTAGGCTCTGGTGACAGCGATGTCAAATACTCCATTATGACGCTGCTGTGGGTCGGCGGAGAGGAGGCCCGGCAGGCACCCGATGACTGTGTTTCATGGCGTCGTTCCATCTGCCGTACCTTACTCTGTTGCGACCGATGCCATATAATTCGGCATCCAGTCCTCATGTGCCTTGCGAAGCTTCTCCAAAGGCAAGACTTCTCCATTAACTGATAGCATTCCAGATGGTTCCCCAAAGGTCCCTATAATTTCAACACTGAGTCCTTTGGGCCATCTGGACAGCTGATCATCATTCGCAGCGACAATGAAGCGCGCCTGATCTTCTGAAAACAGGTTTTCCAGACTTTGGTCCCCGAGGTCGAGACCGAGATCGCTTGTCAACGCCATCTCGGCTGCTGCGCAGGCCAGACCACCGTCGCTGAGATCATGCGCGGCATGAACAAGGCCATTGAGAACAAGTGAGCGAACCGTGTCGGAGATTTCTTTCTCACGCGCCAGATCTATCGGAGGTGGTGGGCCCATATCTTTGGGGGCCAGACCAAGGATGTGACGGGCAAATAAGCTCGCTCCCAAATGACCCGCGGTCGTCCCCAACAGGATCAGAGTGTCACCACTCTGCGCTTGGCCAAGTCCGGTGGCGCGTCGGAAATCATCCAATAATCCCACGCCGCCGACAACGGGTGTGGGTGGAATGGCCTGACCATCTGTTTCATTGTACAGGCTGACATTACCGGAGACCACGGGATAATCCAAAACTCGACAGGCTTCTGCCATCCCCTCGATTGCCTTTACGATATAGCCCATTGTGGCTGGATTTTCCGGGTTACCGAAGTTCAGATTGTCGGTAATTGCCACAGGTGTTGCCCCGACTGCGGAAATATTACGATAGCTCTCCGCGACAGCTTGTTTCCCGCCTTCATAGGGGTCCGCGAGCACATATCGCGGGGTGCAATCGGAGCTGATGGCAAGTGCTTTCGAGGTGCCATGAACTCTTACCAATGCGGCGTCCCCAAGGGATTGGGAGGACTCCAGAGTATCGCCCATGACGTGGCGATCGTATTGTTCCCAGATCCAGCGTTTTGAGGCCATATCGGGGCAGGACAGTAGCGTCAGAAGGATTTTGAGCGCGTCCTGTTCACGAGCCGGAGTCGAGGAATCAAGAGGCTTGCGGGCGGGAGGTGCAAGCCAGGGGCGATCATAGTTCGGGGCATCTTCAGCCAGCGGCGCTACTGGAATATCGCAAACGACCTCACCCAGTTGACGCAAAACCATATGGCCGGTGTCAGTTGTCATACCGATAACTTCGGCATCCAGATCATATTTATCGAAAATTGCCTTGGCTGTCTCGACCTTACCAGGCTTGAGGACCATCAGCATGCGTTCCTGACTCTCGGACAGCATGATCTCGTATGCGCTCATGCCTTCTTCGCGTTGGGGTACCTTATCGAGGTCCATATCAATGCCGATTCCGCCTTTGTCGGCCATCTCGACACTTGAGGAGGTTAGACCAGCAGCCCCCATGTCCTGAATGGCTTGAATGGCATCTGTGGCCATCAGCTCCAAGCAGGCCTCGATAAGCAGTTTTTCCGTAAACGGATCGCCCACCTGAACCGTCGGGCGGTTATCCTCCTCGCCTTCTGAAAACTCCGCACTGGCCATGGTGGCCCCATGAATACCGTCTCGGCCGGTTTTCGAGCCAACATAAAAGATCGGATTTCCCGGCGTTGCTCCCCTTGCGTAGAAGATCTTGTCCTGATCGGCCAATCCGACGGCCATGGCGTTCACAAGGATATTTCCATTATAGCCCTCGTCGAATTCCGTTTCTCCAGCCACAGTCGGAACGCCAACGCAATTACCATAGCCGCCAATGCCTGCGACGACACCCGCCACCAGGCTGCGCGTCTTGGGATGGTCGGGCGATCCAAAGCGCAACGCGTTGACCAGGGCGATCGGACGAGCCCCCATGGTGAAGACATCCCTCAGAATACCGCCTACGCCCGTGGCTGCACCCTGATAGGGCTCGATATAGGAGGGGTGATTATGACTTTCCATTTTGAAGATGGCCGCTTGGCCGTCCCCAATATCAATAACGCCGGCGTTTTCGCCAGGGCCCTGAATGACCCTTTCATTGTGTGTCGGGAACTTTGACAAATGCCGGCGGGAAGACTTGTACGAGCAATGCTCGGACCACATGACCGAGTAGATCCCCAGTTCCACAAGGTTCGGGACCCGGCCAAGCCTGTTGGTAAGGCGCTGCCATTCTTCCGCATTAATGCCGTGATCAGCGGCGCTGATCTGGTCCTGCGGGGCGAGAAGCGGTGTGAGCAGAGCGGATGAGTCGGTCATCCTCGCGCTTTAACCTTTGTTTTGGGGATTCGCCAGAGCCGGGGTAACATTCTGAGGGCAGGGTCTGTTTCGACGGCTGATGTTTACGTTTTGAGCCGCCTCGTCCCTGCCATCCTGCTTTAAATCGAGGCAATGAGGCTTTGGAATAGGGCCCGGCCATGGTCGCCGCCCTCGTGCGGGCCAATGGCGCGTTCGGGATGCGGCATCATGCCAAGAATCCGGCCATTCTCACTCAGAACGCCTGCAATATCACGCGCTGATCCATTCGGGTTTCCGACATAACGAAAAGCGACCTGTCCTTCCCCCTCTAGCCGGTCCAAAGCGGTCTCATCTGCAACATAGTTCCCATCATGGTGCGCGATTGGGATCGTGATATTGGCCGTTTTTCCATACGCCCGCGTGAAAGCGGTTTCCGGCTCACAAACTTCAAGGGTTTGGGGCTTGCAGGCAAAGTGCAGGCTTGCATTTCGGATCAGGGCTCCGGGAAGCAGTCCGGTTTCGCACAGAACCTGAAACCCATTGCACACTCCCAAAATGTAGCCGCCCCGCTCGGCATGTCGTCGAAGGCTGGCAATGATGGGCGAATTTGCCGCCATAGCGCCGCATCGTAAATAATCGCCATAGGAAAAGCCGCCGGGGACCATGACGAGATCAAGGTCGTCGGGCAGTGCTCCCGATTTGTGCCAGATCATTTCTGGTTCATATCCGGTCACTTCGGACAAAGCGACTTGCGCGTCTCGATCACAATTTGATCCGGGAAATACAACAATGGCAGATTTCATGCTGCTCCTTTAGCAGGGAGTCGGGGCAAAGGGGAATAGAGTGTTGTGCAGACGTGTCAGTCAGAAATGCCGCGCCTGTCACGAAATTGAACCTGATCAGGCACGCCCTGGCCCGTGATGATATCGACTCTCAAGGCTGGGACGAGTGGGCCCTGATCCGACGATATCCTGCTGTGGTTGATCGTTTTGAGGCACAGACAGACATTGACGTTGCTGCCCGGATCGTTCACTCCGCCCCCATGTCGAAACCCTACGTCTATAAGGGCAATGCGCCGGTCCGCGTGAACAAGTGGATGGCCGAACTGGGTCTTTGCTCCCGGCGCGAGGCGGAAGCGCTGATTCTGGGGGGTGGGGTCTGCGTCGAGGGGGACCCCATTGACGCGCCGGGTCACAAGATTGAGCCAGGTCAGACCTTGACCCTAACTGAGGGGGCGCAGGACCAGCTGGCAGAGAAATTTACAGCGGTTTTGAACAAACCGGTTGGGTATGTCTCGGCCCAGCCGGAGGGAAATCAGGTCCCGGCTGTTCGTCTACTGAGAGCGAATGCGGCGGTTGATGGGAACTCAGGACCCGGGCGCAATGATCTTCTCGCCCCTCTTGGGCGGCTAGATCAGGACAGTCGGGGGCTTTTGCTTCTGTCAGATGATGGGGTTCTGGCCAAAGCGATCATTGGCCCTCAGCACAGTCTGGAAAAGGAATATGTTGTGACCGTTTCGGGCCATATCACAGCGGGCAAGCTGACCCTCCTGCGCAACGGTCTGCGCCTTGATGATCGGAGATTGAAACCGGCCAAGGTGGATATCATTGAGGGGTCGACCCTCCGGTTCATCCTGAAGGAGGGACGGAAGCGCCAGATCCGGCGTATGTGTCAGCTGGTTGATCTTGACGTCGTAGACCTTCAACGGGTGCGCATTGGGCCGCTGCGTCTCGGCGACCTGCCGGAGGGCCAATGGCGGAAACTCAAAGCCAAGGAACGGGCCGACCTGATTTCTGCATCGCTCCCTAATCGCCCACGTCGCTTGCGTGACGACGAGGGCAAGCTGGTTCGCAAGGGGCGTTCCTTTATCGGCCGCGGTGGCCCCAAGCCTAATCGGACACTTTCGCGGGGACGCAAACCAACCCAGGGACGCAAGCCCAGTTCTGCTGACTGATGGATCGCCAACTTCATCTGGGACACAGTGTTAGCCGTTAAGTGCGGTGCGTTTCTCTTCGATTTCCAGCCAGTCTTCCTCGGCTTGATCAAGCTGGTCCTTAGTGTCTTGCAGGTCTTGGCTCAATTCACGGAAGGCGCCGGGATCTCTCTGGTATAGATCTGCGTCTGCAAGAGCCAGTTCCAAGGCGTCAATCTTCTGCTCAAGCTTTGGAATTATGGCCTCAACTTCTTTTAGGCGATGAACATCTTTAAAACTGAGTTTATTGGGAGTCCGGGGTGGGCGGAGCTGTGATTTCGGTTTGCCTGATCTGGGGGCAGGTGTTTCAGCGGGCACTGCAGATGAGGTAACTTGCGTTCGGGAATCGCTCCATCCTCCGGCGGTACGAACCCACTGACCCTTGCCCACTGGGACGAGGCAGGATGTCACCGTAGCATCGAGAAATGCGCGGTCATGGCTGACAAGAAGCAGGGTTCCCGAAAACCCCAGCAACATCTCTTCGAGAAGATCAAGGGTCTGGATATCCAGATCGTTTGTCGGCTCATCGAGGACCAGTACGTCGGTTGCGGTCGCCAGGGCGATTGCCAGTGTCAGACGGTTACGCTCGCCGCCCGACAAGGCAGAAACAGGTTGACGAAGCTGTTCAGCTTTAAACAGGAAGTCTTTGGCATACGCCGCAACATGGCGACTTTTTCCCTGCACTGTCAAACTGTCACCGCCATTTGGAGCCAAAGCGTCCCAGAGCGTCTCCACCCCACTGAGTGTTGAGCGGGTTTGATCCAGATAGGTAACCTTGAGGGCTGAATTGCGTTTAACCGTTCCGCGATCAGGTTCAATGTCGCCGAACAAAAGGCGGATAAGTGTCGACTTCCCCGCGCCATTCGGCCCGATAATCCCAATTCGATCGCCCCGCAAAACTTTCAGGTTGAGGTCACACACGACCGGAGTGTCTGAAAAGGCTTTGGTCATGCCATTGGATTCAAGAACTTTTCGGGACTGACCGGAGCCCAGCTGAACATCAAGATCGGCGGTGTTATGGGCCGTCATCAGAGCGGCCTGACGCCGCGCATGCTCAGCGCGCATGTCTTTGAGCCGAGAGAGGCGCCCCATATTTCGTTTGCGCCGCGCTGTAACCCCTCGGGCTAGCCAGTGCTGTTCTGCCTTGAGCTGGGTTTTCATTTTCGCCAGCTGCTGTTCTTCTGCGCGCTCGATTTCGCCGGCCCATCGGTCAAAATCACCATAGCCCCGAGGCGATTTGAGAACGGCGCCGTCTCGTAGCCAGAGTGTGTTGGTGGTAATTGACTCCATGAAGTAGCGATCATGGCTGACGAGGAGCACGGCGCCACCGAATTGAGTGAGTCGTTGTTCGAGCCTCTCAATCATGGTGATATCAAGATGGTTGGTTGGTTCATCCAGAAGCAGGATGTCGGGATCTTCTGCGAAAGCCCTGGCGAGTGCAGCCCGACGCGTCTGACCGCCGGACAAGGTCTTGGGGGCGGCCTCAGGAGAAACGCCGAATTCGGCCAGTTCGGCCTCGGCGCGCCAGACATCCGCCCCGCGAGCTGTTGCGAATTCGAGAACCGACCGGAAACATGATAGATCCGGCTCTTGGGCAATTGCGGTGGTCTGAACACCTGGCTGAAGCCAGACCTCACCCGAGTCGGGGTCGGTCTGGCCGTTGATAATCCGCATAAGGGTGGACTTTCCCGCGCCATTCCGGCCGACCAGCGCGGCGCGTTCTCCACGTGCCAGCGTCAGCGTCACACCCTCGAAGAGGGGTTTCCCCCCCAGTGAAAGACAAACATCGCTCAGCGTCAGGATTGGAAGCTGTGCCAATTGTCTAAGCCTTCAGCTTGTATCCTGACTTGAGCATCCACCACACGCCTGTTGACGCGAGGAGGGCCGCCGCTCCGGTCACGATCATGCCCAGCGCAATGTCTGAATTGGCCGCGCCAAGAAAGCCATACCGAAAGCCATCAATCAGGTAGAAGATCGGGTCGAACAGGGCTGCGCTCTGGAAGGGCTGGACCAAGACTTTGATGTCATAGAATGTTCCCGATAAGAAGGTCAGGGGCACGATCACGAAATTTGTGACCGCAGCGAGATGATCGAACTTATCCGCCCAGATCCCTCCCATCGCACCGAGAGCGGCCAGAAAAATTGCCGCCATCAGCCCGAACCAGAGGATGGGCCAAAGATTGACGACTGTGAGATTAGCAAGGCCACTGAAATGAATGGCGATTGCGCTGATCAACCCAACCATCAGGCCTCGGGTCACCGCGCCAAATATGAACCCGATCGTTAACTCCAGCGATGATAGCGGCGGCATTAGAAAATCGACCTGGCTGCCCTGGACCTTAGAAATCGTCAGAGAGGAAGACGAGTTTTGAAATGCGTTTTGAAGAACTGACATCACAACGAGTCCTGGGGCCAGAAAATCATTATAATCAAGCCCCTCGAAGTCTCCGCGCAGCTCACCGCGATCTCCGAAAGCAAGTTTGAACACCGTCATGAATAGAATTGTTGTTACCACCGGCGCAAAGAGCGTTTGCATCCACACCTTCAAGAAGCGGCCCACTTCTCTCTGGTACAGGGTCCATAATCCCAGCCAGTTGACAGCACCATAAGTACGGGGCGTGGGGGGCATTGCGGGAGCTTCATTGGGATGTGAAGTCGAGGGATGTGTGTCTTCCATGGCGCCCATTTAGGCTCAAGAAAGCATTTTGGCGAGCCCAGAATCTTTCCACAGCTTCGCACTATATGTTGATTGCCTGTGGAATGCCACCTTCAGCATGTTGTGTTTCAATTCGCTTTCAATACGATATATAGACACGTCGGCACGTTGATAGTCAGCTGTCGATCAACATATAGGGGTTGCCTGAAGGCGGGGTTTAATATGGCATGGACTGAAGAGCGCGTTGAAGTACTCAAAAAACTCTGGGCCGAGGGCCATTCGGCCAGTCAGATCGCCAAAGAGCTTGGTGGCGTGACCCGGAATGCGGTCATCGGAAAAGTTCATCGCCTCGGACTTTCAGGACGAGCGACTCCATCCCGACCGGTGAAACGGCCCCCCCGGCTGGCGCGCCCGAAGCCGAAGTTGCGGCCAGATGGGACTGTGGCAGCGTCAAAGGTCGCCCGACCTGCTGCGGAAGTTGGGCTAAAGGCTTCTGAGAAAGAAAGCCTTGTCGCGCTTCCGCCAAAGCCACTTGCGGATGGCGAGGCGGCCTCTATCCTCACGCTGCGTGACAGTATGTGCAAATGGCCCATCGGTGACCCTGCGGATCCACGCTTTGCCTTTTGTGGTCGGAAAGCCTCTGGGGGGCCTTATTGCGCAGAACACGCCAAGGTTGCCTTTCAGCCGCCCAAGAAGAGGGAACGGAAGAAGGCCGATTATGACTATGTGCAAAAGATCGCAGGATAGCGTTTTAACCCTGCTATATTGGATGACCGCCGGCCTCTTGGGCCGGCGGTTTGTTTTTGGGGCAGACAAGTGGGGCCTGAACCCAAGGTAAGAAAGAACCACCGCCCCTTGCGGAGCGGTGGTTCAGAGGTTTGAGGCGCGAAAATGACGCCTTCCATGCACTCTAATTTAAAGGCCGCGGCTGACCGTGATGACAAAGGCCTCGTCGAGGTCGTCCAGGTCGGTGGCGATGAAGCGGAAGTCCAGATCGACATATTCGCCGACCGAGGTTGTCAGCCCGACGGAGTAATCGGTGTAGGACTCAAAGCCATCATCATAGGAGTCGGAATAGCCCAGTGTGGCATCAATCCCAAAGTTTTCACCAAGAGCCGTTCCGATGGAGCCAGCGAGGTAGCCTGCGGCGCCAGTCTCACCGTAGAACTCCGGTGAATAAGCATAGGAGGCGCCAACGTCGAAGATGCCGAGGGTCGTGCTTGCGCCTGCGTACAGCTCGATGAAGTTCTGCTCAGGCTCGTCCGGTGCGTCCGGATAGAGGTAGTAAATTACGCCAAGGTCGAGGTCGAACGCCCCGACAGTGGGGGTAAAGCCTGCGTAAAGGTCGACCTCTGTGCTCGTTCCATCACCAAAATCAACACCGGAGCCCCAGACACCGACATAGAATGAGTCCGAAGCCCAGTCGAAACCGCCCTGAACAGCTGGGGCGCCGTCGGCCTGCGTAAAGCCGCGGAAGACGTAATCTGATGTGATCGCAATGTTGCCGCTGAATTCACCTTCAGCGATTGCGGTCGGGGCGGTGAACGCACCCATCGTCATGGCGAGCAGCATTGCCCGGTTCAGTGTTTTACCCATTGTGATACCTCCAGCTTGGGTCTGTAGATGGGTCGTCTATGGCCCCTAGCTGGCGCTGCTGACTACGCGCCGGCGCAGGAAAGCGTGAAAATTCCTGCTGCCGCCTCGATTTCGGGCATATGCCTCAAATTTCGCTCGATTTGAGACCTTCGGCGCGTTTCTTTGCCTACCGTGCTTTTAGGGGCGCATATTGGAGATGCATCCCGGCATCGACCAGAAGAGTCTCGCCCGTCACGTGCCGGGCGGCATCCGTCAGGAAGAAGAGGGCTGATGCCGCAATATCATCGGGGCCAGAAGCCACGTTCAGGGGAACAGACGCGGCAACGCTGGCTTCCATTTTGGCATATTGATCAGGATCCATAGCATCCTTGAACCACCGGGTGCCGATAAACCCAGGACATATGGCATTGACCCGGATTGCCGGGGCCAGCGCCCGGGCAAGGGACAGAGTCATGGTGTTGAGGGCGCCTTTGGTTGCGGCATAGGCCACTGAAGAACCAATCCCGGTCACACCTGCGATAGACGAAACATTGAGCACTGTGGCTGATCGCCCCGTGGTCTCAAACGACTGAACCAGGAGCGGCTTGCAGGCCTGCAGCATCAGGAATGGGCCGGCCACATTCACGGCATAGGTCTCCAGAAAATCCTGCCTGTTCAGCGCATCAAGGTCACTGTGATCGCGGGCGTGCCGCGTAATGCCGGCATTGTTCACCAGAATGTCAAGATGACCCCAGCGTCCGGCCGCCTCAGCGAGCTTGGCAACGCCATCTTCTGTGGAGACATCGGCGACAACCAGCTGGGTCTGGGCGCCAAGAGCCTGACAGGCGGCCACCGCGTCTTCTGCGGCCTCCAGAGACCGGGTGCAATTGATGATCACATCGGCCCCCCGTTCAGCCAGCATGACGGCGATGGACCGGCCAAGGCCAGCTGCGGAGCCGGTGATCAGGGCTTTTCGTCCGGATAGGTCTCGATAGGTTTCAGGCATGTTGGGTCTCCTTGTTCCACCTAGAGACCTCGGCTGGCCGGGACCGTCAATCGTGTCGTCCCTCAGTCCTTGTGGTAGGGCAGGCCGGCCAACAGGGTGGCGGCTCTGTAAAGTTGCTCAGAAAGCATAACCTGGACAAGGCGGTGCGGCCAGGTTTGGGGGCCGAGCGCCCAGGTCTGGGGATGGGCCTTGATCATCGCGGCGCCATAACCCGCCGCCCCGCCGATCACCAGAACCAGATGGCTTTCCCCCTGGTCCCGCCACTGGCCGAGGCGTCTGGCAAAAGAGTCCGAGCGGAAGGTCTCACCCCGTTCATCCAGTCGGAGGACCCTCGATCCATCCGGGATCCTGGCTAGAAGCCGGGCCGCCTCGGCATCACGGTCTGGACCCGCGGGGACCGAAACCAGGTCCAGCGATCTGAAGCCGATCTGTCGTCCCGTCTTCCGGAACCGGCTGACATAGTCGTCGAGTAGGTCGGCTGCGGGTCCTGTTTTCAGACGACCGACGGACAGAATGGTGAATTTCATGTCTCGTGACCCGGCTTCAGGCGGGCGGCAAGGCGGACTTCAGGCGGCGGTGGCGGGTACAGTGAATCCTGACCCGGCCGAGGTCCCGGCTCAGACCGTGGGGCGCGAGGGCGCAGTCTGGTCATCGGCCCAGATTTTTTCAAGATTGTAGAAGGCGCGGACTTCTGGCCGGAACAGGTGAACAATAATGTCGCCTAAATCGATCAATACCCAGTCCGCATTTGGCAGGCCCTCGATTTTCGGGCTTCGGCCCGCCGTGTCTTTCACGGTGCGGGCCAGATGATCGGCCAGGGCACTTACATGGCGGGCCGAACGCCCCGAAGCGATAATCATGAGATCGGCGAGCGAGGACTTTCCAGTCAGGTCTATGACCGTCAGGTCTTCCGCCTTGTCATCTTCGAGGGATTTGATCAGCGTTCCGGACAGCGCGCGAATGTCTTCAATTGAGGCCGCGCGGGCGGGTTTACTCTCGGTCTGGGAGGCGGACAGGGCCTTGCTCCATTCTGGTTTCACTCTTCGTGCCTTAACACTTGTCGACGAGGGACTCTAGGCCCGATATCAGGATGATGCCTGCGCGGCGCGCAGCGCGGTCGAGGACACCGGGTCCAAGGGGGCGCTCAGCCAGGTCCAGGCCGGCGGTGGGGCCTGTGGCAGACGGGCGGCGAGATGACGGGGCAGGCGTCTGTCGCGATAGAGTCTGGCGAAAGGCGCGTTCCGGGCGGAGACGAGAGATCCCGGTCGCGCAATAACCGCAATGGGAACCGTTTCAGCGATCTCGCGCCAAGCTTTCCAGTGATGGAAGCTGGCCAGATTGTCCGACCCCATCAGCCAGACAAGCTGGGCCTGCCGGCAGTGGGCTTTCACCAGCCGGATGAGATCAAGGGAATAAGTCAGGCCCGCTTCGGCTTCGAGCGGGCTGACCCGCATGGCGCGATCTCCCCGCACGGCGTTCCGGACGCCCTCAAGGCGCTGCGTGTACGCGCTGGCCGCCTCTTTCAGGGGATTGCCGCGTGCCGGAAACCACCACACCGCATCGAGCTGGAGCTGTTTCAGCGCCGTTCGGGCGAGGTGCAGATGACCACTATGGACCGGGTCAAAGCTGCCACCGAACAGTCCCAGTCTCTGGCGTGTCCCTGCTGGTGGCAGTGCCCGAAAGAACCGCGCCGCGCTCATCGCGGGGTGCTCGCCGGAGGTACCGCGCATGGTTTCGAGTATGCATATAACCGGGCCATGGTCATGGCTGTGCCCGAAAATAACGTCGCGATCAATTGGCCGGCGAGATCAGGGCCGGGTCTGCCCCGTGCCCCGGACCACATATTTGAAAATGGTCAGCTGCTCGGCGCCGACCGGCCCGCGGGCATGAATGCGGCCCGTGGCAATCCCGATTTCCGCGCCCATGCCGAACTCGCCGCCATCGGCGAACTGGGTGGAGGCATTGTGCATCACGATGCCGGCATCCACCCCGGCCAGGAAACGCTCGGCGATCGCGATGTCCTCGGTGACGATGGCTTCCGTATGGCCGGTGGAGTAGGTCCGGATGTGGTCCATGGCGCCGGCGACGCCATCGACGAGGCGGACCGACAGGATGGCGTCGAGATATTCTGTGCGCCAGTCGGTCTCGGTGGCCGGCCCCATGT
>Ga0213866_10001446_pt1 | contig 17617 bp, 25 predicted proteins | sample PICome_11_FD_160079 | JGI IMG/M metagenome (GOLD analysis project Ga0213866, IMG submission 160079) | Coastal seawater microbial communities near Pivers Island, North Carolina, United States - PICO284 | ecosystem: Environmental > Aquatic > Marine > Coastal | place: USA: North Carolina...
TAATCCATTCTTTATCAGACCAAAGAAGTCTGTCTCTCCAGTAATGATCTAGACCTATTTGTTTGTAAAAAAATTTATTTAATTGAAAATCATTTTTATCATCTAAAATTATTTTATAATTTTCAGGAAGATTCAGATCAATAGTTTTTGAAAAATCTTTTATTTCTAAAAAATATCTTTTTACTCTTGAAACCATTAGCTAACCATCTTTCCTATCTTTTCACCTGCAAAAATATGATAATGTAGATGAGGAACTTCTTGTCCTCCATCGCTACCAATATTTGTAAGAGTTCTATAACCTTTATCTTTTGAACCCATTAAGTTTGCTCCATGTGTAACTGCTTTATTTAATTCGACAATCTCTTTATCAGAGGCTTTAGTGTTGAAATCATCTAAATCAACATAATCGCCTTTTGGTATTACTAATACGTGCACTTTCTTTTGAGGATTTATGTCATGAAAAGCTAAAACATGATCGTTTTCATAAACTTTCTTGCAAGGAATTTCTCCTCTAAGAATTTTTGCGAATATATTGTTTTTATCGTAACTCATTTTTGTCTTTTTTTTAGTTCACTCATAACATCTTCAATCTTGATATTATTAGCCTCAAGATAAACCATCAAATGATAAATTACATCTGTCGCCTCATGTATTTTGTTTGAATCTTGTTCAACAGCCTCTATTAATTCTCCTATTTCCTCTTTAACTTTTGCAACACTAAAGCTTTTATCATTGAGAAGTTTATTTGTATAAGATTTATCTGGAGAAGAATTTTTTCTATCCCTAATAGTTTTCATTAACTGTTCTAGATTTTCAAACATTTTATAATCTTACCGATACATTCTTAGAATTCAAATATTCTTTAGCTTCTTTGATTTTATATTCACCGTAGTGGAAAATAGAAGCTGCTAGAACTGCACTAGCCCCACCTTTAACTATGCCATCGTAGAGATGATCTAAAGTCCCAACTCCGCCAGAAGCAATAACAGGAATATTCGTTCTATCTGTAATTACTTTTAATAATTCAACATCATAACCAGACTTTGTTCCATCTCTATCCATAGAAGTTAATAGGATTTCTCCTGATCCATTTGTTTCAACTTGCTTAGCAAATTCTAAAGCATCAATGCCTGTTTTATTTCTTCCACCGTGAGTAAAAACTTCCCATTTACTTTCGGATACTTTTTTGGCATCGATAGCCACAACAATACATTGGGAGCCAAATTTTTTAGAAGCTTCTTTTACAAAACTAACGTCTTTAACTGCTGCTGTATTAATAGAAACTTTATCTGCACCAGCTAATAATAAATCAGTTATATTTTGAATAGTTCTAACTCCACCACCAACAGTCAAAGGAACAAAACATTTTTTTGCAGTTTTTCTTACAATATCAATGATCGTCTCTCTATTCTCATTAGAAGCTGTTATATCTAAAAAACAAATCTCATCAGCTCCACTATCGCTATAAATCTTTGCTTGTTCAACTGGGTCGCCAGCATCTTTTAATTCAACAAAATTAATACCCTTAACTACTCTTCCATTCTTAACATCAAGGCAGGGTATAATTCTATTTTTAAGCACTGATCTCCTTCGCTAACTCTTCAAGTTTAATATCACCATCATAAATGGCTTTACCAACAATGATACCTTCAATTTTATTATTGTTTAACACTTTAGCTTTCTTAATATCATTTATTGAAGAAACGCCTCCTGAGATCACAACAGGACAATTAGAAAGATCTGCAATTTTTACTGTCTCGGCTAAGTTAGGACTAGTCTTCATTCCATCTCTATTTATATCTGTATAAATAATTCTGCTCACTCCATAACTATTGACTTCTTTTAGAAAGTCTATGGTTTTAATATTTAGATTTTCTTTCCAGCCTGACACAGAAAGATTTCCATCCTTTGCGTCTAACCCTAAAGCAATTTGACCTTTAAATTTTTCACAGGCCTCTTTTAAAAATTCTTTATTTTTGATCGCACCACTTCCTAAAATTACTTTTTCAACCCCTGCATTGATATATTGCTTAATACTATCGATGGATCTAACGCCACCACCTATTTCAATCCTCAAATCATACTTGCTTACTATTTCTTTAATTACATCTAAATTGACTGTTTTACCTGTTAGTGCTCCATCTAAATCAACAATATGTAGATTTTTAAAACCGTGCTCTTCATATTTGCCTGCTTGATCAATAGGTGAAGTTTTGTATTCAGTTTTATTTTCAAAGTCTCCTTTAATTAACCTCACACATTTCTTATCTTTAATATCTATAGCAGGGAATATTTTCATTATAATTTTAAAAAGTTATCAATTATTTTTAAACCAATTTTATCACTCTTCTCTGGATGAAACTGCGTTCCAAATAAATTATCTCTTTCAACAGAACAAACAATCTTAGATGAATAATCTGTTGTTGATGAAATTACTGATTTATCTTCAGGAATAAATTCATAACTATGAACAAAATACATATGAGATTTATTTTTGATGTCTTTAAATATTTTACTTTCTTTTTTAATTTCGATTTCGTTCCAGCCAATATGTGGGAGTTTAAACTTTCCATTTTGATTATCTATTTTAGAAACTTGACCAGGAATCCAACCTAACCCTTTTGTTTCTGCTTCCTCATAACCAACGTTGGCAAACATCTGTAAGCCAACACAAATACCCAATAAAGGTTTTTTTTTTGTGATAGCGAAATCTTTTAATGTATCAACTAATCCGTCAATACTATTTAAAGAATCTACACAGCTTTTAAATGAACCTTGTCCAGGTAAAACTAGTTTATCACTGGATTTAATTTTCTTTATATCCGAAGTTACTTCTAGATTTACTTTACCTTGAGCGACCTCTGTAAAAGAGTTAATAACAGAGCTTATATTGCCCGATTGGTAGTCAACAATTGTGACGTTCATCAAATTTAAATAGAGCCTTTGGTCGAAGGTATTGAGTTTTTAATTCTTTTATCAACTTCTAGAGCATCTTTTAATGATCTAGCTAAACCCTTGTAACAAGACTCAATTTTGTGGTGACTATTCTCACCATAAATATTTTCCACGTGTAAAGTAACCCCTGCAGATTGTGAAAAAGCCTGGAACCATTCTTTAAATAGTTCTGTATCCATCTCACCTAATTTTTCTACTTTTAAATTTACTTTCCAAATTAAATATGGACGATTAGATACATCAATGGAAACTCTGCTTAAAGTTTCATCCATTGGTATCATTGTTGAGGCATATCTTCTAATACCTTTTCGGTTACCAGCAGCTTTCTTTATAGCCTCACCAATAGCAATACCTGTGTCTTCTGTAGTGTGATGTAAATCAATATGAGTATCGCCCTTAGCATTTACCTCTATATCTATTAAAGAGTGCTTAGACAGTTGCTCTAACATATGGTCAAGAAAACCGATTCCAGTTTTAATTTTATATTTACCTTTACCATCTAAATTTACGGAAACGGAAATACTAGTCTCTTTCGTTTTTCTACTAATTTTTGCTTTTCTAGCCATAAATTAACTCTGGTTTATCTTTGATATATATATAATCGGTCATTTTATCAATAAATCAGATTTACTATTGAAGATCTCAAATTAATCTCCACATATAACAACATGAATACAGCTGAAAAGTGGCATGGAACAACGATTGTCCTGCTTAGAAAAAATGGCGAAACTGTTGTTGCTGGAGACGGTCAGGTTAGTTTAGGTAACACTGTTCTTAAAAGTAAAGCCAAAAAAGTAAGAAAGATTGAGAGCAGAGGAGTGATTGCAGGATTTGCAGGATCGACAGCCGATGCTCTTACGCTCTTTGAGAGGCTAGAAGCTAAACTTGAAAAACATGCAGGAAATTTACAAAGAGCTGCAGTTGAATTAGCAAAAGATTGGAGAAGTGATAAATTTTTAAGAAGATTAGAGGCATTGATGGCTGTAGCTGATAAAAAACATAGTTTTATAATTTCTGGAACAGGAGATGTTTTAGAACCAGAAGATGGAATAATTGGAATTGGATCAGGTGGTAATTACGCACTTGCAGCTGCAAAAGTATTAGCTGAAACTGATATGAGTGCAGAAGATATAGCAAGGAAATCTATTAAAGTTGCATCAGACATATGTGTATTTACTAATAACAACGTTACAGTGGAAAAAGTTTAATATGGCACCAACTAATAAAGTTACGAACTTAAAAGTAGTAAAAAAGGTAAAAGAAACTTCTAAAGTTAGCGCTTTATCTCCAAGAGAAATTGTTTCTGAGTTAGATAGATACGTAATCGGTCAAAAGGATGCAAAAAAGGCAGTAGCCGTTGCGTTAAGAAATAGATGGAGAAGACAAGCATTATCAGATGAAATGAGAGATGAAGTGCTTCCAAAGAATATTTTAATGATAGGTCCAACAGGTGTAGGTAAGACTGAAATATCTAGAAGATTGTCTAAGTTAGCAGAGGCACCGTTTATAAAAGTTGAAGCTACGAGATTTACAGAAGTTGGTTATGTCGGAAGAGACGTGGAACAAATCATCAGAGATTTAATTGAAATAGCCATTGCAATGGAAAGAGAGAAGAAGAGAAAAGAAGTTAAAGCAAAGGCTGAATTAAAAGCAGAGGAAAAAGTATTAGATGCACTTGTTGGCAATAAAGCAAGTGTTGCTACAAGAGAAAGTTTTAGAAAAAGATTGAGAACTGGTGACTTAGATAATAATGAAATTGAAATAGAAGTTCAAAATACTTCATCTCCACTTCAAAGTTTTGAAATACCTGGAATGCCAGGTGGAAATGTTGGAATGGTAAATCTTGGAGATATTCTAGGAAAATCTATGGGCGGAAAAAAGGGTAAAAAGAAAAAAATGACTGTAAAAGAATCTCATGACATTTTAGTTGCTCAAGAGTCAGACAAAATGATTGAAGAAGATAAAATTATTGCTGAAGCAAAAAAAGCAACTGAAGAAAATGGAATAGTATTTTTAGACGAAATTGACAAAGTTTCTGCAAGAAGTGATAGAGTAGGTGGGGATGTTTCTAGAGAAGGCGTGCAAAGAGATTTACTTCCACTTATTGAAGGTACGACTGTTAGTACTAAGCATGGTCCAATTAAAACAGATCATATTTTATTTATCGCTTCAGGAGCATTTCAATTAGCAAAACCTTCAGATTTGTTGCCTGAATTGCAGGGTAGATTACCAATAAGAGTTGAACTGGATGCACTTAAAGAAGAAGATTTTAAAAGAATTCTCAAAGAACCAGATAACAGTTTGATTAAACAATATAAAGAATTGCTGAAAACTGAAAAAGTAAATCTTGAATTTACTGATGATGGAATTGATATGCTTGCGAAAATTTCAGCTGAAGTAAACTCATCTGTTGAAAATATTGGAGCAAGAAGACTTCATACTATAATTGAAAAAGTTTTAGATGATATTAGTTTTAATGCAACTGATAGAGCAGGCGAAACGATTACTGTTGATCAAAAATACGTGCAAGATAATTTAGGAAACTTAGTAAAAGATACGGATTTATCTAAATTTATATTATAAATTCTTCAATTTAATTATAATTGCTCCTTCACCTCCATCTTTTTTTTCGGCATCATCAATAGAAATAATAAGCTTATTTAATTCTGAATTAGTTTTAATAAACTCAGGAACAGAATATTTTAACTTTCCCAGATCTTTAGATATATATGTATCTTCATCGGTTGTTGAGTGAATACCTTTTCCAGTTATAAGCAATAACTCTTTAAATTTATTTTTAGAGCAATATTCTATAATATCTTTTACTTTGATGTTTGCTTCGTGCAAAGTAAAGCCGTGGAGATCGTATTTATAACGTTCTCTTCTATATGTCTTGTTAGATGTGCCTCTGTCTTTATCGTAAATATCGGATGGGTTTTTGATGTAATCTTCCCAAATCTTTTTATCTTCTTGATTACGATCCTTTTTCTTTATCACTTGCTGATAATTTCAGACAAATACCAATTAAGATCTTTTTGCTTTATATTTCTTGTAAATTTCCAGCTATCGGTTACGAACTTGATTTTATCTGGATTGCCTTCAATTATTTTATCTTCTCTGTCTTTCTTTACAGAAATTACTTCGGCAACAAATTTCACTGTAGCAAATAAATTATCCTTAATTTTATCATATTTTTCTAATGATGATTCTTTTACACCAATGAATGTAAATTCTGATTTAATACCTTCTTTATTTCTAGTCTTAATAGCCTCAGAAAAATTTGAAAACATATCGGGTGACAGTAAGTTTTTTAATTTTATTAGATCTCCAGATGCAAAAGAAGTCAAAATACTTTCATAAGCTATTTCTGCGCCTCTTAAGAACTCCTTTTTATCTTTTCCCTCTAAAATCTCTAAGTTTTGTTTGACTGGTTTAACTTCTTTTTTTGGTATGTTAAATTCTTTTTCGGCAAAACCAGGATAAACTTTAGACTCATGTCCAGTTTTTCTGCCTAATATGCTTCTTAGACGCAAGATAATAAACCCTGCGATCATACCTAATAAAATTATATCTATATATCCAAAACTATTACTCATAATTTGATAATTATACATTAATCATATATTTTTATATCAGACAAATGAACCCATTTTTTCTTATATTTATATGCCTTCCAGCTTTAGAGATATACCTATTGATTGAGGTAGGAAGTCAAGTTGGAGCCCTAAACACTGTAGCTTTAATTTTTTTGACTGCGATAATTGGTCTATACTTTGCAAAACATCAAGGATTGCAAACATTAAAGTCTGGAATGATCAATCTATACCAAAATAAAATACCTATTTATGAGATGATGTCTGGTGCTTCTATAGCCATAGCTGCCTTTTTACTAATCATACCAGGTTTTTTTACTGATCTGATAGGTTTCTTGTTACTTATTCCTTTTACTAGAAAAATTTTATTTAATTTAACTTTAAGAAAAAAAACAAAAAACGATAATCAAACGCAAAATAAGACAATTGATGGAGAGATAATAGAAAACAATAAAGATGAGTTATAAAATAATAGGAAAATATATAAAAGAGTTAAACTTTAATATTCCAAATCCTAAGACGTTTTTTTTACTTTCTAAAAACATCGCTAATTATAAAATTAATATTGATATTAAAAGCTCTCAAGCCAAACAAAATATTATAGAAGTTCTAACAAGTTTAAGTCTCTCTCCAACAAAAGACGATTTTGAGGCAATTAACACAAAGATTATTTTTTCGACAATAGTTGAATTAGAAGACAATCGATTATCAAAAGAAGAAATGGAAAAAATAATCCTTATAGAGGTTCCTAGCAAAATTTATTCTGAATTAAGAAAAATTTTTGTTTTTTTATTTGAAAATTCTGGATTTAAAGACGTAAAGATTAGTGAATCTGTTGATTTTGAAAAGCTTTATAAAATGAGAAAAGTTCAGTAAAAATTTTTTTTTAACTCTGACTTTAAAAACTCCTTATGTTTTTTTAATTCAATATTTGAAATCTTGGTTACAGTTTTGCAATAATCTTTTGTTTTATTAACGTTTACTTCAGAAGTATTATTCAAAAGATTAAATTTTGGCTCCTTAGCATCTAACAAATTTATGTAAACTTCTCTTAATAATTCACAGTCCAGTAGAGCATTGTGCTTTGTTCTACGAGATAAATCGATATTAAATCTTTTACAAAGTGCATCTAGAGAATTTGATGCACCAGGAAACTTGTTTCTCGCTACCTCCAAAGAGTCTATTACAAGTTTTTTGTTTATTTTTTCTTTTTGTATAGATCTTAATTCCCCATCTAGAAAACCTAAATCAAAAGTAGCATTGTGAATTATAATTTTTTTATCTTTAATAAAATTTAAAAATTCATCAGCAACCTGTTCAAAAGTTTCTTTATCGTTTAAAAAAGCTTGCGAAAAACCATGTACTTTAAATGCTTCTTCGGGCATGCTCCTTTGAGGGTTTATTAATTTGTGAAAGACTTTTCCAGTTGCAATAAGATCTTCTGTTTCAATACAAGCTATTTCAACTATCTTGTGTCCATCTTTGAAAGATAAGCCTGTGGTCTCAGTATCTAAGAAAACTTCATTCATATTTCTCAATTATAGCAATCAAGTTTTTTTTTAAAATACTTAAATTTTTTTCATTCACAACTACATGATCACAAAATTTAACCTTTTTTTTATCAAGCATCTGTTTATTGTTAAGTAGATTGAATACCTTTTTATCTCCTCTGTTCGACTTGAATCTCTTAAGCCTTAATTTCTTTTTTGCTTTAATAAAGATAACAACATTAAAGTGCTTCATTAATTTACTTTCAATTAACAAAGGTATTTCATAAAATAAAAATCTTTTATCTTTATTTTGTGTAGTAAAATTACTCATTTTTTTTCTTACTAATGGATGAATTATTTTTTCTAATAACTTAATATTTCCTTTATTTTCTAAGATGAGCTTTTTTAAATGTTTTTTTATTTGATTTTTATTTTTGATTTTAAAACGTTTACAAATTAAGGATTTAAAGCGTTTGTTTCGATATAGTTCTTTTACAACCTTGTCTGCACTAAAAAGTGGACCTCTTCTATAAGATAAAATCTTGCTAGCGGTAGTTTTACCTGAAGATAAAGATCCTGTTATTCCTATTTTAATCATTTAAGTTTAGAATTTAGTAAGTCTAATAATTTATCGTCAATTTCAGGGTTAATTTTGTTCCATAGGTAAAAAGATTTTTGTCCCTGATAAATGAACATATCAAGTCCATTAAAAACTTTTTTTCCTTCATCTTTTAAAAACTTATAGGTTTTAGTTTCAAGAGGATTATAGATTGTATCGATGTAAATAATGTTATTTTTTGTCCCGGAAAAGTTGAAATTAAAATCATCTCCGTTTTTAAGACCCAAGCTTGTAGCATTAATGATTATATCAAAATTTTGTATCTCATCTTCTAAACTGTTCCATGGTAAGATATTTAAATGTTTGAACTTTTTTTTTAAAAAAATACATTTTTCATTCGTTCTATTAGTAACTGAAATTTTTTTAACACCAGATTTTTGTAAAGATAAAATGATAGATGGAGAAACTCCTCCGGCTCCAATTACAAGGGTATTTTTACTAGAACAATTATCTATTTCTTTTAAGTAAGCAGCTTGTAAACCAAAAACGTCGGTATTTTCTCCTATAATCTTATTATTTTCTAAAAGAACAGTGTTTACGGAACCAGTCAATTCAGCATCATTTATTATTTTGTCGGTTTGATTAATAATTTTTTGTTTAAACGGTAATGTTACATTTATACCAGTTAATTCCCGGTTTCTAATTTTATTAATTATATTCTTTAAGTCTTTATCCTCTGACTCAATAATAGAATAAGTTGCATCTAAACCATATTTATTGAACCAATAATTATGTAAAACTGGCGACAATGAATGTTTAATGGGATTTCCAATAATTCCAAATTTTTTTTTCATTTATGATATTGCTTAATATAATTTATAATTTCTTTTATTGGCAAACCCATAATAGAATCTTTATCTCCCTTGACATACTCAAATAATTCTAATCCATCTGCCTCAATTTGATAAACACCATAAGCTAATAAAGTTTCGGTTTTAATTTTATCTAAATATTTGGTTAATAATATATCAGTAAGATTCTTCATTTTTAGTTCTGAAGTGTCGGTGTGATTCCAAATCATAGACCCATTTTTAGAAATACAAACAGAACTAATTAGATAATGTATTGAGTTATTGAGTTTTTTTAAAATTGAAAAAGCTTCATCCCGGGATTTTGGTTTATTTATAATTTTACCGTTTAATGAGATTACACTATCTGCTCCTAAAACTAAACGATCTGGGTTCTGATTGCTAACTTTGATAGATTTAATTTCTGCAAGGTTTTTGGAGACGATTGATGGAACTGCTCCTTCCGCTAACAGTGAGATTTTTACTTCATCTTCATCAACATTTGATATCATCACTTCATTATCAATTTTATATTTGTCCAAAATTTGTTTACGAACTCCGCTTTTAGAGGCTAAGATAATTTTCATTTATTTTTTTTAATATCGATAATTTTCAATATAGATGCAGCTGTCTCTTCAACAGATCTTCTGGTCACGTCAATTACGGGCCAATTATTTTTTTTAAATAATGATTTTGAGTCCTCCACTTCCATTTTTATAGAGTCTAAGTCGGTGTAGTCTTTAAGTTTTTGATCCTTCATTATAGCCACTCTATTTCGTCTAATGTCGGATAATCTCTCAGGGTCTGCTATTAATCCTACAATGCACGAAGTGGTGTTTGATTTAAGGTCGTCAGGTATTTTTTGGTCTAAAACCAAAGGGATGTTTACTGTTTTATACCCTCTGTTTGCTAAGTAAATGGAAGTTGGTGTTTTGCTTGTTCTACTTACACCTAATAAAATTACGTCTGCATTATTAATGTCATCTACTTTTTTTCCATCGTCATGTGACATGGTAAATTGAATAGCTTCTATCCTTTTATAGTAATCATCATCCAGAACATGCTGAGCACTTGGTTTATGTATCGCTTTTTGGTTAAGAAGCTTTGAAAAACTTAAAATTAAATTTCCTAAAACGCCGAAGCACGGAACAGAAAACTTTTCACTTTGGTTAGCCAAATATTTAGCTAGTTTGGTTTCAACTACTGTATATAATATTATTGCATTTTCGATTGCTTTACACTCTTTTAAAATCTTATCTATTTGTTGTTCCGTCCTAATAAAAGCAAATTCTTTTTTTTCATATTCAAAATTAGCAAATTGAGATTTTAAAGATAAAAAAATTCTATCTAGAGTTTCGCCTGTTGAGTCAGACACAAGATATACATTGTATTTTTCGTTCATAAAATTGTTAATAAAATATTAATTAATTAATGTTTTACATCTAAAGATTAAAATACAAAAAAATGATTAACATTAATTAACAATATTTAAACATTTTATTTAATGTTGATAATAGAGTTTTTTATCTGTTTATAAAACTAATAAAGCCATAAATATCAGCAATATCAATGAAACTTATAAATTTCACCATGTATAAAAAATGTATAAATCGTTATATATCTAATTAACAAGACCTAGAGTAAATATTACATTTATAAACTATTATTATTTAATGAGTAACCTTAAAGAGATCCTAATAAATAAAAAGATTTGTAAATCTGTCTGGTTTATGAGACAAGCAGGACGCTACCTACCTGAATTCAGAAAAATCAGATCTCAAAATCCAAATTTCATTAAACTTTGTTTAAACAGTGATTTAAGCACAGAGATCACATTGCAACCTATTAAAAGGTTTGATTTAGACTCAGCAATTATTTTCTCAGATATTCTGATGGTTCCATACGCTCTAGGTCAAAAGGTTAATTTCATAAAGAACAGAGGGCCTATATTAGAAAATTTTAATTTTAAAAAATTTATTAACAATGACAAGATTACTTTTACGCAAATGTTACATCCTGTTTATAAAGCAATTGAAAAAACTAGAGAGAAATTAGAAAAAAAAAAATCACTTATATCGTTTATTGGTGCACCGTGGACTTTACTGGTTTATATGCTTGGAGTAAAATCGAATAAAAACGATATTGATTATAAAAAAGTCAAAAATAAAGATTTTGAGGTAAATTTAATTTTAGATAAATTAAATGAATATCTTTGTACCCACATTGAAAACCAAATTAATCATGGAGCAGATGTAATTCAAATTTTCGATTCATGGGCGGGACTAATATCTCCCGAGGATCTACCTAATTATTGCTATATCCCTAACTTAAAAATTGTAGAATTTTGCAAAAAAAACAAGATACCTGTTATATGTTTTCCAAGAGGAATAAATGAAAATTATAAGGAATTTAATAATATTGTTAAACCTAATGGGTTAAACATAGATTTTGATATAAACCCTGAGTGGGCAAAAAAAAATTTAAAGGGTACTGTTATTCAAGGAGGCCTAGATCCAAAGCTTTTATTATCATCAAATCAAAAAATGATAAATAATGCCAAGAAGTATTTAGATATATTTAAAGGAATGCCTTATATTTTTAATCTTGGTCATGGTATGCTCCCAGAAACTAATCCAGATGATGTTAGTAAATTAATTAAATTTTACAGGGAATATTAATAATGAAAGACAATCACCCAGAAATTAAATTTGGAAAAACGGGGATACTTTTAATAAATCTTGGTACACCAGACTCAACAAGCTGGTGGGACATAAGAAAGTATTTAAAAGAATTTTTGTCTGATAGAAGAGTTATAGAGGTAAATCCTGTACTGTGGCAAATCATACTAAACCTTTTTATACTCACTTTCAGACCTTCCAAAACCGCCCACGCATATAAAAAGATTTGGAGGAAAAAAACAAATGAGTCACCGTTACTTTATTTTACTAGAAACCAAGCACAGAAGCTAAATAATAAAATTGGAAATGATAAAATAATTGTAGATTTTGCAATGCGGTATGGAAATCCTAGTATTAAATCGAAGCTTAACGATCTTAAAGCTGCTGGCTGTGAAAATATAATTATTCTACCTTTGTATCCCCAATACGCAGCGGCTACTACAGCAACCGTTTGTGACGAAGTTTATAGATCATTGATGGGCATGAGATGGCAACCGAGTTTACAAATTATTCCACACTATGAAAGTGAACCTGACTACATAGAAGCGTTAATTAAAAGTATTAAGAGGAAATTGAACAATATTAGCTGGGTACCAGATTTAATCATCTCGTCTTACCATGGAATTCCAAAAAAATATTTTGATAAAGGAGACCCTTACTACTGTTATTGTCATAAAACTACAAGATTAATAAAAGAAAATTTTAATCAGATAGATATACAACTTACTTTCCAATCAAGGTTTGGACCGCAAGAATGGTTAACACCATATACTGACAAAACCTTAGAAGAACTTCCAAAAAATGGAATTAAAAATTTATTAGTAATCTGTCCAGGATTTGCTTCAGATTGTGTAGAGACTTTAGAAGAAATAGATATACAGGGCAGGGAAAGTTTTTTGAATAACGGTGGAAAAAATTTTGATTTAATTCCATGCCTTAATGATGATCCAGACCATATAAATTTGTTTGAAAAATTAGTAAAAAAATATATTTGATTATGAACTTTTATCTTTTATTTAAATCATTGCATTTAATTGCAGTTATATCTTGGATGGCCGGTTTATTGTATCTGCCGCGTATATTTGTTTATCATGCTGAAGCTACTCATGAATCACAAAAAAATGTTTTTAAAACTATGGAAAGAAAACTATACAACTACATAATGATGCCTGCAATGTTGCTTTCTTGGTTGTTTGGATTTTTGTTAATACATTCTTTAGGATTTAACGTCTTTTCTGAACTATGGATGCAAATAAAAACTGCATCAGTAATAATATTAACTTATTATCATTTCTTGCTTGGCAAATATGTACGTGATTTTGCGATTGATCAAAACACTAAAGCCTCTAAATTTTATAGAATAATAAATGAAATTCCAACGATTATACTTATTGTTGTTGTATTTGTTGTGGTTTTTAAGCCATTATAAAAAGTCTTGAATTTTTTAAAAAAAGTCATATATTTTTAATACTTTCCTATTAATCAATAAAATCACATGAATTTACAAGAATTAAAGCAAAAAAACCCTGCAGAGCTTATTAGTGAAGCCGAAAAATTAGGTATAGAAAATCCAAGCACTCTTAGAAAACAAGAAATACTTTTTGCTATCCTCAAAAAATTAGCAGAAAAAAATGAACAAATTACAGCTACGGGGGTACTAGAAGTTTTGCAAGATGGATTTGGTTTTTTGAGAGCGATAGAGTCCAATTATTTGCCTGGTCCAGACGATATTTATGTAAGCCCAAGTCAAATAAGAAGGTTTGGTTTACGAACAGGAGATTCAGTAGAGGGTGAAATAAGAGGACCTAAAGATGCAGAGAGATATTTTGCTCTACTAAAAGTAAACAAGATTAATTTTGATGAACCTGAAAAAGGAAAAAATAAAATTGCATTTGATAATTTAACACCGTTATACCCGAATGAGAGGATTAAGCTTGAAGTTGAAACAACAAAGATTGAAAAAAAACCTGACAATACAGCTAGACTGATCGACCTGGTAAGCCCAATAGGCAAGGGTCAAAGGTCGCTGATTGTATCCCCTCCAAGAGCGGGAAAAACAATTATTCTTCAGAACATCGCCCAATCAATTACAGCAAATCATCCTGAATGTTATTTAATGGTTTTATTAATAGATGAAAGACCAGAGGAAGTTACGGACATGCAAAGATCAGTAAAAGGAGAAGTTGTAGCGTCAACTTTTGATGAACCTGCTTCAAGGCACGTTGCTGTTGCTGAAATGGTTATAGAGAAAGCTAAAAGATTAGTGGAACATAAAAAAGATGTAGTAATTTTATTAGACTCTATAACTCGATTAGGAAGAGCTTATAATGCAGTAATTCCAAGTTCGGGGAAGGTTTTAACAGGAGGTGTTGATGCAAATGCATTACAAAGGCCAAAAAGATTTTTTGGGGCTGCAAGAAATGTTGAAGAAGGTGGATCTCTTACAATAATCTCTACGGCTTTAATCGATACTGGAAGTAGAATGGATGAGGTAATTTTTGAGGAATTCAAAGGCACTGGTAATTCAGAGTTAATTCTTGATAGAAAAGTTGCAGATAAGAGAATTTATCCAGCGCTGGATATTACTAGATCAGGCACAAGAAGAGAGGAGCTTTTATTTGAAAAAGATGACTTGTCTAAAATGAATGTTTTAAGAAGAATCATAAGCCCTATGGGAACAATGGATGGTATAGAGTTTCTTATTGCAAAACTCAAAAATACAAAAAATAATGCCGACTTCTTTGACTCTATGAATAAGTCAGCAAATTAAAATCATTGAATTGTTTGATTGTTTAATCCAGTCTCATACAAATAAAAACTAATTATACTTTCAAGAGTTTTAACTTTATTTTCGATAGAAATAGACTCAAGCAGTTTTTGCTTTTCTTCATTCGTAATAGGGGCAATCATTGCCAAGGTGTTTATTTTTTGCATGTTATCTAATTTTTCAAATTCTTTCCAATTAAGAAGGAGACCATTCTTTTTAAAAAAATTTTTAACTTTTTCCATTAAGGAAAAGGCATTAATTTCACTTATTTGGTTATTAGTATCATCAATAAAATTTTTATAATCTACCTGAAATTCTCTATATAATTTATTACTATTGATCTCTTTTAAAATTTTAAATCTAGAGATACCTGTAAGATTAATCAAAATTCTACCATCTTTGCTTTCCTGATAATCACTTATTTTTCCTAAGCATCCGACATCATAAACGGCGTTACCTTCTTTTTTAGACTGAACCATGCCCATTAATTTATCTTTATTGTATGCATCATTGACTAAGTTAAGGTATCTTTGTTCAAAAATATTGAGAGGAAGGTTAGTTTTAGGAAAATATATGACACCACTTAATGGAAATATCGGAATAACATTTGGAAATTTTTTCATAAGAATATTATATAAAAAAAATTAGCATGTAGGTAGCGTCATTTTATAATAGTTGACCATCGACAAGAGTGTGTACTATACTTAAAAAAATTGCGGGCATAGCTCAGTGGTAGAGCGTCTCGTTGCCAACGTTATCGACAAAAAACTCGACTTTTGCAAATCCGTTAGGTTTAACAACAATATTTTTTATTTTAAAATATACATCGTTCATTAGCAAGTGATGGCATAGGGATAGATTTTGTCTTATGTTAGCGGACTTAAATAAATTAAGAAATTGTATAGTTAATATTTTTCCAAAAATTTTATATTTTTGTTAAATTGTTTAATAATGTAAAAAAAAATTATACCTCCAAAAACATCCCCAAAAAAATATCGAAGAATTTGATTATTAATACTCCAGTCATCAATAAACAAGTAATAAGTTAAGTTGACAAACAAACTATTAATCAAGGCTGAAAGGATCGAGATTAAAAGTATTGTTTTTAAAGTAATTTCACGTGACCCATCATCTAAATTTTTTAAAAGTTTGATAGAAACAAAAACACAAAAAGTACTAATTATCGACGTTATTAAAATTAATAAGGCAGTGGTAAGGTCGTTAAAAAATATTGTTGGATTACTAGAATAATGAATATACATCCCAGTAACTAAATGACCCATGAATAATCCAAATAAAATTTTGGAACCAGCAATCAATGTTGCTAAAACTCTCAAACCGTGAGGTAAATAAATAAGTGAGGCTGCTAAAGGTAGAGCTGAACTTTGTAGAATTTTAAAAAAAAAATCTTGCAAAATAAATAAAACAATAAAAAGAAAAAAAACGATTAAATTACCGTTAAAATTTTTTATTTTAAATAACATGTAACATTTTTACAACACTTATTAGGAAAGTTCAAAAAATGGTAAATAAACGATGTTATTCAGCCTAGAATAAGCTTTATTTCTCTTGTAAAATCGCATATATGATAATATCAAATATAAGAAATTTAACTTAAGGACAAAAATGAAAAAATATATTTATTCGCTTATATTGACGATGATAACTTTCTCTTTAAATGCTGAGGGTTTTTATTTTGGAGCTGGTTTAAATCAATCTGAATCAAATCAACACCAATATTCTTCTTTAACGTACACAGATTACGATGATAAAGATTTTGGCTACAAGATTCTTTTTGGTTACGACTATAATGATAGAGTAGGTGTAGAAACGGTTTATAATGATCTGGGACAAACAACAGCAACTATAAACACGCCATTAACAGCTAAAACAGATGTTCAGTCTATTGCATTAGCTGGAGTATTAAAATCAGATCCAATAAATAACTTCACATTTTTTGGAAAAATTGGTCAAAACTTATTGCATGCGCACGATGAAGTATCTGATGGTACATCTAACGGTGTAACAGAAATGAACATGTACTACGGACTTGGTGTTTCATATGCTACAGCCGAAGAAGGTATTGAATGGAGATTAGAGTACGAGGAATTTGGTACCGCAGGCGGAACTGACGACAGATCAGATAGACCTGATGAAGTGGACCCAACAAACATATCTATTTCTTTAGTCAAAAAATTTTAAAATATTTAGCTAGACTTGAAGGCAACTGTAAAGTCTAGCTAATTATAATTTGTAAAACAAATTATGCCTTCTTTTACAAAAACCTTTATCTGTCAAATCTTTTAAATATCTATATTTTTGTGCTTTCGATAGTGAGCTTTTAGAATTAAGTAGCTCCGAAGTGCCAATGTATTTTTTTAAGACAATTTTTGATAAAGCCTCTAACTGAAATGTATTTAATTTATGAAATGTATTTTTATCTAAAGAGGGCAATTTACCAATTTCTTTAAGAATATTTATAAATGCTTTTTTCATAAAACACATTATCAGATTAACAAGTGATAGTATAGGGATAGATATTATGAATAAACACTCAAAGCGAGTGATAGTATAGGGATAGACTTTGTTCCACATACGTACACATCAATCACCACCAATATTTTTTTCATCATCTTGCTTTCTACGTTTTATGCGGTTAAACTTTCAGGATTAAAGATAAGCGGGCATAGCTCAGTGGTAGAGCGTCTCGTTGCCAACGAGAAGGTC
>Ga0213866_10001448_pt1 | contig 17604 bp, 14 predicted proteins | sample PICome_11_FD_160079 | JGI IMG/M metagenome (GOLD analysis project Ga0213866, IMG submission 160079) | Coastal seawater microbial communities near Pivers Island, North Carolina, United States - PICO284 | ecosystem: Environmental > Aquatic > Marine > Coastal | place: USA: North Carolina...
TGGCAAGGCCTCTCGCCTGCCCGACCGCGTCAGCAGCTACTTCATCCCCTCGGCCGCGAACGCCGGCGGGCTGGGCCCTAAGAAGCTGCCAATGCTCGATCTCATCGACCACTTCGACACCATCGAGTGCGAGACTGAGTGGGAGGCCCTGCTCACCGAGAATCGCCTGATCAAGGACATCCACCCGCGGTTCAACGCCGCGCTCACCGACGACAAGACTTTCCCCTACCTGGTCATCACCGTCCGCGACGACTTCCCCGGCGTCTTCATCACCCGCGACCCCAACGCACCTGAATACAAAGGCGCCAAAGTCTACGGCCCTTTTACCGGGGTCTACGCCTTGCGCGAAGCGGTGCAACTGCTCCAGCGCATCTTCAAATTCCGCACCTGCACGCTTACGATCGAGGACGGCGACCCAAAGAACTCACGCTTCCGCCCCTGCCTGCTCTACCCCATCAAGCAGTGCTCAGCCCCCTGCGGTGCGAAGATCAATCAGGACAACTACCGCGCCGACATCCAGCGCTTCATCCGCTTCCTTGACTCCAGGCGAAGCGTCCTGCTCCGCGAACTGAAGCAGGAGATGGAGGCGGCGAGCGAGACCCAAGCATACGAGCAGGCGGCCGTGCTGCGTGACCAGATCAAGGCGATCGAGAAGCTCGACGAGCGCGGCAGCACGAAAGATAACTGGCAGCCGGAGACCGAAAGTTATTACCAGGATCCAAAGAAGGGGCTCGAGTCGCTGCGTAAGACGCTGGGCATGGACAAGCCCATCCGTTGCCTGGAATGCATCGACATCGCGCACCTGCAGGGCAGTGAGACAGTGGGCAGCAAGGTGTGCTTTGTCGACGGCCGACCGCTGAAGAACGAGTACCGCCGATACAAGATCCAGTCCGTCGCACCCAACAGCCCGGCGGGGAAGATCAACGACGACTACGCGAGCATCCGCGAGGTGGTTTCACGTCGCTACCAGGAGGCCGGCGCGGGCAACGAACTGTACCCGGACGTCATCGTGATCGACGGCGGACTGGGCCAGTTGTACGCCGCCCAGCAGGCGTTCGAGCAGTTGGATGTGAAGCCCCCGATGGTGATCTCGCTGGCGAAGAAGGAGGAGTTGATCTACGTGCAGGCCAAGGCCGAGCCGATCCGCCTAAGCCGCAACAACCTGGGCTTAAAACTCGTGCAAGCGGCCCGCGACGAAGCCCACCGTTTTGCGCAGCACTACCACCACATCCTGCGACGCAAGAAGGTGCTCGGGGAGTGATCAGGTGTACTTGTGCGGCCGACGCCGGCGGTCTTCGCCTTGATAAGTCGCTTCCTGATGTCGGCGGTTCGAACGCTTGACTGCGAACGTGAAGGTGTAGAGCGTGACCGTCATGATCGCCCCGGCCGAGAGCGCGAGCAGCGGCCCGGTGATGTCGGGGGCTGCGCCTTGTGTACCAGCGCGGGTCAACTCGGCCGCAAACGCCAGCGTCACCACCCCCAAGACGACCCAGTTCATCGCAATACGCCGCGCCCCGGTATAGGTCAGCAGGAGCAGCAGGCAGCCGATCCCCGCGTAGGCCAGCATCGATTGGCCCAGGAGCACGGCCCCGATGTCGTAGGGCAGCGCGAACGCCTTCTCAAAGGGCAATGCAACGGTGCTGCCCTCCACCGCAAAAGAACGCCGCACCTCGCCCAGAAACCAGAGCCCGATGACGATCGCATTGACGATCGCGATGATCATCACCACGCCAGGACGCCTGCCGAATGACCGTAACCGGTCTGCCAGAACAACCAACCGACAATAGCACGCAAACGACGCACGCTTGTAGCCGCCCCAGAGCAGCGGCGCGAAACACGCCGCGACCGACGCCGCGACCGTGTTCATCAGCACATCATTGAGTGAAGCGACGCGCGTGATCATCAACCCCTGCAGCGACTCAACACCCCACGACAACGCGAACGCGATGCCGGCGGTCCCAGCGATCTCAATCGGCCAACGCTTCCAACGCGCCCGAAGTGCCATTCGAAGCGTCACCCCCAGCGGCAGATACAGCACCAGGTTCATGAGCAGGTCACTCATCGCAAACGAGAGGCCCATCGATGATTCACCCTGCGCCGCGGAGACCCAACTCGGCGAGCCCAGCGCATGGATCATCGCCGCAAAGGGCCCGCCCTCCTGCTCGACCGTCTGCGACCAAGCGATATCAAACGGGATCAGCGAGCCGTAGATCAGCACAACCACCACCGCCCACGCGAGCACGCCCGGGCGCGTCCACAGCCGGCGGCCACCCATCGGTGACTCGGGTTGTTTGCTGTCAGTCGTGTTGGTGCTGCGCGTCTTCAACGGGTCGGCCCCATCTGAGTCGTGCACCAGCCTATCAGCCGGCGGCGTCCGGACGGGCCGGGGTTGAACCGTCGATCAGGCCGCGGACGTGCGGCCTTGCTTACGCCGCGCAGGCATCTGGGCCTGCTCGTCACTGGAGCGCTCGTGCTCTTTCTTGAAGTAGTCGAATAGCATGCCGTGCATCAACGCCGCCTCGACAAATCGCTGGCGTGCCGAAGCCCGCTGGGTCAGCACCATCGACAAACGTTCTGCACGCGTGGGCGAAATCTCACCATCCAGATACTCCCAGATCAGCGTGTCGGTGTTAAATCGTCGTCGTAAAAAAGAGAGCATGCTCGGCTCCGTATTCGGGGTTCTATCTGACACGACGTCGCCGTGACTGAGGCATTATCGACACAATAGGCCAATTGCTTTGCTATTTGGGTCAATCTTAACACGCCCTGACAGCCTCTAATCACTGCCTTCACCAAAAAACTCTATCAACTCGCCCCGGAGCTTCTCCAGCGACTTCGCGTGGGTGAAGACCATGTGCCCCGATTCGAAGTAGCCAAAGGTCACCCGCTTGCGGGCGTGGGGGTGGGTGATGCTGTGGTTGATCGTGTACTCGGCGGCGTGGTACGGGGTCGCCAGGTCGTAGTACCCCGCTGCCACGTAGACCCGCAGCTCCGGGTTCTCCGCCATCGCCTTGCGCAGGTCGCCCGCGACGTTGAGGTAGTTGCTCTTGGCCCGGTCGTAGTCCCAGCGCACCCCGACGAGGATGCCGTAGTCTTGGTCGGTCTCGTAACCCAACTCGCCACGGACGTAGTCGTTGAAGGTTGCGGTGAACCCGCCGGCCACTCGGGCGTAGCTGGGGTCTTTCGCTCCGCTGCGATCACTGGTCATGTCGAGATCCGGGCCCTTGATACGCCCGTCGAATCTGCCGATCACCTCGCCTTTTTCGCGCAGCAGGTTGTCGCTGAAGCGCCATTGCGGGATGCGCAGGTCCGAGTCGAGAATCAGATCTACAGGCAGGCCTGTATACATTTCCAGGCCATCCGCGATGACATCGCGTTCAGCCTGTTTCAGTGACGCGCCTTTCATGAGCGCCGGGCCATACACATCTCGTGACCAGGCCTCAACCTCTGAGAGCAGGTCGGGCATATCCTTTGCTTGCTGACCCTTATCTAGCTTTTTGTGATAGTGCGCCAACGCAGCATAGGTCGGCAGGTACAACTGGTAGGGCAGATCGTTGCCCTCGTCGAACCGCAGGGTCTGGAAGCTGAGGACGGCCGAAACGAGGACGATGCCGTTGAGGTCGATGCCGCGTGACTGCAGGTGATTGGCGACGCCCGCGGCGCGCGTTGTGCCGTAGGACTCACCGGCCAGGTACTTCGGGCTCAGCCAGCGGTCGTTCTTGGTGATCCACAGGCGGATGAACTCCGCAACCGATTTGATGTCACCCGACACGCTGTGGTACTCGCTCGCGTTCGTGCCTTCTTCGGCACGCGAGAAGCCGGTCGAGACCGGGTCGATGAAAACCAGGTCGGTCGTATCGAGCAGGCTCATCGCGTTATTAGTGAGCTCGTAGGGCGGGCCGACGGTGTGGCCGACGTCGTCCATTTTGACACGCCGGGGTCCGAAGCAGCCCATGTGCAGCCAGACGCTCGACGACCCGGGCCCGCCGTTGAAGCAGAACATGACGGGGCGGTCCTGCGGCTTGCCCTCGTGCTTGCCGGTATAGGCGATGAAGAACATGCTCGCCTTGGCTTTGTCTTTGTCGTCTTTCAGCTGGATCGTCCCCGCGGTCGCGGTATAGGGCACGGCCTTGCCTGCGATCTTGACCTCGTGCTCGGTCACCGACCAGTCAGGTTCGGCCGAATCACTGTCTTTCTTTTCCGCATCTGGCTCGGTTTCCTGTCCAACGGACGGTAGCGCAATCAATAAACCAAATAAGAAGGAGAACAGCAGACCGTATCGCGTCATGGCAAGCGCCTTGTTTGTTTTCAGGTAGACAAAGAAATAGAGAGCAATTGTGCCTCACCCCCAGCGTGCGTATGGTACGGGCGTGCGATGGGTCGTGTTCACCAACGTGTATGTCGCGTTCTGCGGCGCGGCCCTGACTGCGGCGACCTATGCCCTCATCGGGCTGCCGATACAGATTGACGCAGCGACGGGCATGGTCTTCTGCTGCACGCTGGTGATCTACAACCTCGACCGCCTCGCCGAGCCGCACCCCGGCGACACGGCGCACGAGCAATGGATCGGGTGTCACCGCCGACTGCTCTGGCTCATCACGGCGTCCGGCGCGATCGGGGCCGGGGCATGCGCCCTTTGGCTGAGCCCGGCAGCACAGTGGTCGCTTGTCGCCGCGGGCGCGGTAGCGCTGGGCTATTGCCTGCCGATCGTGGGCAGCCCAGGATCGAACAAGCCGTACTATCGACTCAAAGACCTGCCGGGCGCGAAGCTGCCGCTGATCGCGCTCGTGTGGGCATATGCGACCGCAGGGCTGCCCATGCTCCAAGCCGGAGTTGCGCTGGACGCGCAGCCGGCGGGGGTTCTCATCGGGCGGCTGTTGTTCATCGCGGCGGTCGCGTTACCGTTTGACCTGCCTGACATGCAGCGTGATCGCCTCTCGGGGATCGCGACGCTTCCGACACAGTTCGGTGTCACAGCAACACGCAATATCGCATTGGTGTTTGCTGCGGGCGCCATGGTCCCCGCACTCACCCACCCTTATCCGCAGGTATGTGCCTTACTCTTGAGTTGTGCGGCGACGTTTGCGCTGGTACTGGCCTTGCACCCGGGCCGCGGGGTGCTGTATTTCATGGTTGCCTTAGACGGGATGCTTCTACTTCAAGCGGCTCTCTTGTGGATAACCGTAGGCCTGCGCTAAGAGCGCGGTATACTCCGGTTGTTAAGACTGTTCGGCGATTCGTAACCAGAAGTACCCGCCTATGACCGACACCACCACCCATCCGCTGATGTCCGACGTGACCACACACGGCGTACGCGTCGGTGCCAATGCGTTTTACCTCCCCGACGAGTCGACGCCTGAAGACAAAGAGTTTGTGTTCGGCTACCGCATCGTGATCCTCAACGACAGCGACCGGACCGTTACGCTTCAGACGCGTTACTGGGACCTGATCGATGGCGAGGGCGGGACGCGCGTGGTCGAGGGCGAGGGCGTGGTCGGGCAGAAGCCGCGTCTCGCGCCGGGCGAGGCGTTTAAGTACCACAGCTTCGCCGTGCTCCCGACCCCCTGGGGCACGATGGAGGGGCACTACAACTTCCGGGCGGAAGACAACAAGGAACTGATCAAGGTCGCCATCGGCCGGTTCTACCTCACCCGCGAGTCCGTCCAGCACACCCTTAGCGACGAGCCCGACACCACCAAGGCCGGCCAGGATTGACCCAACCCAATCAGCCAGACCCGAACAGCGCCAAGCCCACGCCCAAGCAGCGTCACAAGAGCTTTCGCGGCCGTCACCGCAGCATGAGCGACGAGGCGGCGCACGACAACGGTAAACCTTTCACCCCCCCGCCAATCATCGAGCACCCGATGGTCTGCGCCCAGCCCCCGGTGCTGGTGGACACACCCGACAAACTCGCCGAAGCCGTCGCCCACCTGCGGGAAGCGGGCACCTTCGGCTACGACACCGAGTTCATCGGCGAGGACTCGTACTACCCGCACCTGTGCGTGATCCAGGCGGCAACGACGGATCGCGTGGTGCTGATCGACCCGCTGGCGATTGATGACCTCTCGAGTTGGTGGGCTCTGCTCAATGACGCGTCGCTCTGCAAGATCGTGCACGCCGGCGCACAGGACATCGAACCCGTCGAGCGATTGACGGGCCAGCCCGCAGCCAACCTGTTTGATACGCAGGTCGTTGCCGGGCTCGTTGGCCTGGACTACCCGCTCTCGCTGGGCAACACGATCCAGGCGATCCTCGGCGTCGAGCACGACGCAGGTGCGAAGTTCAGCCGATGGGACCGCCGGCCCCTCACGGCACAGCAAATCCACTACGCCGCGGGCGATGTGCGGTACCTCTGCGCGATGCACGCTTGGATGGGTGAGAAACTCGAAGCACTGGGCAATGACGCGTTTGCGAAGCAGGCCTGCGACGAACTCTGCAATCCGCAGCGCTACGCCTTCGACCCGCTCTCGCGGAAAGTCAAGGCGAAGGGGCTGAACAAGCTGTCCCGCAAGAAACGCGCGGTCTTCAACGGCGTCCTCGTCTGGCGCGAGCACCTGGCGCGTGAACTGAACGTCACGCCGCGCGGCATGCTCACCGACGAAGCGGTCTACGAGATCGCTGACACACTGCCATGCGAACCCAACCAACTCGCCGCGATCAAATTCGTCCCCCGGCCTGTCGCCGAGCAGCACGGCCCGTCACTTATCGAAGCGATCGAAGTAGCCATCGACGGCCCCCACCCCAAAAAGACGATCCCTCCCAAGCACAGCCGCGACGAGCACCGCAGCGCCGTCAACGCGTTGTGGGACCGAATCGCAGCAAAATGCAAAGAACACTCGATCACACCCGCCGCCGTGACCAGCAAGCGCGAACTGGGCCCGCTGCTCAGCGCCGCACTCGACGGGCGGCCGATCCCGCAAATGCAGGTCAACACGGGCTGGCGAATGGAATTGCTTGGTACGATCGTCGCCCCCGAAGCCCTCTTGCCCATTGCGGAATAAGAAAACAGCTCAGTCTTTCACCACCAGGCGACCAGCGACAAGGTCATTGACCAGCTTTGCGAGCCGCTCGACGTCGCCATCTTCAACAATCTGATGCACCACGCCGGGGTCCGCAGGCGTCTTGCCCAGTTGAGCCTGGACCTTCTTCCAGAGGGCCGCCCGCTTCTTATCCGACTCGGCCAGGTACAGTTCGGTCACCGCTTCCTGCAGACGGGTCGCGACAATCGTGTCTATATTCTTGTAGTACCGCTTGACGATCGAGGATTGATGGCGGGATAAATCACGTGATGACATGGATCGGCCTAGGCTGGGGTGAGAAATAAAACCGTTGCTATCCTAGCCTGACTAACGCCCAATCGTGGATATACCGCCCCTATTTGCCTTTCAGGGCCCTTCGTGTATACTTTTGTGGTCAGGTCAGCCAATGATCTGCCGATATAGAACAAGCATTCGCATTTGAAACCGCCTCCCGACGGGCGACTGACGATTTGTAAAAAAGCCGTCCCGACCCGCTTTTCGCGGCGTCAGGTGTGTATCCAAAACGTGCATAGATTCTTCGGCCACGGCAACGCGCTGCGTACCGCAATCAGGCCGATCGAGGGGAACACGGACCGTCACAGGCCCGCAGAAATGAAACAACCCCCGTCATTCAAGGTCGGCGACAAAGTCGCCCACCCCAAGAAGCCCGAATGGGGCACCGGCGTGGTGGTTCAAGCCCAGCCCGCCACGCACAACGGCATCGAGGCCCAGCGCCTACGCGTTGATTTCGCCAACAAACGGAACACCACCATCAACACCGCGATCGCCCCGCTTGTCTCCGGCGACCGCCTCAACCAAACCTTTACACCACCTCCGAAAGGACTCGGACAGGACATGAGTATGAGCACTGATGCAAGCAAACTGGGGGCCGGCTGGCTCGACGATCTCGAGGGCGCCAACGGCGGCAAACGCGAACTGTGGGACATCCCCGACGCGTGCGACGATCCCTTCTCTTCCGACGAAGAACAGCTCGACGCCACCCTCGACACCTTCAAGTACAGCACCGACCCCGGGCCCCTCTTCCAATGGGCCGTCGTGCAGACGGGCATGGACGACCCGCTGACCAAGTACACCCGAGTCGAACTTGAGCAGGCCTTCCCCCGCTACACCCGCGACCGCGACAACCGGCTGTTCCAACTCGTCCGCCAGATGAAGCGCAACGGCGAGATCGACACCCTCCGACGCAAGGCACAGAACTGCCCGCACCGCGCCGGTCGGCAGATGCTCGAAAAAGCGATCCGATCGTAAGCCGGTCCGCGATCAAAATCGATTCCCACACGAAGCCCACGCTTTCAAAGCGTGGGCTTCTTTCGTGAATCCGACGTAAAATCACGCCATGCCCCCCGCCGTCAAAAAACAGATCGCCGAGCTGCGCGACAAGCTCAACGAGGCCGACCGCCTCTACCGCTTGGGACAACCCACCGGTCTGTCCGACATCGAATTCGATCACGCGCTCAAAGACCTCGAAACCCTCGAGGCCGAGCACCCCAACCTCGTCACGCCCGACTCGCCCACGCAGCGCGTCGGTGGCGAGCCCATCGATGGCTTTAAAACCAAGCCGCACAGCATCGCGATGCTGTCGATCGACAACACATACAACCGCGAAGAACTCGACGCCTGGGTAACGCGCACCCGCAAGGCCGCCGAGACCGAACAACTCCAACTCGTCATGGAGCCCAAGGTCGACGGCGTCGCGCTGTCACTCCGCTACGAGAACGCCAGCCTCGCCCAAGCCCTCACCCGCGGCGACGGCACCAAGGGCGACGATATCACCCACAACATCAAGACCGTCCGCCACATCCCGCTTAAGCTCACCGGTGACCGGATCCCCGCCGTCCTCGAAGTCCGAGGCGAGATTTATCTCCCCCAGGACGTCTTCGATGCCGTCAACGCGAAGAAAGTCGCCGCAGGCGAAGACCCCTTCATGAACCCGCGCAACACGACCGCTGGCACACTCAAACAAAAAGACCCCGCCAAGGTCATCCGTGGCCTGCGGTTCGTCGCCTACGGCAAGGGCGAGATCAGCGGCGACTCCCCCTACGCCAGCCACGCCGACTTCATCGAGCACATTCAATCGCTGGGCCTGCCCGTCCACCAGCACGAGGGCCTGGCCAACTCCACCGACGAGGCCTGGGCCTGGATCGAAGACTTCGACCAGCTCCGCCACAACCTGCCCTTCGCGACCGACGGCGTCGTCATCAAGGCCAACGACTACAACCTGCAGGCCCAACTCGGCGTGACGAGCAAGGCCCCGCGTTGGTGCATCGCCTACAAGTTCGCCGCCGAGCAGGCCCGCACCAAGTTGCTCGAAGTGAATTGGCAGGTCGGCAAGACCGGCAAGCTCACGCCCCGCGCCACCATGCACCCCACCCTGCTTGCTGGCACTACCGTCAGCCACGCGACCCTGCACAACTTCGGCGAAGTGCTCCGCAAAGACGTCCGCCTGGGCGACACCGTCGTCATCGAAAAAGCAGGCGAGATCATCCCGCAGGTCGTCGAACCCGTCACGAACCAGCGCGACGGCAGCGAAAAAAAGATCAAAGCACCTACTCAGTGCCCGGAGTGCAACACACCGACGGAGATCGAATACGACACCAAGCGCGTCAACGAACTGGCGGTTTACGGACGCGCGGTCGAACGTGATAAGGCAAAGGCGGAGAAGGAAGGCAGGGAGCCGGAAACGATCGAGAAGCCCGCTGACATCGGCCCGCTCGACGAGACCGCCCGCTACTGCCCCAACCCCGAGTGCCCCGCCCAGTTCCGCGAGCGCCTGATCCATTTCGTTGGCCGCAACCAGATGGATATCGATGCGCTGGGCGAGAAGACGATCGTCCAACTCGCCGACGCGGGCCTGCTGAAAAACCTCGGCGACATCTACCGACTTGAGCAACACCGCGACGCGCTGCTCGAACTCGACCGCATGGGAGAGAAGAAGGTCGACAACCTCATCGAAGGCGTCGAGCAGTCCAAGCAACGCGGCCTGACACGTGTCCTCGCTGGGCTCACGATACGCCACGTCGGGGCCAGCGGCGCCAAACGGCTCGCTCAACACTTCGGCGATATCGATGCGCTCATCGCCGCCGACGAAGCGACTATCTCCGCCATCGAAGATGTCGGCCCGATCACCGCCGCCAGCGTCCGCCAGTTCCTCGACAACCCCGCAGGCCAGCGCGTTGTCGCCGAGCTGAAAGAAGCGGGCGTCGATCTGACCGAAGCGAAAATCGAGGTCGCCGCCGACTCGCCCTTCGCCGGCAAGACCATCGTGATCACCGGCACGCTGGAGAACTACGGACGAAATGACCTCAAGAAGATCCTCGAAGACCAGGGCGCCAAGGTCAGCGGGAGCATCAGCAAGAACACCGACCTGCTCATCGCCGGCGAAAAGGCGGGCTCCAAACTCGAAAAAGCCCAAAAGCTCAACGTCGAGGTGTGGGACGAGGCTAAGCTCGGCACCGTTCTGACCCAATAACCCCGTACCGACCCGACCCTTCAAGATGAAAGAAACAACAAAAACCCGCCTGAAAATCGTGGGTATCTTTTCCGCAATCGCCTTGACTGTTTTTGTCATTCTTTCTGTGGCAAACAGAATCAACCGTGCCGGGGATGTGGAGGCCCGATCAGATGCACTGGGATCGACAATGCACTTTGTCGGACTCTATGTGCAGCAGAACGAGGGCAAGTGGCCGACGTCATGGAACGACTTGGATGGGCTGGCCGACCCCGAGCACCCCGAGGGGCTCCCGTTCGATGCAACGCTTTCCAAAGAGTGGGTGACGGTCGATTTCGATACCTCTTCACAGCAGATCCTGGACAAGCTACCCGAGACTTTTGATGCCATCACGCCCAACGGTGACATCAAAGACGGCTATGTCGATCAGGTTTACAGCAAGCTGATCACAGCGCTCAAGCAGTATGATGACTTGGCCCCCTCGGAGAATCAGAACACACCATGATCCGCAAAGCAACCGTCTCCGATGTGCCCGCGATGGCGCAGCTGATCAACGACAACGCCGAGTTGGGCCTGATGCTGCCCAAGTCGCTGGCGTCGTTGTATGAGACGGTGCGTGCGTTCCATGTCGTCGAGGAGGACGGCCAACTCGTCGGGCTCTGCGCAATGAGCATTATCTGGGCGAACTGGGGCGAGATCGCTTCGCTCGCCGTTGACAAGAGTCAGCGCGGCAAGGGGCTGGGCCGACGGCTCGTCGAGGTCTGTCTGGACGAAGCCAAGTCGCTGGGCATCCCGCGTGTGATGACGCTGACCTACGAGCAGGCTTTCTTTGAGAAGCTCGGCTTCACCGTGCTCGACCGCCAGCAGCTCCCGCTGAAGGTCTGGAGCGAGTGTGTGCGTTGCCCGAAGAACCAGGCCTGCGACGAGATCGCGATGGTCAGGCGGATCGAGGGCGTCGACGAGCCCGAAGAGATGCCCGCCCCACCCAAGGCGACGAGTTACGAGGTGCCGGTGGTGCTGACCAGCCGGGGGAAGAACGGTGGCTGATAGGCCGACCGTGGAACGCCCCGCGTCACCCGCTACACTAAGCAGCACATGTCCAAGCCTCACGCATGGCTCACCGAAATGGTCGGGTCGGCGCACGCCCGTGCGCTGACCGAAGCGGCGCTGCGCCCAACAGGTGGTGTGGCCGACGGCTCGCGCGGGTCGAGTTCGGCGATCATGGCCGGGGCGCTGGCCGTGCACAGCAGACGCCCGGTGCTGATGGTCGTCGCGCACCTGGACGAGGCGGACGACGCAGTCGATGACCTGGCACTATTCCCAGAGTCGGGCTTCGACATCCAGCCGCTGCGGTTCGGGGCGCTCGAGGTGCTTCCCGGCGAGTCGGGGGTCAATCTCGAACTCCTGGCCGAGCGGCTGGGCGTGGTCGATGGGCTGAGCCACAAGCGTTTAGACAACCAGGTGATCGTCGCGCCGATCCAGGCGCTGATGCAGGGCGTGCCTCGTCCCGAAACGGTGCCCAACTTCACGATCAACCTGATCGAGGGGCAGGAAGTCGCCCCCGCAACCCTCATGGACTGGCTGGACCGCGCGGGCTACACCCGTCAGGACGCGATCGAGCAGCCCGGCGACTTCGCGGTCCGCGGCGGCATCCTCGACATCTACCCGCCCGCTGGCTCGGTCGTCTCCGCGCAGGGGCACGCCGCACAGGTCGGCCCGATCCGCCTCGACTACTTCGGCGACGAAATCGAGACCCTCGCTCGCATCGACGCGGACATGATGGGCTCGGGCGAGCGATTGCAATCGGTCTCACTCATCGGCGCACGGCCCGAGGCGCTGCAGGCCGACAACGACACCGCCTGCCTGATCGACCTCCTACCCGACGACACGCTGCCCGTCCTGCACGAGGCGATGGAGCTGAGCGAACAAGCCCGCGGTTACTTCGAACGTCTCACCAACCCGCGCGGCATCTACGCCCCCAAGACGATCTTCGGCAAGCTGCTGGACCGCCCGCACCTGGAGATCAACCAGTACTCCGCCGCCACCGGCACCTCGCGCGAGCACACCGTCGCGCTGCCGCTTGCGCCCCTGCCGCCGTTCGATACCGATGCAAAGTCGGCGATCGGCGAGCTCGCCGGCATGTCCGAGGCATCGCGTGTCACCGTCGTCTGCCGACAGGATGCCGAGGCGCAACGGCTGGGCGAGCTGATCGAAGAGCACACACCCAATGCCTGCGAGCGGATCAACATCGAGGTCGGCGGGCTGCACCGCGGCTTTATCTGGGGCGACGAACTCTCCGACACGCCTACATCGACCTTCATCCCGCACCACGAGCTCTTCCACCGGTTCGATACCGGCCGACGCGTTCGGCGGGTCAGCGCCCCGAGCAATGATGCGGGTAAGGCGGTGTCGGACGCGTTTCTCGATCTGGAAGCCGGCGACTACGTCGTTCACGTCGATCACGGCATCGCGATCTTCGCCGGCCTGCGTACGATGCGCCGCGATGGGCGCAGCGAGGAGTACCTCACCCTCGAGTTCGATCAGAGCGCCAAGCTGCACGTGCCCGCCTCGCAGATCGATCTGATCCAGAAGTACGTCGGGGGGTTCAGCGGCCGGCCCCCGCTTTCCAAGCTCGGCGGCAAACGCTGGCAGAAGCAAAAGGACTCTGTCGCCGAGGCGGTCAAGGACCTCGCCGCGGAGCTCTTGCGGGTGCAGGCGGCGCGGCAAACCCAGCCAGGCATCACCTACCCCGCGGACACCCCTTGGCAGAAGGAGTTCGAGGCCGAGTTCCCGTTTGACGAGACCGAGGACCAGCTCAGCGCGATCGCCGCGGTGAAGCGGGACATGGGCGAGAACCGGCCGATGGACCGGCTGATCTGCGGGGATGTGGGCTTTGGCAAGACCGAGGTCGCGATTCGCGCGGCGTTCAAGGCCGCGGAGTTCGGCAAGCAAGTCGCAGTTCTCGTGCCCACCACCGTCCTCGCCGAGCAGCACGAACGGTCCTTCAAAGCAAGGCTGGCTGACTACCCGTTCACCGTCGCGTCGCTCTCACGATTCAAGACCGGCAAGCAGCAGAAGACGACGCTCGAGAAGGTCGCCAAGGGGCAGGTGGACATCCTCATCGGCACGCACCGCATCCTCAGTGAGGATGTGAAGTTCGCCGACCTCGGCTTGGTCGTAATTGACGAGGAGCAGCGCTTCGGCGTCGAGCACAAGAACAAGCTGCTGACGTTCCGCCTGACCGCGGATGTCCTGACACTCAGCGCGACGCCGATCCCCCGCACGCTGCACATGTCGATGATCGGGCTGCGTGATATCTCGTCGCTGACGACCGCGCCGGTGGACCGCCGTGCGATCGTGACCGAGGTCATCCCCTACGACAAGCGGCGGATCAAGCAGGCGATCATCCGCGAGCTCAACCGCGACGGGCAGGTATATTTCGTCCACAACCGCGTGCACAACATCCACCAGGTCGCCAACGAGATCCGCACCCTCGTGCCGGGTGCCAAGGTCATCGTCGGCCACGGTCAGATGTCGCCACGCGAACTCGAGAAGGTCATGCTCTCCTTCATCAAGCGGCAGGCGGATGTGCTGGTCAGCACGACGATCATCGAGTCGGGGATCGATATCCAGACCGCCAACACGATGCTGATCAACCAGGCCAACCACTTCGGACTGGCCGAGTTGCACCAGCTGCGCGGGCGCGTCGGGCGTTGGAAGCACCGGGCATACTGCTACCTGCTGTTGCCAGAGGACAAGACGGTAAGCGAGGTCGCGGCCAAGCGCCTGAAAGCAATCGAGAGCTACACGATGCTGGGTGCGGGGTTCAAGATCGCGATGCGGGACCTGGAGATCCGCGGCGCGGGCAACCTGCTGGGGGCCGAGCAGTCCGGGCATATCGCTGCGGTGGGCTACGAAATGTACTGCCTGCTATTGGAGCACGCGACCAAGCGGCTGAACAATCAGCCGATCATCGAGGTGAGCAAGACACACCTGGAACTGCCGGTCGCCGGTGCGATGCCCAAGCGGTACATCAAGGCGGACAAGCACCGGATGGAGGCGTACCGCCGGCTGACGCGTGTCGACACGCTGGCGGATCTGGACGCGGTCGTCGAGGACCTGACCGATGCCTACGGCAAGCCGCCGGAGCAGGCCCAGCGGTTCATCGATCTTGCCGAGGTCCGTATCGCGGCGGCGCTGCTGGGCGTTGAGCGGATCCAACTCGAGGGCCCCGATCTGATCTTCAGCATCGGCTCGCTTAAAGACGCGGCACAGAAGCTCGAGCAGGTCTTTACCGGTGCGCCCGGGCGCGTCACCGTACTCGACGCGAAGACCGTTTACTGGCGGCCGCCGGACAAGTACCTGGATGAGCCGGACACGATGCTGGCGGTGCTGCGGAAGCTGGTCGTTCGGCCGGTGCGCGAGTCGCAAAAAAAATAACCCCCACCTTGCGATGGGGGCTATTGGACTCATTGGTTTTTCAGATGGCTTACACCGCGGCGCCGGCACCCAGGGCCTTGCCCGTCGAGTGCAGGTCGTTGCAGGCCTCGATGACGCGGTCGCACATCGCCTGCTCGCCCTTCTTGAGGTAGGCACGCGGGTCATACGACTTCTTCGAGCCGACCTCTCCGTCGATCTTGAGGACCCCTTCGTACTGTTCGTACATGTGGCCGGCCACAGGACGGGTAAACGCGTACTGGCAGTCGGTGTCGACGTTCATCTTGATGACGCCGTAGCCGAGGGTCTCTTCGATCTCGTGTTTCTCGGAGCCGGAGCCGCCATGGAAGACGAGGTAGAACTTGGCGTCTTCGCCGAACTTGGCCTTGATCGCGTCCTGGCCTTCCTTGAGCAGCTTAGGACGCAGCTTGACCGCGCCGGGCTTGTACGCGCCGTGCACGTTGCCGAAGGTCGCAGCGAACATATACGTGCCGTCGACGGTACCCATGGCTTCGTACACGCGAACCATGTCTTCGGGTGTGGTGTAGAGGTCGGCATCGGGCGTGTCTTCGCTGCCCGCAGCGCCGTCTTCTTCACCGCCGACAACGCCGGCCTCGATCTCGATGATCTGGCCGATCTTGGCCATGCGTTCAAAGATCGGCACGGACAGAGCGAGGTTTTCTTCCAGGGGTAGGCCCGAGGCGTCGAGCATGTGCGAGTTGTAGAGCGGCAGCTTGCCCTCGGCCACGCGACGCTCGGACTCTTCGATCAGCGGAACCATGAAGGTGTCGATCGCGTCCGGCGGGCAGTGGTCGGTGTGCAGGACGATGTTGACGTCCAGCTTCTCGGCACAGCGGTGGATGTGCTCGGCGATCGAGATCGCGCCCATCACCATGTCGCCGTTGACCAGGCCGCTGGCGAACTTGCCGCCGCCGGTGGAGACCTGGATCATGCCGTCGGACTTGGCGTCGGCGAAGGCCTTGAGTGCGGCGTTGGCGGTGACCATCGAGCTGACGTTGATGGCGGGGTAGGCAAACTGCTGGGTGAAGGCGTTGTCCAGCATGCGGACGTAGGTGTCGTAATCGGCGATGGGCATCGCGTGCTCCTGGGGTAGGTGGTTTTGCAGGTTTTGGGGCTGCTGAGGGGTCGGGCGGACCAATCTCAGGCGAAACGGAGATTATACTCGCTCACCATGAGTCCTTCACGCCCGACGTCCCTGGCCAGTGTTACCGTTCCTAAAGGCTTCCGCGCCGCCGGGGGGTGCTGCGGGATTAAAGAATCCGGTCGGCAGGACCTGTGCCTCATCGCGGCGGAACAGCCGTGTAACGCCGCGGCGGTGTTTACGACCAACCAGTTCAAGGGCGCCCCCGTCCTCGTGGGGATGAAACACCTGAAACACGCGGGCTACGGCACCGCGCAGGCCATCGTGTGTAACAGCGGCAACGCCAACGTCGCGACCCTCGCTGCGGGCGGCGAGCAGCACGCGATTCAGATGTGCAAGGCCACGGCAGAACTCGTCGGCTGCGACCCGCACGACGTCCTACCCGCCTCAACCGGCGTCATCGGCCGGCCGCTGCCCATCGAAAAGGTGCTCGACGGCATCACCTCGTTGGGCCCATCACTGGGTCAGGGCGAGCACAACGACATCGCCGCGGCCCAGGGCATCATGACCACCGACCTGGTCGAAAAAACCACGCTTCAACAAATTGAGATCGACGGCAAGACGTGCCACATCGGCGGGATCGGCAAAGGCTCAGGCATGATCGCGCCGTCGATGGCGACGATGCTGATATTCTTCACCACCGATGTTTCGATCGCGCCGCCTGCGCTGCACGAAGCACTGCGCCTAGCCAATGCAGCATCCTTTAACCGCATCTCCGTTGACAGCGACACGAGCACAAGCGACACGGTCTACATCCTCGCGAGCGGCGAAGCGGGCAACGCCGAGATCATCGAATCCACGGGCGAAGCGTTCGAGACCTTCACCGCCGCGCTGACCGCAGCCTGCCAAGACCTGGCCGAGCAGGTCGTCGTCGATGGCGAGGGCGCGACGCGCACCTTTGAATTGCACGTCAAAGGCATGCGTTCGGTTGAAGAGGCAGACAAGGTCGGCCGAGCCGTCACCGACAGTCCCTTGGTCAAGACGGCGATCCACGGCTGCGACCCGAACTGGGGGCGGCTGGTCATGGCCGCGGGCAAGGCGGGCGTCGAACTGGACCCGGCGAGGTTCACCGTCCAGATCGAGGGCGTCACGGTCTTCGAGAACAACCAGCCGACCGTGACCGAGGCGGGCCCGCTGGCCGAGCTCTCTGAGAAGATGCAGGCCGACCGCATCCGCATCACGCTGGATGCCCATCTCGGGGCTGCTGAGTGCGTCTGGCTGGGCTGCGACCTGAGCAGGCAGTACATCGCGATTAACGCCGACTACACGACCTAGGCCTGGACATTTTGACCGCTTTCTGACAAAAAAGGCGTGACTCTTGCGCATTGCCAAGGTAAGGTGTTCATTGGAGCTAAGAGAATTCGAAGCGGTTATCCGCGGTTTGAGGGAATGGAATCCAGCAACAAGCCTGAGGGTGACTGCCTCTAATTTAAGGGGCCATGTCTGTGTCGCCGAATCACAAAGGTTTAAGCCTGATTGAAGTGCTGATCGTCGTCACACTCATCGCAACGATGATG